>Ga0157379_10002107_pt1 | contig 16492 bp, 16 predicted proteins | sample S25metaG_FD_121802 | JGI IMG/M metagenome (GOLD analysis project Ga0157379, IMG submission 121802) | Switchgrass rhizosphere microbial communities from Kellogg Biological Station, Michigan, USA - S2-5 metaG | ecosystem: Host-associated > Plants > Roots > Rhizosphere > Soil | place: USA... | reverse complement strand
TGTCGCAGGGTCCACCGCTGTCGCAGGGTCCACCGCTGTCGCAGGGTCCACCGCTGTCGCAGGGTCCACCGCTGTCGCAGGGTCCACCGCTGTCGCAGGGTCCACCGCTGTCGCAGGGTCAGCAGCGCCGGCCGCTTCGACCACGTCCACGTCCCAGGCCAGGGCGACGGCGTCTCCTGCCAGGACGGGCGCGGGCGTGTCCGCGGCTGTGGTGGCGGCGCCCGTCGCGCCCGCACGGGGATCGCAGTGGTACCACGCCGTGCTCGGGCTCGCGCAGGCCCAGCGGATCAGCGAGGGGGCCGGCGTCGTGGTGGCCGTCATCGACGGCGGGGTCGACGCGACCAGCCCGACGCTTCGCGGGCAGCTGCTGCGCGGGGCGGGGGTGGGCGCCGACGCAGCCCCCGACGGCTGGCGGGACGACGACCCCGAGGGCCATGGCACCGCGATGGCCGGCATCATCGCCGGGCGCAACGACGGCGGGCCGCCGGAGGTCCGCGGCATCGCCCCCGCCGCCCGCATCCTGCCGATCTCGACCGGCCGGGAGACCGACTCCGAGGAGGTGGCGATCGCCGTCCACCGCGCGGTGGACCTCGGGGCCGGCGTCATCAACCTGTCCCTGGGCTCGGTCGGCGCCGCGACCCCGGACGAGCGGGAGGCCGTCTCCTACGCACTGGCCCATGACGTCGTCGTCGTCGCGTCGGCAGGCAACATCGACAGCGGTGACACCGACCCCGCCGACGCGGAGATCAACTCCCCCGCCAACATCCCGGGCGTCGTCGCCGTGACCGGGTCGACGGCGCGCGGGGGGTTCTGGCACGGCTCGGCCCACGGCCCGCAGGCCGTCATCGCCGCGCCCGCGCCCGGGGTGCGGGCCCCGGTCCCCGCGACCATCTCACCGGACCGGCTGGACACCGGCTCCGGCACGTCCAACTCGGCGGCGATCGTCTCGGGTGTGGTCGCGCTGATCCGCTCCGCCCGGCCGGACCTGGACGCGACCGGCGTGATCGCGCGCCTCGTCCATACCGCCCGCGACGCCGGACCGCTCGGCCGCGACGTCGATTTCGGCTTCGGGATCGTCGATCCGGTAGCGGCACTCACCCAGCCGGTGCCCGTGCCGGCAGGCAATCCGCTGCTGCCCGCGCCGACCCGCTGGGGCGCGCCCGGTGAGCCGCCGGCCGGCGCCGAACCCGCGACGGCTGCCGCGGCCAGCGGCGGCGAACGATCCGTCCCGCCCGCCGCCGGGAGCACCGCGGGCACGGCCGACAGCCCGGGCGGTGCCGCTGTCGGCGGCTCGGAGTCCGGCGTCGGTCCGGGCGGCGCCGGTGCCGGATCCGGGTCCACCGTTGGACCGGGCGCTGGCTCCGGAACTGGCGCGGGAGTCGGGGATGGTTCCACCACCGATGGCACCAGCCGCGCCGGAGGTGCCGGAGGTGCCGGAGGTGCCGGAGGTGCCGGAGGTGCCGGAGGTGCCGCCGGGACTGGCCCGGACGCGGGTCAGCGGCCCGGCGAGAGGTCGGGGGCGGACGGCGTCGACGGTGGCGGCGCGGGTGGGCGTTCCGGCGGGACGGCGCCGCGGTCCTGGCTCAGCGGAACCTCGCCACTGGCCTGGATCGTGGGGCTGGCCTTCGCCGTCTGGCTCGGTGGCGTGCTCGGGGTGGGCGCCCAGCTGCTCCACGCGCGCCTGGCCCAGGCCCGCCGTGCCCGGCCGCGCGGCCCGGCGACCGGCCCGCGGCTGACCGCACAGCCCGGCCCGCCACTGGGCTGACCCGCGCGGGTGCCCGCGCCCGGTGAGCCGAGGATGACCTCGCTCCTACCATGGCGCTATGACACACGCGCTCCTGGACGAGCTGTCCTGGCGTGGGCTGATCCACGACAGTACCGATCCCGCCGAGCTGCGGGAGCATCTCGACGGTGGCGGGCGGCGCTGCTACATCGGCTTCGACCCGACCGCCCCGTCACTGACCATCGGCAACCTGCTGCCGATCACGCTGCTGATCCGGGCCGCGCGGGCCGGCATCGGCGCCGTCGCCCTGTTCGGCGGCGGCACCGGGCTGATCGGCGATCCGTCGGGCAAGTCGGTCGAGCGCAGCCTGCTCGACGCCGAGGACGTGCGGTCCAACGTCTCCCACCACCGCGAGATCATGGAGACGATCTTCGGCCGGGCGCTCGGCACCGACGCGCTCCCGACCTTCGTCGACAACGCCGACTGGCTCGGCGGCCTCGGCATGATCGAGTTCCTGCGGGACGTCGGCAAGCACTTCCCGGTCACCGAGATGATCCGTCGTGACTCCGTGCGCCGCCGCCTCGACGATCCGAACGTCGGCCTGACCTACACCGAGTTCAGTTACTCGCTGCTCCAGGCGTACGACTACCGTCGCCTGTGCGAGGACCACGGCGTGACGCTGCAGATGGGCGCGTCGGACCAGTGGGGCAACATCGTCGCCGGGATCGACTACGTCCGCCGGGTGCTGCGCACGCAGGTCCACGGCGTGACCTGCCCGTTGCTGCTGCGCTCCGACGGCACCAAGTTCGGCAAGTCCGAGAAGGGCGCGGTGTGGCTGACGGCGGACCGCACGTCGCCGTACACGTTCTACCAGTTCCTGATCAACCTGTCGGACGACGACGCCCGCCGGTTCGCGCTGTTCTTCTCGCTCACCGACCGCGAGCCGCTGGAGCACCTGTTCGCCGAGCACGCCGAGGCGCCGAACCGGCGGGCGCTGCAACGTCACCTCGCCCGGGAGATGACCACGCTGGTGCACGGCCAGGCGGCGCTGGACGCGGCCGAGGCGGCGTCGGCGGCGCTGTTCAGCGGCGACGTGCGGGCGATCGGGGCGGACCTGCTCGGCGACGTGTTCGCCGACGTCCCGTCGATCGAGGAACCGCTGGACCGACTGGCGAAGGACGGCGGCTGGCCCGTCATCGACCTGCTGCTCGCCACCGGCCTCGCCACCAGCAAGCGCGATGCCCGCGAGCATCTGGTCAACAACGCGGTGCTCGTCAACGGCGACCCCGCCGGTGTCGAGTCGAGCGTCACCGACTCCGACCTGCTGCACGGCTCGGTGATCCTGGTCCGCCGCGGGCGGCGCAACTGGCGGGTGGCCCGCTTCACCTGACGCGGGCCTCGCCCGTCCCCGCCGGCTCAGGGGGCGGGCGGCCCGACCAACAGACCCTTGATGTACGCGGCGTGCTCGTCGGCGGTGGCCTTCTGGCCGCGGGCGCGGGAGAGCACGGTACGCCCGGCGTAGCCCGCGACGAGCATCGAGCGCATCACGTTCACCCGGCTCGGGGCGTTGTGCTTGCGCAGGTAGCGCACCATGGACGCGCCGCGCATCTGGAGCATCCAGGTCTTGCCCGCGCCACTGCCGCCGGCGCCGTGCGGCACGAGCAGGTCGGTGTGCAGCTTCTGGCGCAGCCCCGCCTCGCGGATCGCCCGGCCGAAGGCCATGTCCTCGTTGTAGACGTAGAACGTCTCGTCGAAGGCGCCGAGCTCGAGGAAGGTGGAGCGGCGGACCGCCATGCACGCACCGGTCAGCCACTCGGGGCTCATCGGGCGGCCCGGCGTCGGGCGGGCGAACAGCGCTGCCGTCGGTGCCACCTTGTGCGCGCCGAGGACGTGCAGCAGCACCCGCCGAGGCGTCGGCTCCCACCCGCCGTTGCCGAGCTCCGGCCTGCCGTCGTGGCCCTTCATCGTCGCCGCGCTCGTCACCAGCTCCGGGTCGGCGACCAGGTCGTCGACGAGGATGTCGATGACCTCGACGGTGGGCCGGCTGTCCGGGTTACCGAGGACGATGTAGTCGTACCGGGACGACCGGATGCCCATGTTCGCGGCCTTGGCGAAGCCCTTGCCGCCGCCCGAGTCGATGTAGCGGCTGTTCGGCCGGTCGGCGAGCAACTCGTCAACGTGGTCGACGCCGCTCGCGTTGTCGACGACCACCACCGGCATGTCCACCGGGAGGGTGGCGAACAGCCCCTCGAGCTGCTCCCGGCTGTGGTAGCTGACCAGCACGAGCTCGTACTGCCAGGTGGACCGCTTGGGCTGCGCGTCGGACACGGCGGCCGCTCCTGTCTGCTCACCGCGTGGTGGCTGGCCACGCGAACCTTCCCATACCGCCCCAGGCCTGGGCTGCCCGGCGCGGCGACCTGCTGCTCAGCCTCCGTCAGAAGCCCAGCCCCTGGCGAGAGCCCAGCCCCCGGAGATCCTCAGCTCCTGGTAGAAGCTCAGCTCCCGCTGGAACTCAGCGCACCGGACGGCGACGACGCCGACGGCGGCTCCTCGCCGCCCGCACCCCCACCCGCCGCGGCACCCGGACCACCAGCGGCGGCACCAACCGCGGTGCCAGCGCCGGAACCGGCACCGGCCACCGCCTGCCGCTCCGGCTTCGGCCATACGGCGGGCCGGTCCCGGGCGAGGAAGCGGCGCACGCCACCGAGCGCGACGGCCTGCAGGAAGAAGACCTGGGCGACGAGCCGGGTCGGCCCGGGCGGGGTCCGGCCGGTCAGCAGCGCGGCCGTGCTCGCGGCGCCGACCGCGTTGCCCGCCAGGAACACCCGGGCGACCCAGCTGTGTCGCGCGGCCGGAACCGCGATCCCGACGAGGGCGACGTGCGCCACCGGGCCGAACGACGAGCGGACCAGGCGGTGGCCCCACAGCTGCGGGGTGACCGGCAGCGCGCCCGGGACCAGCGCCGACCGGCGCCGCCAGAGCATGTCCAGGTTCCCGGCGACGATCCGGGTCCGCCGCTCCCACTCGCCGTTGTAGTCGGGCGCCGCCTCCTCGATGGAGTACGCCTCGGGCTCGTAGACGACCCGCAGCCCACCCTCGAGGACGTCGAGCGCGAGCCAGGCGTCGTCGACGGCGGTGTCCCCCGGCAGCGGCCGGAACGCCGAGCGGCGGAACGCCAGCATCTCGCCGACCACGCCGATCGTCGCGCCGGTCGCGGACTCGCAGCGCTTGAGCCACGACTCGAACTTCCAGTAGAAGCCCTGCGCGCCGTCGGGGTCGTCGACCTGCTTCTCGCCCGCGACGGCGCCGACCGTCTCGTCGGTGAAGTGGCGCGCGGCGGCCCGCAGCGCGCCGGGGGCCAGCACCGCGTTGGCGTCGGTGAGCACGACGATGTCGTGGGTGGCGGCGGCGACCCCGCGGTTGACCGCACGCGCCTTGCCGAGGCGCTCACCGGACGACAGCACCCGCACGCCCGGGCGCCGCGACGCCTCGGCCGTGTCCGGGTCGTCCGCCACGACGATGATCTCCATCGTGCCGGGGTAGTCCGTGCCCTGAAGCTCGTCCAGCTTGGTGCCGATGACGGCCGACTCCCGGTACGCCGAGACTACGACGCTCAGGCCAGGCCAGCTCTGCGGGTCCGGTGGCGTCGTGGTCTCCAGCCCTCGGCTGCGCAGGCCGATGTAGACCGGATACAGAACGTGACCGTAAACGGTGGCGGCTCCGAGCGCCGCGACCGCGGCTCCTCGACCGATGGTCCGGACACCTGTCATGACGACAACCGTAGCGTTCCACCCCGGGGCCGCGGCCAACGGCTCCAGGCTCGCGGAATCCCGCGCGGGTGCAGGCCGGGCCGGGCGGACAGCGCGCGGACATCCCCCGGACGTGGGATGGGCACTTCCCCGAAGGTGGACCACCGCCGGACGTTACAGTGGGTCCGGTGAGCGACTCCACGCGCTGGATCGTCGTGGTCGAGGAACCCTTTCTCCCGGCGGATGCCGGCGGTCGGGTGGAGACATTCAGCTTCCTCACCGCGGCGGCCGCGGCCGGCATCCGGATGCAGATACTCGTGCCCTCCCGCGAGGAGCTCGACATCCGCGCCTACGAGGAGGCCGTTCCCGGCTCCGCCGTGATCCGGCTGCGCCGTGACGACAGCCCCCGCGCGCACCTCACGCTGAAGCCCTTCATGCACGCCTCCCGCCCGGTCGGCCAGCTGCGCCGCGCCCTGGAGGCCACGCCGCCGCGCGCCGACGCCGTGATCAGCTACAGCTGCCGTTCGTCGCACCTCGGCGAGGAGATCGCCCGGATCTGGAAGCTGCCGCACCTCGTGCGGGCGCACAACGTCGACTCGGAGTTCTTCCGAGTGCTGGCCCGCTCCAGTTCCGGGCCGCGCGCGGTCGCCTACGAGATGGAGTACCGCAAGCTGCGCCTGGCGGAGCTGGAGCTGCACCATTCACCGCTGGTCACCTGCATCGCCGACATCTCCCTCGAGGATCACGAGTGGCGCCGCTCCCGCGCCAGCGTGCCGACGTTCCACCTGCCGCCGTTCCTGCCCGTCGGCGCGCTGCGCGCCAACCCGTCCGGCGGTGCCACGCCCGGCGCCGGCCCGTCCGCCCGCGCCGCAGCGGTCAGCACCGACGACGGCGGCGCCATCAGCGGCTCCGACCCGGCGGCTGACCAGCGGCTGGTCTTCGTGGGCTCGCTCGACACCCCGACGAACATCGAGGCCCTGCGCTGGTTCCTGGGCGGCTGCTGGCCGACGATCCGGGTCCGCCACCCCCGCGCCACCTTCCAGGTGGTGGGCCGGCGCCCGGAGGATGGCCTGGCCGCGTGGCTCGCGGGCTTCGAGGGCGTGGAGCTGCACACCGACGTTCCCAGCGTCGCCGGCTACCTGAGCGCCGCGAGCCTGTCGGTGAACCCGATGCGCTCCGGCTCCGGGGTGAACATCAAGGCCATCGAGGCGATGGCGAGCGGTACTCCCGTCGTGAGCACGCCCACCGGCAGTCGCGGTCTGGGCTGGGCGGCGGGAACCGACCTGCTCGTCGCCGACGAGCCGGGTGCGTTCGCGGCCGCCGCGTGCGAGCTGCTGGCCGACCCGGCCCAGGCCGCCGCGATCGGCGCCGCCGGCCGCGCCTACGTCCTGCGCGAGCTCGACCACGCGGCGCTCATCCGCGAGATCCAGAAGCACCTGTCCTGACGGACGCCCGCACCCCGTGTCAGGGCAGGGCCGCCGTCCCGCAGGAAGGCGACCATCCCCACCTCAGGGCGTGCACCCTCAGAGCAGGGCGTGGTAGCGGTTCTGCGCGGGCTCCAGGCCGTCGGTGATCAGCATCTCGACGGAGTCCGCGGCGTGCTCCAGTTGCAGCGGCAGCTCACGGCGCTCGGCGGTGCCGTAGTCGCGCAGCACGAAGTCGGCCGGGTTCATCCGGCCGGGGGGCCGGCCGATGCCCACCCGCACGCGCAGGTAGTCCCGGCTACCCAGGGCCGAGGAGATCGATCGCAGGCCGTTGTGCCCGTTGTCGCCGCCGCCGCGCTTGAGCCGCACGGCGCCGAACGGAATGTCCAGCTCATCGTGCACGACGATGATCCGGGAGACATCGATCTTGTAGAACGTGCGCACCGCGCCGACCGGGCCGCCGGAGAGGTTCATGAACGACAGCGGCTGGGCCAGTACCGCCCGGGCGCCGGCGAGGCGGACCTCGGCGACGTCCGCACGGGACCGGTGCGACTTCAGCCTCGACCCGGCCCGCTCGGCCAGCAGATCGACGACCATGAAGCCGACGTTGTGCCGGTTCCCGGCATAGGCCGGACCGGGATTACCCAGTCCGACGACGAGCCACGGCCCGTCGTCGGTCGGGATCTGCGTCATCGCCTGCTCTCCGCGATCGCCTGTGCCCTGTCCTTCAGCGCGCGGTCGTCAAACCACGCACCGTCACCAGGTGGCGCTGTAGCGCCCTCGGTGACGCCGGGCGACGTGGACGAGGAGACCCGGCAGGCAGAACCGTCCGCGCTCAGGCGGACGCGCTCGCCGCACCAGCCGCCTCGGCCTCCTCGGCCGGCGTCCCGCCGAGCTCGGCCTCGACCTGAGCGGAGGTCCGCTTGGCCAGGCACTGCACGACGACGAGTTCGGGGTCGGCGTCGAGCTCGGCGCCCGACGGCAGCGGCAGCTGGCTGGCCAGCACGCTCGCCCCCGGCTCGAGCCCGGTGACGTCGATGTCGATCGGGCCGGGCAGCCGCGTGGCGTCGGCCTTCACCGCGATGGTGGTGACCTGCTGGTCGACCAGGGTGTCGGGGTGCGGCTCACCGATCACCTGGACCGGAATTTCGGCGACAACCTTCTCACCACGGGTCACGAGCACCAGGTCGACGTGCTCGTAGCTGCCCTTGATCGGGTGCCGCTGGACGTCCTTGGCGAGCGCGAGCTCAGTGCCGTCGGCGAGCTCGAGCGTCAGCAGGACGTTCGTACCCGCGTTGGTCTTGAACGCGTGCAGCAGGTCGTGCGCGGGAAGCGCGATGTGGCGCGGCGGCTTGCCGTGACCGTAGAGAACGGCTGGGACCTTGCCGGCGCGGCGTGTGCGACGAGCACCGCCCTTGCCGAACTCGGTACGCGGCTCCGCGGCGATGCGGACCTCGGACATGGCGACGCTCATCCTTCCAGAAGTGGGATTCCTTCGCCGGAGGGCGGACGGACCACCGCGGCGCGGTCCTTCACAGTACCGGACTCCTCGCCATCGGGCGGCACCGCCCCGATCTGTCAAGACCCGTGGTGTCGCGAGCCGCAACCACGACCACCCCGGACCCTGCCGACGGCCCCTTCAGCGCACACGCGATCCGCGGGCTCGTCGCCCGCGCGAAACCGGTCCCCGAATGTCCAGCTCACAGCGCAGGCCCGGCCGACCGACCGCGCCCCGGGCCCGGTCCAGAACCCGCCCGCACACGGCCTCCGCGACCTCGGGCACGTCCCCGCTCTGGGGGACGGTCACACTGAGCGACAGTGCGGGGTCCCGCGGGTGGCGTACCCACGCCCGGGATTCGGCGACACCCGCAACCGCGGCCACCTCGGCGGCGACGGCGTCTGTCAGCGCCCCCACTGGCAGGCGCACGACCCCGAGCTCGTCGACCGCCACCACGAATCCCCGTACCCGGTCCCTCCGCAGCCGCCGGACCATCCAGGACAGGGCGCCGACCGCAATCAACCCGCAACCGATGCCGACCACCGGCCAGAACCACCCGTGACTGGCCGCGAACCGGCGCAGCTCCGGATCGAGCACCGTTCGGCGAGCCGCTCCCTCACCGAACACACCCGCCCCCACCAGCAGCGCGACCACCCCGGCCGCCACGCACAGCAGACCCAGCCCGCCGAGCACCACCCGCTCCGCCCGCCCGCCGTCGTCCCCCGCGGACGCCGACCGACCCGGCACGCTCATGGCCGCCTGCCCGCGCCGAGGGCATGCCGCCCATCCGGACGAGACCGTCCGGCCCCCGCGCGGGGCCCGCCGGACCCGGCCGGAGGGTCCCACCCGGCTGCGGCGTCATGCCGGGTCGGCCGATCACTCGTGGCCCGGACGGGTGGCCCGCCCTGATTCTCCTCGGGGCCGGCATCCTCGGGGCCGGCATCCTCGGGGCGAGGCCGGACGACGAGCCGCGGTGGCCGCACGAGCCCGACGGCGTCGAGCTCCCGGCGCACCGCGACGGCCGCCCGGGACGCCGCGCCGCCGGCGGCCCGGTCACGCAGCCGGAGTCGCACGTCCGCCGTACGTGCCCCGATGCGCACCCGCGCCCCGTCCACCCCGTCGACAGCGAGTGCCCGCGCCCGCAGCGCCCGGGCGAGTCCGCGACGGTCGACGAACACCCCGGCGCGTGCACCGCCCCACCTGGTGGTCAGCCTGCGCGGCGCCCCTCGCGCCAGGGCCAGGGCGAGCAGGAGCAGGCCGAGCAGCATGACGATGAACGCGCCAGCCCGGACCGCTCGCGCCGACCACGCGGTGCTCCCCAGCGCCCGAGCCCAGCGCGGCCAGTCGACGACCAGGTACCCGCCGCCAGCCGCCGCCGCTACCACCTCCACGATGGCGATGAGGCCCGCGGCGGCAACCAGAGCGGCGAGCAGCCACATGGCGATCCGCTGTCCCGTTCGCACGATGCACTCCCCCGTCCGGACGCACCGGCCCCGAGGCCGGCCGTCTCACCTCTGCGGCTCATCCCCCGACCGGCCCACGACCCTGTCCCGCCGCAGCCACGCCCGCCTCGACCGTGTTCGCCTCGACCGTGTTCGCCTCGACCGTGTTCGCATCCCGCTGGCGCGCGTCATCGAGGTCGCTGCGGGGCAGGTCGGCGCCGAGGCGCAGCGCGGGCACCTCGATGTCGAGATGGATCACCCGGATCCCCGCTAGCGCCGCCACCCGCTCACGCACGAGCGCGCGTACCCGGCCGGCCGTCTCCTCGACGGGACTCGGGTAGCGCACGGAGATCGCCATGGTCAGCCGGGCGGCGCTGCCCTGGACGTTGGCGCTGACCAGCGGCCGACGCGCGTAGCCACGCCTGCCGGACATCCCCCGCGATCGATGCCGCACCGGCCGCGCACGCCCGAACCGCCCGGCCCCGGCCCGCGGCAGCAGCCGTGGCGCGCTCCGGCGCGATGGCCCCGCAACCCCGGGCACCTCCGCTGCCGCGGCCGCCGCGATCTTCTCCACCACGCGGTCGGCGACGCGCAGCGTCCCTGCCCCGAGCGTCCCTGCCCCGATCGGGGCGGCACGCCCCGCCGCGCTGTCCGGCCGGCCGGCGCCCCTCACCGCCGACCCCGGCGTCGATCACCACCGACGTAGCGGGTGATGTCCAGGTCTCCGTCGATGACCTTGCCGATCCCCAGGCCGATGGCGCCGAGGATCAGGACGACCACCAGTTCCCCGAACCCACCGAAGGCCAGGGCCAGCCCGGCGATCAGCCCGGTCAGGAGCCCGAGTGCTGACGCTCGCATAGCAACGTCTCCTTCCGACGACGTGACCGGTCGGCGACCGGACGTCTCAGGTGGGCATCCGCGCGATGTTCACATGACGGTGGCCGCCACCGGACGCGCAAGGCCGGGACGCGGCCTCGGTAGACCGGAAGGACCACGCTCGTCCACCGCCCGCGCCGAAGGAAGGCGACGGTCCCGGTGGCGCAGTCCGCGTCCGGCTGTCCGGTTGGATCATGACCGCCCGGGACGCCACCGGGCGTACAAGGAGCGGATGGTGCCGCCGCGGCGGGCCCGACCTGGGTGGCGGCGGCGTTGTAGGAGTCGGCTGGCCTGCCCCGCCTGGGCCAGGAGCTGGGTGGTCATCCGGGGCCGGCGATACGCCGTCGGCGCGGGCCCGGCCGGGGTGGTCGGCGCCGCGGACTCCGGGCGGCGGGAGCCCGACCGGACCACGGTCCCGCCCGTCGGCGCCAGGCGTCCGCGAGTCGCCTCCTCCCACCTCCGCAGGCCGTCGACGAAGGCCACCGGGTCGCCGCCCAGGTCGGGGTGGTGCGTACGGATGAAGGCCCGCCGCTGCTCCCGCTGTCGAGCCGCGTCATCCTCGGCATGGACCTGGACCCCGTCCGAGCGGGCCATTCGACGGCTCACCTCGGGGGCCCGGTCGGGGCAGCGACGAGATCACGGATGAGGACGTCGACGCGGGGGCATCCGGGTGCGACCGCCAGGACCGCGGCCCGTACCCGCTCCGCGAGGCTGCCGAGTCGCTCACCGAAGCGGCACTCGACCTGCACGGCGATGCCGTCCGGTCGGACCCGCACCCCTACGACACGACGTCCGGGCAGGTAGGTCGCCACCTCCGCCGCGGTCGCGGCCGGCGCTGGCAGGACCGCCGGAGAGGACGACGCACGGTCGGATCGGGCGGGTGCCGCCACCAGGCGAACCACGCCGGAAACGGCCACGACCGCGCGTGCGACCTCGTCGGGGTCCCAGCGGATCCAGCCCTCGGCGCCGCCACCCCCGCCCGTCCGGGTCAGGTTCACTCGACCCGCCGGGTCTCCTCCTGGCCGTCGTCGCCGATGTAGACGTCGTCGACGGCGATGTTGACCTCGGTCACCTCCAGGCCGGTCATCCCCTCCACGGACGAGACGACGTTGCCGCGGATCGACTGGGACAGGTCCACGATGGAGACGCCGTAGTCGCACACCACGTCGAGGTCGATCGCGGCCTGCCGCTCGCCGACCTCGACCGCGACGCCCCGGGCCACGCTCGACGACGCGCCGGGAATGCGCGCCTTGACCGAGCTGACGGCGCGGGCGCCACTGGTGCCGAGCGCATGCACGCCGGCCACCTCCCGCGCGGCCACGCCGGCGATCTTGCGGACGACGGCGTCGGAGATCGAGGTGCGTCCCTTGCTGGTGAGCAGGTCGGTCGTGCCCCGGCGCTCGGCGACGGCACCCCGACCGCCGCCGGCCGCCGAGGGGGAACCGCTCGATTCCGCCGTCCACCCGCCGCCGGACTGCCGGGAGGATCCGGCCTCCGCGCGGTCGCGGCCCGTGGTGGCGCCGGCACTCGTGCTCGTGGTCATGATGTCTCCTTCCTCGGCGGGTCGACAGCCCGTCCGTCGCACCAGGGCCAGGTGTGCCTCGGGCCGGTCGGTCACGACCGGCGGCCAAACCCCCCATCGCGATGTACCCCGCGGGTGCGCGGCCATTCGCACCCACCCGCGTGGATAGGTTGGATCCGGCTGGCCGTGTCGCCGCCACCAGCATCGCCGCCACCAGCATCGCCGTCACAGCATCGCCGTCACAGCATCGCCGTCACCGGCCGCCCGACCCTCCGACCCTCCACCCGTGAGCCCATCCGCACTCGTGAACCTGCGTGAGTCCGAGCGAAGGAGCCTCCGCTGCCTCGATCCCACCCGGGTCCGCGCCACGGCGCGGCAGCCGGTTCCGCTGCCGTCACCGTCCGGGCGCCGGCCAAGGTCAACCTTCACCTCGGTGTCGGGCCGCTGCGCCCGGACGGCTACCACGATGTGATCACCGTTCTGCAGGCCGTCTCGCTGTTCGACGACCTGACCGCGACCGCGCTCGACTCCGTCACACCCGGCCCCACCGCGCTCGACGGCCCGGCGCCGGCAGGCCAGGCGCCCACCGGCCCGACCAGGTCAGGTCACGGCGGCGTGGATGGCCTCGTCGTCACCGTCGAGGTGACCGGGGAGGGTGCCGATCCGGCGACCCGCGGGCCGGCGACCGCCACCCCCGACGTGTCCATCGTCCCGACGGGCCTGGACAACATCGCCGTTCGGGCCGCGCACCTCGTGGCGGAGGCCGCCGGGATCACCTCGGAACGGGTTCACCTCGCCCTGACCAAGGGCATCCCGGTCGCGGCGGGCATGGCCGGCGGCAGCGCGGACGCGGCGGCCGCGCTGGTGGCCTGCGACGCGCTGTGGCAGACCGGGCTGGACCGGGCCACGCTCGCGGAACTCGCCGCCCGGCTCGGCAGCGACGTCCCGTTCCCCCTGGCTGGCGGCACCGCCCTCGGCACCGGCCGGGGCGAGCAGCTCACCGACGTGTTGGCGACGGGCGAATACCACTGGGTGTTCGCGCTGGCCGACGGCGGCCTGTCCACGCCGGCCGTCTACGCCGAGTTCGACAAGCTCTCGGAGGGCCGCCTGCGCACCGGCCCGACCCCGGCGGACGACGTCCTCGCCGCGCTGCGCACCGGTGACCCCGCCCAGTTGGGGGAGGCGCTCGTCAACGATCTGCAGCCCGCCGCCCTGCGGCTGCGCCCGGCACTGCGCCGGGTCCTGGAGACCGGCCGGGAGCTCGGCGCGGTCGGGGCGATCGTGAGCGGGTCCGGGCCGACCTGCGCGTTCCTCGCGGCCGGCGCGCGCGAGAGCGTTGACCTCGCCGCGAGCCTGGCCGGTATGGGGGTGGCCAGGGCGGTGCGCCGGGCCAGTGGTCCGGCGGCCGGCGCCCGGGTGCTGGAGGGCCCGGACGGGGCAGGCTCCGCCGACGGGCGTGGTACCAGCGGGTGAGCGCGGTCCTGGTCAGCCTGGAGAACGTCGACGCCGCCTTCGGCACCCGCACCCTGCTCGACCGGGTCAGCCTGGGGATAGCCACCGGGGAGCGGATCGGCGTCGTCGGCCGCAACGGCGCCGGCAAGTCGACGCTGCTGCGGATCATCGCCGGCGAGGCCGAACCCGACGCCGGGCGGGTGGTTCACGCGGGCGCCGCCCGAGTCGGCTCCCTGGCTCAGGCCGACGCGCTCCCACCCGATCGGACGGTGCGCGAGATCGTCGTGGGCGACGCCGCGGAGCACGAGTGGGCGGCCGATCCCCGGCGCCGCGGCGTCCTCGCCGGCCTGGGGCTCCTGGACCGGCTCGACGATCTCGCCGGCCCGATGTCCGGCGGCGAGCGGCGCCGGGTGGCGCTCGCCCGGCTCCTCGTCCAGGACCTGGACCTGCTGATCCTCGACGAGCCGACGAACCACCTCGACGTCGAGGGGGTCGCCTGGCTCGCCGCGCACCTCGCCACCTGGCGTGGCGGCCTGCTGGTCGCCACGCACGACCGGTGGTTCCTCGACGAGGTCTGCGCCCGGGTGTGGGAGGTCGTCGACGGGCGCGTCGACAGCTACGAGGGTGGCTACTCGGCCTACGTTCTCGCCCGGGCCGAACGGGCCAGGCGGGCGGACGCCGCCGAGGCACGGCGGCAGAACCTGCTGCGCAAGGAGCTGGCCTGGCTGCGGCGCGGACCCCCCGCCCGGACCAGCAAGCCACGGTTCCGCATCGACGCGGCCAACGCGCTCATCGCCGACGAGCCCCCGGCTCGCGACACGATGGCGCTGCGCAGCTTCGCCGCGTCCCGTCTCGGCAAGGACGTCTACGACGCCGAGAACCTCACTGTCCGCATCGGCGACCGCACCCTGTTCGAGAACATCACCTGGCTGATCGGCCCGGGTGACCGGATCGGACTGGTCGGCGTCAACGGCGCGGGCAAGACGACCCTGCTGCGGGCCCTGCTCGGTGACGTCACCCCTGACGGCGGCCGGGTCCGGACCGGCGCGAGTGTCCGCCCGGCCCTGCTCTCGCAGGAGGTCGCGGAGCTGCCGGCGTCGCTGCGGGCGCTGGAGGCGGTCGAGCAGGTGGGACGGGTGCTCGAGGTCGAGCGTGGCCGGGAGCGCACGGCCGGCCAGCTACTCGAGCAGTTCGGCCTGCCGTCCTCGCGGCAGTGGACCCGCGTCGGCGACCTCTCCGGCGGCGAGCGGCGCCGGCTCCAGCTGCTGCGGTTGCTGATGGCCCGCCCCAATGTGCTGCTGCTCGACGAGCCGACGAACGACCTCGACACCGACACGCTCGCCGCGCTGGAGGACCTGCTCGACTCCTGGCCGGGCACCCTGATCGTGGTCAGCCACGACCGCTACTTCCTCGAGCGCACCTGCGACGTGACGATGGCGCTGCTCGGCGACGGTCATCTGCGCATGCTGCCCGGCGGCATCGAGGAGTACCTCCAGCGCCGCGCCGCCGCGACCTCGGCGGCGCCGTCCTCCCCCGCCTCCGGATCGCCGGCGAGGCGCGGCACGTCCGTCCTCCCTGGCGGCTCCTCCGCCGCGCCCGACTCGTCGACGACGCGCGGCTCGACAGCGACGTCCGGGAGTGCGACGTCCGGGAGTGCGACGTCCGGGAGTGTGGCGGGTGGCGACGCGTCCGGGCCTGCCGGCGCACGGGCGTCGGGCGGGGGCGCGGCGCTGTCCGGCAGCGAGCTGCGCGTGGCGCGCAAGGAACTCGCGCGCCTGGAACGCGCCCTGGACCGGCTGACCCGCCGCGAGCAGGAGCTGCATCACGCGCTCGCCGAGGCGGCGACCGACCACGAGCGCCTGCTTGCCCTGGACGCCGAGCTCCGCACCGTCGTCGCGGACAAGGACAGCACCGAGGAGGCCTGGCTCACCCTCGCCGCCGACGTCGAGGGCTGACGCTGGCCAGTAGGCCGAGCCCGGTCACTGGACCGAGCCCGGCCGGGGGACCGAACGCGGTCAGGCAGCGGAGGCGGGTTCGGCCATGGCTCGTTTGGCGGCGAGGCGGGCAGGGTCCGGCCAGCGGACGTCCCACACCAGGTGCAGCGTCTCCATCAGCTTGACGAGGTAGAAGCTGGTGTCGATCTGCCAGGGCCGCACGCCGTGCCGGGCGGAGGTGGGCTCGGCGTGGTGCAGGTTGTGCCAGGACTCGCCCATCGACAGGAACGCCAGCGGCCAGACGTTCGTCGAGCGGTCCCGACTGCGGTACGGCCGGGAGCCGAGCACATGGCAGATGCTGTTCACCGACCAGGTCACGTGGTGCAGCACGGCGACCCGCACCAGGCTCGCCCAGAAGAAGGCCTCGACAGCGGCCTCGAAGGACCCGCCCCACAGGCCGCCGATGAGCGCCGGCGCGGCCAGGCTGACAAACGCGCAGGCGCCGAACGAGTGGCTGACCCGGACGATGTCCGTATCGTCGAGCAGGTCGGGGGCGAACCGGCGCTGGTCGGTCTGCTCCACGTCGAACAGCCAGCCGACGTGGGCGTGATAGAGGCCGCGCAGCATCGACCAGGTCCCGGGGCCATAGCGCCACGGCGAGTGCGGATCGCCCTCGGCGTCGCTGAAGGCGTGGTGCCGGCGATGGTCGGCGACCCAGCGGATCACCGGGCCCTCGATCGCCATGTTCCCGGCGACGGCCAGCGCGATGCGCACCGGGCGCGAGGTCCGGAAGCCGCGGTGCGTGAAGTAACGGTGGAATCCGACCGTCACGCCATGCCCGCTGATCGCGTAGAAGACCGCGGCCAGGACGA
>Ga0157379_10002106_pt1 | contig 16495 bp, 14 predicted proteins | sample S25metaG_FD_121802 | JGI IMG/M metagenome (GOLD analysis project Ga0157379, IMG submission 121802) | Switchgrass rhizosphere microbial communities from Kellogg Biological Station, Michigan, USA - S2-5 metaG | ecosystem: Host-associated > Plants > Roots > Rhizosphere > Soil | place: USA... | reverse complement strand
GTCGGCGCCGATCGTCGTGCGGTGCTTGTTGGCGCCGTCGTAGTTCGCGGTGATGCTGCCGGCGCCGAAGTTGACGCGCTCGCCGACCGTCGTGTCGCCGAGGTACGCGAGGTGGTTCGCCTTGGCCGCGCTGCCGAGGGTCGAGTTCTTGATCTCGACGAAGTTGCCGACGTGGACGTCGGCGCCGAGGTCGGCGCCGCCGCGCAGGCGCGCGAACGGGCCGACGAGCGCGCGCTCGCCGACGCTCGCGCCGAGCGCCTCGCCGTCGATCAGCGTGTACGCGTGGATCGTCGCACCCGCGGCGACGCGCGCGTTCTTCAGCGTGCAGTAGGCGCCGACCCTGACGTCGTCACCGAGCTCGACGATGCCCTCGAAGATGCAGCCGACGTCGATCTCGACGTCGCGGCCGCAGCGCAGCTCGCCGCGGACGTCGAGCCTTGCCGGATCGGCGATGCGCACGCCCTCGGCCATCAGGCGCGTCGCGGTCGCATGCTGGAAGCGGCGCTCGAGGTCGGCGAGCTGCGCCGGGCTGTTGACGCCGAGCACTTCGGTTTCGCTCGCCGCGGTGGCGCCGACGACGTCGACGTCTTCCGCGACGGCGATGCCGACGACGTCGGTAAGGTAGTACTCGCGCGCGGCGTTGTCGTTGCGAAGCGCTGCGAGCCAGCGCTTCAGGTGCCGCGTCGGCGCCGCCATGACGCCGGTGTAGATCTCCTTGAGCGCGCGCACGTCGGCGCTCGCGTCCTTCTCCTCGACGATCGCGGCGATCGCGTCGCGCGTTGCGCCCTTGCCCTTGCGGACGACGCGACCGTAGCCGTGCGGGTCGGCGAGCTCGATCGTCAGCAGCGCGAGCCGCTGCCCTGCCGATGCGTCGATCAGCCGGCGCAGCGTCGCCGTCTCGATCAGCGGCACGTCGCCGCTCAGGACGAGCGTCGTGCCGTCGTCGTCGAGCAGCGGCGCCGCCTGCTGCAGCGCGTGGCCGGTGCCGAGCTGCGGCTCCTGGCGGACGAACGCGAGCCCCGGCGCACGCACGCTCTGCTCGACTTCGGCGGCACCGTGCCCGGTGACGACGACGATGCGGGTAGCCCCGAGGCCGGCAACGGCGTCGAGAACATGCTGCAATAGTTGGCGGCCGCCGAGCACGTGCAGCACCTTCGGCCGCGTCGAACGCATCCGCGTTCCCTGCCCGGCCGCCATGACCACGACGTTCAAGACCATGCCGACCTTCGCGTTGCCCCGGCCCGCTCGCCGGTCGTCGATTATCGCGGCGCTCGTCGTGCTGCTCGCCGCCGCGCTGTCGGGCTGCAGCCTGCTCCAGCTCGGCTACGGCCAGCTCGACACGATCCTCTTTCGCTGGCTCGACCGCTACGTCGGCTTCGACGACGCGCAGTCGCTGCGCGCGCGCACGGCGCTCGACGAGGCGCTCGCCTGGCACCGGCGCACCCAGCTGCCCGACTACGTGCAGCTGCTCGGGCGCGCCGAGACCGAGGTCGTCGCCGACTCGACTCCCGAACGCATGTGCGCGTGGGCGAACGAGATCAGGGGCCGCCTCGATCCGATCCTGCAGCAGCTCGCGCCGGCGATCACCGACGTCGCGCTGACGCTGACGCCGGCGCAGCTGGCGGCGATCGAGAAGCGCTTCGCCGAGACCAACGACGAGTTCCGCGACGACCACCTGCAGAGGAATCCGCAGCGCCGCCAGCGCGCGACCGTCAAGCGCGAGATCGAGCGCGCCGAGATGCTCTACGGCAGGCTCGACGAAGCGCAGCGCGCGCTCGTCGTCGAGTCGGTGCGCAGCTCGCCGTACAGCGCCGAGGCGCTCGACGCCGAGCGCAGGAGCCGGCAGCGCGACACGCTGGCGCTGCTGCGTCGCCTGCGCGAGACCAGCGCCAGCCGCGACGACGCGCTCGCGCAGGTGCGCGCGTACCTGCGCACGGTCGACCACTCGCCGCGCGAGGCGTACCGCGCCTACACCGAGCGCGTCGTCGCGCACAACTGCGCGCTCGCCAGCGCGCTGCACAACTCGGCGAGCGCGGCGCAGCGCCGCGAGGCGGCGCTGCGGCTCGCCGCCTACCGCAGCGACCTGCGCGCGCTGATCGGCGAAGGCGCCGGCTGACGCGCGCTCAGTTCGCCGCCGCAGGCGGCTCGACGACGACGCGGTGCGGGTTGGTCGGACTGCCGGCGGGGAAGTCGCGCAGCGCGGCGACGAACATCGCCGGCAGCACGGTCGCGGCGCCCGCCCAGTTGCCGCCGCTCATCGCCCGCGCCTCGTAGAGCGGCTCGCCGCTCTTCTTGTCGCGGATCAGCACCGCGACCTCGCGCTCGATCGTCGTCGTCGGGTACGGGTAGCCGTAGCGCCAGTACGGGCCCCAGTACGAGCCCCGGTAGTACGGCCCCCACGGCCGGCCCCAGTAGCCGTACGGACCGTACCAAGAGCGGCCATACCAGAACGGGTCGTCCCACGGCGAGATCTCGTACGCGGTGACGCGCGCGCCGAGCTGCACCGTGACGTCGGGCGGGCTGCCCTCGGGCGCCGGAGCGAAGCCGGCGCCCTCGACGGCGCGCCGCGCCGAGTCCTCGAGCACCTGCGCCTGCTGCGGGTCCGCCTGCTGCGACGGCAGCCGCTCGAACGCGTAGGTCGACGGCGACCGCCCCGTCGGCCAGCGGCTGAAGCTCGTGACGTCGCTCTCGACGTTGTTCAGCGACGCGCAGCCGGCGAGCGCGGCGGCTGCGAGCGCGGCGGCGATGGTTCTCGTCACGGCAACTCTCCCCGGCCGAGCGGCGCTGGCGGCGGCCGGACGTCGTCGGCGTCGAACGCGAGGTCGCCGTCGGCGTCGGCGACCCCGGTCGGTTGGAGCGTTGCGAAGGGAAAGAGGTTCCGGTCCATCAGGTGCGACGGCGTGATGCGCGACATCGCGTCGAAGATGCGCTCGACGCGGCCCGGGTCGTCGCGCTCCCAGCCGCGCAGCATCTCGGCGACGCGGACGCGCTGCAGGTTCTGCTGGCTGCCGCACAGCGTGCACGGGATGATCGGAAACGCGCGGTGCGCCGCCCAGCGCTCGAGATCGCGCTCGGCGACGTAGGCGAGCGGGCGGATGACGACGTGCCGGCCGTCGTCGCTGACGAGCTTGGCCGGCATCGCCTTCATGCGGCCGCCGAAGAACATGTTGAGAAAGAGCGTCTGCACGATGTCGTCGCGGTGATGCCCGAGCGCGATCCGCGTCGCCCCGATCTCGCTGGCGACGCTGTAGAGGATCCCGCGCCTCAGGCGCGAGCAGACGCTGCACATCGTCTGTCCTTCGGGGACGAGGCGCTTGACGATCGAGTACGTGTCCTGCTCGACGATCCGGAACTCGACGCCACGGCCCTTCAGGTACGTCGGCAGCACGTCGGCGGGAAAGCCCGGCTGCTTCTGGTCGAGGTTGACGGCGACGATCTCGAAGTCGATCGGCGCGCGCGCGCGCAGCTCGATCAGGATGTCGAGCAGCGAGTAGCTGTCCTTGCCGCCCGAGACGCAGACCATGACGCGGTCACCGGCGCCGATCATCGCGAAGTCGGCGATCGCGCGCGCGACCTGGCGGTGCAGCCGCTTCGAGAGCTTGGCGAGCTCGACCGGAAGCTTCTTGCGAAACCCGCTGTCGTCCGCGGCCGCGACGGCGTCGACGGCAGCGCTGGCGGGAGAGACGGTGGGCGTGAGCACGGTGGTGGGCGTGCGGCGGCACGGCGGGGGCGGATGCGCTCAGTGTATCGGCCGGCCTTGCGCGCGGCAGGCGCAGCGCGCGCGTCGGTCAGCGCGCGGCAGCGGCGACGGCGCTGCCCGACGCGCTTCCTAGAATCGTTCGATGCACGAGAGCATCGACGACCGCGGCGGATCGGCGGCGCTCGCGCGCGCGATCGGCGCCGCGATCGACGCCGGCGGCGGCTGGATTCCGTTCAGCGACTACATGCGCCGCGCGCTCTACACGCCGGCGCTCGGCTACTACGCGAGCGGCCGGACGATCGTCGGCCGCATGCCGGGCTCGGGCAGCGACTTCGTCACCGCCCCCGAGCTGTCGCCGTTGTTCGCCCGCGCGCTCGCGCGCCAGCTCGCGCAGGCGCTCGACGCCACCGGCAGCGACGAGCTCTGGGAGTTCGGCGCCGGCAGCGGCGCGCTCGCCGCCGGCCTGCTCGAAGCGCTCGGCGAGCGGCTGCGCCGCTATTCGATCGTCGAGCTGTCGGCGCCGCTGCGCGCGCGGCAGCGTGCGACGACGGCGCGGTTCGCAGAGCGGGTCCGCTGGCTCGACGCGCTGCCCGAAGCGATGCGCGGCGTCGTCGTCGGCAACGAGGTGCTCGACGCGATGCCGGTCGACCTGATCCACTTCGACGGCGTCGCCTGGCACGCGCGCGGCGTCGCGCGCGGCGAAGGCGCACCGTTCGCGTGGTCCGACCGTCCCGGCGACGACCGGCCGCCGGTCGACGCCGCGTTTCCCGCGGGCAGCACGACCGAGCTGCACCGCGAAGCGCAGGCGTTCGTCGCGACGCTCGGCGATCGCCTCGAGCGTGGCGCGATCTTCCTCGTCGACTACGGCTTTCCCGAGCACGAGTACTACCACCCGCAGCGCGCCGGCGGCACGCTGATGTGCCACCGCGGCCACCGCGCCGACCCCGATCCGCTCGTCGACGTCGGCGCGAAGGACATCACCTCGCATCTCGACTTCACCGCGCTCGCGGTCGCCGGCGAGGACGCCGGCCTCGACGTCATCGGCTACGCGTCGCAGGGCAGCTTTCTCCTCGACTGCGGGCTCGGCGAGCTGCTCGCGGCGGCGGACGTGCGCGAACGCGTCGATGCGCTGCGGCTCGTCCACGAGCACGAGATGGGCGAGCTGTTCAAGGTGCTCGCGTTCGCGAAGGGCGCGAACTTCGCGCCGCTCGGTTTCGCGAGCGGCGATCGGCGGCACCGCCTGTAGCGGTCGAGCGTCAGGCCGAGGGCGCCTCGAGGGCGCGGACGCGCGCTTCGTGGATCGCCGCGGCGATCGCCGGGCCGACGAGTCCGCGCGCGCTCGCTTCCTCGGCGACGGCCGTCGCGTCGACGGCGGCGACGCGCGCGAGCGCGGCGAGCAGCCGCTCGCGCGGCGGGTACGGCGCGTCCTCGCGACCGCCGCGGCCGCGCGCGTCGCACTCGCACGCGAGCAGCAGGTCCGCGAAGCGGCCGGGGCGACGAAGGGCGTCGCAGCGCTCGAGCAGGCGCACCGTCGCCGCGGCACCGAACTCGCCGCTGCGGTGGACGTTACCGTGCTCGCGCGCGACGAGCTCGGCGAGCGAGCGACACGCGTTGTCGACGCGCAGCCGTTCGCTCAGCGCGCGCACCAGCTGCACGCTGCGCTCCTCGTGGCGGATGTGCTTCGGCAGGATCTCCGCCGGCGTCGTGCCCTTGCCGAGATCGTGGCCGAGGCACGCATAGCGGACCGCGAGCGCGGCGCCGAGGCGCGCCGTCATGTCGAGCACCATCATCAGGTGCACTCCGGTGTCGACCTCGGGGTGGTGGTCGGCGCGCTGCGGCACGCCGAACAGGCGGTCGACCTCGGGCAGGATGCGCGCGAGCGCGCCGCAGTCGCGCAGCACGGCGAACATCCGCGACGGGCGCGCTTCCATGAGCCCGCGCGAGAGCTCCTGCCAGACGCGTTCGGCAACGAGCGCATCGACCTCACCCGCAGCGACCATCGCGCGCATCAGCGCTTCGGTCTCGGCTGCGACGGAGAAGTCGGCGAAGCGCGCCGCGAAGCGCGCGACGCGCAGGATGCGAACCGGGTCCTCGGCGAACGCCGGCGAGACGTGGCGCAGCACCTTGGCCGCGAGGTCGGCGCGGCCGCCGTGCGGATCGATGACGTTGCCGTCCTCGTCCTCGGCGATCGCGTTGATCGTCAGGTCGCGGCGGAGCAGGTCGTCCTCGAGCGTGACGCTGCGATCGGCGTGGAACGCGAAGCCGCGGTAGCCGGGCGCGGTCTTGCGCTCGGTGCGCGCGAGCGCGTGCTCCTCGCGCGTCGCCGGATCGAGAAAGACGGGGAAGTCGCGGCCGACCGCGATGTAGCCGGCGGCGCGGAGCTCGTCGGGGTCGGCACCGACGACGACCCAGTCGCGGTCGCCGGCGGGCAGCCCGAGAAGCTTGTCACGCACGGCGCCGCCGACGAGGTAACGCTTCATCGATGTCCCGATTTGTTCACGCGCGGTTACCGCTTGCCGACGGACGGTGGCGCGACCCCCACGCCCACGGGATGCTGCGATGCACTCGCCATCCCTACAGTTTCGCCACCCGCTGCACGCACCGCAGCGTTCCGCCCCTCCGAGGAGTTATAGATGAAAGTGAAGTCGATCGTCGCGCTGCTGGGACTGAGCGCAAGCCTGGGGGCGCTTGCCGGGCCTCTCTTACCGAACTCGCCGGCGCCGTCGGTGATCAACCCGCCCTTCCCGGGCGAAGGAAGCCTGCAGTCGATCGCAGACAGCCTGTTCGGCCCCGGCCACGTCAACGTCGTCACCGGCCAGAGCTCGGCCGGCCAGTGGACGTCGGCGACTCCCGGCGAGACGTCGACGATCCCGACGCTGCTCGCCGAGTTCACCGCCAACTCCGCCACGCAGAGCTTCGGCATCTGGTTCGGCACCGACACGTCGAACATCGTCAGCTACAACCTGCTGCTCGGCGGTGCCGTCGCGCACGATGCGGTCGGCATCCAGATCATCGGCAACACGCTCAACGTCTTCGGCCCCCTGAGCGGCTGCGGCGTGCGCTTCGTCTGCAACTCGTTCACCGATGCCCGCATCAACTCGAGCGCGTTCGGCTTCTTCTTCCAGCCGTCGCCGAACTCGCCGATCTACTACTCGCTCGACCAGCTCAATCCGGGCGAGCGCAAGGACCGCTTCGTCGGCTACCAGGACGGCAAGACGACCAACTGGATGTTCGCCTACGAGGACGGCACCGACTGGGACTACAACGACATGGCCGTCAAGGTCGAGTCGATCGGTGCGGTCCCCGAGCCCGAGACCTACGCGCTGATGCTCGCGGGGCTCGGTGCGATGGGCTGGGTGGCGCGCCGCCGCAAGTCTCGCTGAGAGCCCTGCCCCCCGCGACCGGGGGCAGATCGAGCGGACTCCGGTCCGCTCGTTTTTTTTGCGCGGCGCCTTCGGCTACGCGCGCTGGCGGTAGGGCTCGTCGTCCGCGATGAAGTCGTGCTCGTCGGCCGCCGCCGCGCACCACTCGCGCATCGCCGGCAACGCGTGGATGCGCTCGACGTAGGCGAGCGAGGGCTCGCCGACCGCCAGCGCGTACGTGCGCACGCGCGAGCAGACCGGCGCGTAGTACGCGTCGACGATGCCGAACTCGCCGAACAGGAACGGGCCGCCGCTCGCCTCGAGCTGCTCGCGCCACATCGTGTCGATGCGCTGGAGATCGGCGGCGACGTCGGGCCAGTCACTGGCGACGCGCGCACCGACCTCGGGAAGCGACGCCTCGATGTTCATCGGACAGCGCTCGCGCAGCGCCGCGAACCCGGAGTGCATCTCGGCGCAGAGGCTTCGCGCCCGCGCCCGCTGGCGCCGGTCGGCGGGCCAGAGGCGCTTCTCGGGATGCAGCTCGGCGACGGTCTCGGCGATCGCGAGCGAGTCCCAGACGGCGAAGCCGTCGTCGTCGACGAGGAGGGGGACGCGGCCGCTCGGCGCGAGCGCGAGCAGCGTGCGCTTGAACGGCGAATCGGGGTTCCAGTCGAGCCGCAGGTGCCGCTCGCCGAAGGGGATGCCGGCCTGGCGCAGCAGCAGCCACGCGCGCAGCGACCACGACGAGTAGTTCTTGTTGCCGATGTAGAGCTGCATGCGACTTCCCCCGTTGCCGAACCGGAGATGCTAGGGCGCGTGCGCCAGGGCGACGATGCAGGTTCGGCAACGCCGCGATGCGGCGCGCGCATCGCGCGAGCTCAGCCGCGCCGCGCGCGCGCCCGCCAGGCCTCGAGCCGCGCCTCGCCCGAGGCGTGGCCGAGGTAGCGCGGCGCGATCGTCTCGAGCGGCGTCGGCTCGATGCCGAGACGCTCGAGGCCGGGCAGCTTGCCGCTCGCGACGTTGGCGGTCTTCATCGAGTCGACGTTGTCGCGCGACATCAGCGTCCGCCCGGGCAGGAACTCGAGCAGCGCGGCCTGGACGCGGCCGAGCGCGCCCGGCAGCGGCAGCACCGGGCGCCGCGCTCCCGACCAGCGGCCGGCTGCCTCGACGAGCTCGCGCAGCGTGTAGACGCGCGGCCCGGCGCACTCGATCGTCATGCCGACGGTGCTCGCGTCGTCGAGGCAGTGCGTGATGGCTTCGGCGACGTCCTCGACCCAGACCGGCTGGAAGCGCGCCGACGCGCTCGCCAGCGGCACGACCGGCGCGAACGCCTGCAGCATCGCGAAGGTGTTGAGGAAGCGGTCGCGCTCGCCGAAGATCACCGACGGCCGCACGATCGTCAGGTCGAGTCCGGCGGCACGCAGCGCCGCTTCGCCGCGCGCCTTCGAGCGCAGGTACCTGCTCGGCGCGTCGGTCGCGACACCGAGCGCGCTGACGTGGACGACGCGGCGCACGCCGGCGCGCCGGCAGGCGGCGCCGAGCCGCTGCGGCAGCCGCGAGTGGACGCGCTCGAACTCGGCTTCGCTGCCGTGCAGGATCGCGACCAGGTTGATCACCGCGTCGGTGTCGCGCAGCATCCAGTCGAGCGTCGCGTCGTCGTGGACGTCGCCGACCGCGACCTCGACGGTCGGCAGCAGCTGCAGGTGGCGCGCCCGCATCGGCCGCCGCGTCGCGACCCGGATCCGGCCGCCGGCGCCGCCCGAGCGCTCGACGAGCTTTTCGCAGACGCTCTGGCCGACGAAGCCGGTCGCGCCGAGGACGAGGAGGTTGAACACGGTGCTGGCGAAGGCGCCGTGCGGCGGCGCCGGCCGATTCTCGCCGAGCGCGCCGGCGCGCGCCGGCAGGCTGTTCGGCAGCCTCTAGGGCAGGTCCTTGTCGGGCGGCGGCGCGTTCGGATCGGGCGGCCCGATCGTCCTGCCGAGCCGCGAGCGGATCGCGGTCCCGCGCGAGCCGAGCACGCTCGCGTAGGTGCAGCTGTTGGCGAGCACCTTCTTGACGTAGTCGCGCGTCTCCGGGAACGGGATGTTCTCGATCCAGACCGCGGCGTCGACGATCGGGCCGTCGCGCCACTTGCGCGGCCGCGCCGGGCCGGCGTTGTACGCTGCTGCGGCAAGCGGCTGCGAGCCGCCGACGTCGTCGAGGACGAGCTTCAGGTAGGCGTTGCCGAGCCTGAGGTTGGTGTCGCGGTCGGTGATCTGGCCGGGCGTGTACGGCATGCCGATCTTCTTCGCGGTCCACCTCGCGGTCGCCGGCATCAGCTGCATCAGCCCCGAGGCGCCGACTCCCGAGCGCGCGTCGACGATGAAGCGCGACTCCTGGCGGATGAGACCGTAGACGAACGCCGGGTCGAGGCCGATCTCGGCCGCTCGCGCGGCGACGTCCTTGCGCAGCGGAGTCGGGTAGCGCTGCTCGATGTCGATCTCGCCGCGCGTCTTCTCGCTCGTGTTGATGCAGCGGTCCCAGACTTCGCGCTCGCACGCGAGCTGCGCGGCGGCGAGCAGCTCGCGGTCGCCGAGGCCGCGGATCGAGTAGTTCCACTCGCGAACGCCTTCGTTGCGCAGGCCGATGCCGATCAGCAGCAGCGCACGCCCGAGCCCGGGATCGGCGGCGGCGACCTGGCGCTCGGCGGGCGTCAACGGCACGGGCTTCGGCGGCAACGGCGGCGTCTGGCCGAGTTCGGCGGCGGCGAGCGCGCCGTAGTAGCCGAGCGGCGAGGCGATGCTCGCGAGCAGCTCGCGGCTCGCCGCGTTCAGGCTCTCGCCGTCCTGCGAGTCGCGCGCGATCGCCTGCAGGCTGCGCGCCTTCCAGTAGACCCACGACGGATCCTTCTGCTCGGCGGCCGACATCGCGTTGATCGCCTGCACGACCTGCTGCCAGCGCGGCGCGCCGTCGTCGCCGCGCAGCGCGGCGCGCGCCTGCCAGGCGAGCGTGTCGTCGGAGAGCGCGATCTCGCGCTGCGTCTTGGCGAGGAGCCTGGCGGCGCGCAGGAACTGGTCGGGCGCGCCCGGCTGCAGCTTGATCGCGGTCTGCCGGGCGACGCTCGCCCACGCGTACGACGCCAGGTCGGCCGGCAGCGCCTTCTCCCAGCGATCGGCGAGCAGCAACGCCGCGCCGTCGCTGTCGGTCGCGGCGAGCCGCGCGATCGCGAGCGCGGTCAGCTCGGCGTCGTTGCGGCTCGACGCGCGCGCCTTCTTCGCGAGATAGCGGGCCGGGCTGTCGACGAGCTCGCCGACCGCCGCCTCGCCGCCTTCGGGCAGCAGCGCGGCCGCCTGCCGCATCGCCCGCGGCCGGCCGGCTTCGGCGCTGGCGCGCAGCTTCTTCCAGACGTCGTTCGGCGCCAGCAGCTTGGCGTCGGCGAGCGTCGCGGCGAGGAACGCGCAGCCGTCGTCGGCGTCCTTCTGCGCGAGCCACGCCGCGATCGCGGCGTCGCGGACGTCCTTGCCCGCGAGCTGGTCGCTGGCGAGCGCGAAGCACGTGACCTCGCGGTCGTCGTTCATGCGAAAGCGCGGAACCTCGGCGGCGAAGGTCGCGACATCGCGTCGGCGGATCAGCTCGAGCAGCCAGTCGTTGCGCAGTCGGTCCTCGACGTAGGTGCCCTTCCAGCGCTCGGCGAAGGCGACGAACTCGGCCGGCTGCACCTCGTTGATGCGGTTCGTGATCTCCCAGTAGTCGACCCACATCGCGAGCGGATTGCGCTCGGCGACGGCCTGCGCCTTCAGCGCCGCGAGCCGCACGCGGTCGTGCTTGCGCAGCGCCTCGCGGGCGTCGACGACGGTCGTGTCGCCCTGCGCGAGCGCGGCCCGCGGCGAGGCGACGATGGCGACGACGGCGGCGAGCGCCGCGGTCGCGAGCGCGCGCACCACGCGCGGGCGTGCGCGGGCCGGCTCATATACTGGGTCGGTCAGGTCTCGCCTCGTCTCTCGCATCGTGGTCCATCCGTGAACGTCGCCCCCGGGCCTGGCGTGCCGCGCGCCGCCGCCGCGTCGGCTCGAAGCGCGTTGCGGGCCACGCTGCTCGGCGAGCGCGACGCCTTCGTCGCTTCGGCCGGCTTTGCCGCCGCCGCCGCGGCGCTCGCCTCGCATCTGCGTGCCGCACTCGCATCGCTCGAGCCCGCGTGCCTGGGCCTCTACTGGCCGATGCGATCGGAATTTAACGCAGCCGCTGCGCTCGCCGACGACGCGACGCTCGCGAAAGTCGAGCGTGCGCTGCCTTATGCACGCCGCGCCGGCCGCGCGATGGAGTTCCGTCGCTGGGACGGCGCCGCGCCGACGCGCGTGGACGAGTGCGGGATCGGCGCCAGCGAGGGCGCGGTCGTCGTCCCCGACGTCGTCGTCGTTCCCTGCGTCGGCTTCACTCCCTCGGGCCATCGCCTCGGCAGCGGCGCCGGCTACTACGACCGCTGGCTCGCCGCGCACCCGCACGTCGTCGCTGTCGGCGTCGCCTGGGACTTCGCCCGCATCGACGAGCGCGCGTTCGCCGCCGCGGCGCACGACGTCGCGCTCGCCTTCGTCGTCACCGAGAGCGGCGCACGCTAGCCGTTCGCTTCACCGTGCCGCCGCGGGCGCAGGCGCGCCGCCGGCGCCGACCGCAGCGCGCGTGCGCTCGGCCTCGGCCTCGATCCACGCGGCGAAGCGCGCGACCTCGGGGCGGCTGCGCGCCGCGGAGCCGAGGACCATCCAGTACGAGTACGGGCTGACGATCCGGCCGGCGTCGCCGAACGGCTCGACGAGCTCGCCGCGCTCGATCGCCTCGATCACGAGCGGCAGCCGCGCCAGCGCGACGCCGTGGCCGGCGAGCGCGGCCTGCACCTGCTGGTACGTGTACGTCAGCGAGAGCCAGTGCCGCGGCTCGAGCGACGGCAGCTGCTGGCGCGAGAGCCAGTGCCGCCAGCTCAGGAACTCGCTGCTCGCGCGGTCGTCGTCCTCCTCGAGCAGCGTGTGGTGCACGAGGTCGGCGGGCCTGGCGAGCGGCGGCGCTTCGCCGGCGGCGATGCGCTGCCAGAGGCTGCGGCTGACTGCCGGTGTCAGCGTCTCGTCGAACAGGCGCACGGCGCCGGCACCGGCGTGCGCCGGATCGAGGTAGCGCAGCGCGAGATCGAGCTCGGTGTCCTGCTCGAGGTCGCTGATCGCGTCGTGTGCCGAGACGCGGATGTCGATGCCGGCGTGCTCGCGCTGGAACGCCTCGACGCGCGGCAGCAGCCAGAGCGATCCGAACGACGCGAAGGTCGCGACGCTGACGCGCTGGCGGCCGCGCGAACGGCGAATGCTCTGCACGGTCGCGTCGAGCTTGCCGAGCAGCGGCTCGACCGCGCGCAGGAGGGTGTGGCCGTCGGGCGAGATCTGGACGTGGCGCGTGCCGCGGACGAAGAGCTGGGCGCCGAGCTCGTCCTCGAGGCCCTTGATCTGGCGGCTCACCGCCGACTGGGTGACGTGCAGCTCGTCGGCCGCGGCGCCGAAGTTGAGCGTCCGCGCGACCGTCTCGAAGGCGCGCAGGTTGGTCAGCGAGAGCGGTCGTCTGGAACGTGCACTCATGCTTACCTCGCATCAATCGCAACCCCCGGTTTCATTGGATTTTCACGGGAGGAGACGCAATCATAACGGCCATCGCCAAGCAGGAGATCGATGATGAATACGCAACACGAATCGTCCCATGACGGGCGCCGTCGCGGTCACCTCGCACTGCTCCAGGGCGGCCGCGTCCTGCCGCTCGGCGACTCCGGCGGCCGACTCGAGGTGCTCCATGGGCGCGTCTGGCTGACGCGCGCCGGCGACCCCGACGACCACTTCGTCGACCTCGGCGAGTCGATCGTCGTGCCGTCGTCTGGTCATGCACTCGTCGCCGCGATCGACGACGCCCGGCCGGCGCTCGTCGCCTGGCGGCCGCGCCGTCTCGTCGAGCGCATCGCCGCGGCCATCGGCGCGATCAGCGGTCGCTGCTGGGAGATCGTCGATCCGGCGCGGCGGATCGGCGCCGGCGCGGCGGCCGCGGTCGTCGTCGTCCTTGCCGGCGCGCTCGTCTTCGGCCCGCTCTCCGACGCGCGGACGCGGACGCTCGCCGAGCCGCTGGTTCTGCACAATGGCGGCGCCGCCAACGCACGCAACGATGTCAGGACCCTCGTCAACCGACCGCGAGCCGAAGCCGGCGCCGGCGAGCGATCTGTCGGCGCTGCGCAAGAAGCTTGTCGCCGCGCGCCAGGCTCTGCCTGACCGGCTCGAGCGCTCGGTCCGGCTGCAGGAGAACCTGCGCGCCTGGCTCGTCGGCCGGCGCGAGCAGTCGATCGGCGCGTACTGGCCGATCAAGGGCGAGTTCGATCCGCTGCCCGCGCTCTACCGCTGGAGCGAAGGCGCGGTCGACGGCGGCGCACGCCGCGTCGGCCTGCCGGTCGCCGACCGGACGACGCGGTCGCTGCGCTTTCACGTCTGGTACCCGGGCTGCGAGACCGAGCTCGACGCCTACGACATCCCCAAGCCCAAGGGCACCGAGGAGTTCGTCCCCGAGCTGCTCGTCGTTCCCTGCCTCGGCTTCGGGCCCGGCGGCGTTCGCCTCGGCTACGGCGGCGGTTTCTTCGACCGCACGCTCGACGCGTTGTCGCCGCGGCCGGCGACCGTCGGCGTCAGCTTCACGCACGGCTTCCTGCCGTTCCTGCGCGCGCTGCGCAGCGACGATCGCCTCGACGCGCTGATCACCGAGGACGGTGTGATGTGGCAGCGCCCGTAGCCGGTGCCTTGACCGCGGCGCGCTAGAGCGCCAGACGCCGGCAGATCTCGAGCGTCAGCGCCGACTGGTTGAGCGTGTAGAAGTGCACCCCGGGGGCGCCGCCCGCGATCAGGCGCTCGCAAAGCCGCGTCACGACGTCGAGGCCGAAGGCGCGGATCGACGCCGCGTCGTCCATGAAGCCTTCCATCTTGAGCGCGATCCAGCGCGGGATCTCGATGCCGTCGCGCGCCGCGAACTGGGCGATCCGCGCGAAGTTGTGGAACGGCATGACGCCGGGAACGATCGGCACCTCGACGCCGAGCGCGCGCACCTCGTCGACGAAGTGGAAGTACGCGTCGGGGTTGAAGAAGAACTGGGTGATCGCCGAGTCGGCGCCGGCCTTGACCTTGGCGGCGAAGTGCTGCAGGTCGCGCTTGGCGTAGCGCTGCTGCGGGTGGTACTCGGGGTACGCCGCAACTTCGATGAACCAGTCGCGGCCCTGTGCCTCGCGAATGAACGCGATCAGCTCGCTCGCGTAGCGGAACTCGCCCGCCGTCGCGGTGCCGCTCGGCAGGTCGCCGCGCAGCGCGACGAGACGGCGGATCTTCTGCGCGCGGTACGTTGCGAGGATCTCGGCGATGCCCTCCTTCGTCGAGCCGACGCACGAGATGTGCGGCGCCGCCTGGTGCCCGAGCGCGGCGATGTCGCACACCGTCGCGAGCGTCTTGTCGCGCGTCGATCCGCCGGCGCCGTAGGTGACGCTGAAGTAGTCGGGTTGCGCCTGCGCGAGCTCGGCGACGACCGTCTTCAGCTTCTCGCTGCCGACCGGCGTGTTCGGCGGGAAGAACTCGAAGCTGACCGGGACCGGCAGCGTGATCGTCGTGCTCATGCCTGTGCTCGCGCGTGGACGAAGAACTCGCGGTTGCCGTCGCCGCCGGTGACCGCGCTTTCGAACCAGTCGACGACGACGAGGCCGTTCGCCGCGCACGCGTCGCGGACGCGTGCCTCGACGCGCGCGTACGCCGCCGCGTCGCGGACGATGCCGCCCTTGCCGATGTCGACCGGCTGCAGCTCGAACTGGGGCTTGACGAGCAGCAGCAGCTCGCCCGCGGCGAGCGGCGCGAGCGCCGGCAGCACGAGCGCGAGCGAGATGAACGAGAGGTCGGCGACGACGAGGTCGAAGCGCCGCTGCGGCAGCGCGCCCGGATCGAGCTGGCGCGCGTTGACGCCTTCGATGGCGGTCACGCGCGCATCCGCGGCGAGGCGCGGGTGGAGCTGGCCGTGGCCGACGTCGACGCCGACGACGCGCGCCGCGCCGTGCGAAAGGAGCACGTCGGTGAAGCCGCCGCTGCCTTGGCCGACGTCGAGGCACGTCGTGCCGGCGACGGCGATGCCCGAGCGGGCGAGCGCGGCGTCGAGCTTGAGGCCGCCGCGCGAGACGAAGCGGAGCTCGGCGTCGTCGACGACCTCGATCTCGGCGGCGTCCGGCAGCTCTTCGCCGGCCTTCTTCGGCACCGACCAGCCCGACGGCGCGCGCCAGCGGACGCCGCCGCGCGCGATCAGGCGCTGCGCCGCCGATCGGCTCGGCGCCACGCCGCGTTCGACGAGCAGCTGGTCCGCCCGCATCGCGCTGCCGCTCAGTAGCGGTAGCTGTCGGGCTTGTACGGCCCTTCCTTGGCGACGCCGATGTACGCCGCCTGCTCGTCGGTGAGCTCGGTGAGCATCGCGCCGACCTTCTTCAGGTGCAGCCGCGCCACCTTCTCGTCGAGGTGCTTGGGCAGCACGTAGACCTGGCCGGCTTCGTACTTCGCGCTCTGCGTGAAGAGCTCGATCTGCGCGATCGTCTGGTTGGCGAAGCTCGACGACATGACGAAGCTCGGATGCCCGGTGCCGCAGCCGAGGTTCACGAGCCGGCCCTTGGCGAGCAGGATGATCCGCTTGCCGTCGGGGAAGATGACGTGGTCGACCTGCGGCTTGATCTCTTCCCACTTGTACGTCTCGATCGACGCGATGTCGATCTCGTTGTCGAAGTGGCCGATGTTGCAGACGATCGCCTGGTCCTTCATCGCGCGCATGTGCTCGTGGCGGATGACGGCCTTGTTGCCGGTGCAGGTGACGAAGATGTCGCCCTTGTCGGCGGCGTACTCCATCGTCACGACCTTGTAGCCTTCCATCGCCGCCTGCAGCGCGTTGATCGGATCGATCTCGGTCACCCAGACCTGCGCCGAGAGCGCGCGCAGCGCCTGCGCCGAGCCCTTGCCGACGTCGCCGTAGCCGCAGACGACCGCGACCTTGCCGGCGACCATGACGTCGGTGGCGCGCTTGATGCCGTCGACGAGCGACTCGCGGCAGCCGTAGAGGTTGTCGAACTTGCTCTTCGTCACCGAATCGTTGACGTTGATCGCGCGGAACAGCAGCGTCCCCTTGGCCGCCATGTCCTTGAGGCGATGGACGCCGGTCGTCGTCTCCTCGGTGACGCCGACGATCTCCCTGGCCTTGCGGCTGTACCAGGTCGGGTCCTCGGCGAGCTTCCTGCGGATCGCCGCGTGCAGCACGCGCTCTTCCTCGCTCGAATGCGTGTCGATCAGCGACAGGTCCTGCTCGCAGCGGCGGCCGAGGTGCATCAGGAGAGTCGCGTCGCCGCCGTCGTCGAGGATCATGTTCGGGCCTTCGCCCG
>Ga0157379_10002105_pt1 | contig 16496 bp, 16 predicted proteins | sample S25metaG_FD_121802 | JGI IMG/M metagenome (GOLD analysis project Ga0157379, IMG submission 121802) | Switchgrass rhizosphere microbial communities from Kellogg Biological Station, Michigan, USA - S2-5 metaG | ecosystem: Host-associated > Plants > Roots > Rhizosphere > Soil | place: USA... | reverse complement strand
CGGGCTCGACGGCAACCTCGCCGGCACCTGGGACTCACTCTCCACCAAGACCGCGCTCGAACTCACCAACGTCCACGGCGACACCGTCGGCGAGGCCAACAACAGCGCCTCGTCCACGGGCCCCACCACGACCTGGGAAACCGACGAGTTCGGCGTCCCGCGCAAGCCGATCGAACCCAACCGGGTCAGCCTCGTCAGCACCAGCACCGCCACCGAAGACACCGGCGCCCCCAGCATCACCGTCAACAAGCCCGCAAACGTCCAACCCGGCGACGTCCTCATCGCCGTCATCACCACCCTGCCCTACCGCGCGCCCGCAGGCCCCAGCGGCTGGACCTCGGCCGCCCAGAACACCGGGTCCCAGACGGCGAACACCGTCTACTGGCACGTCGTCGGCACCAGCGAACCGACCAGCTACAACTTCTACAACGGCTCCCACGAATACCAGGCCCGCGCCGGCATGGCCGCGCTCCGAGGCGCCGACACCACCTACCCCGTCGCGATCACCACCTTCTCCCACGGCACAACAACCGACATCACCGCCCCGGCCGTCTACCTCGGGACGCAGAACACCGCCGTTCTGCGGGTCGTCGACTCGGCCGCCGGTGACGGCGATGGCGGCGGAGCCTGGAGCTTTCCCACCGGCATCGACGAGCTCTGGGACATCAACACCGGATCCGGGGCCACCAACAGCAACCAAGCCGCCGGTCTCCAACAGATCATCAACGGCTACCAACAATCAACCCCCAGCTTCACCGTCACCAACCAGACCGGCCAGCCCGCCGCAGCCTGGGACACCACCAACGTCGTCATTGCACCCAAAGCACCCGAAGCAAGCCAATACCGCTACCACTACCTCGGAACCCGCGAACGCCCGGTCGAAATGCCATCCGGAGTCATCGGGATGGGCCAGCGGACCTACCTGCCGCAGCTCGGCCGGTTCCTGCAAACCGACCCGGTATTCGGTGGTTCCGCAAACACCTATGACTACACGAGTCAGGACCCCGTGAACTCCAACGATCTAACGGGTCAGGCAACGGCCGGTGGCCATTGCATTCGCGGCACTAAGGCATATCGGCCATCGCTGTGCCACGCCGCGCGAGTTAAGCCCGTTTCAAAAACAGACTACGATCATCCCCTGAATACGTCGCGGGCCACGAAGGCATGCTTTCTCGCATCCAACGGTGTGGGACTTCTCGGCTTCGCAGTGGAAAGCGTCGTGGTGAGTGTCGTTGGCCTGGCGGGCGACAATGTATGCTACGGCCTGACGTCTGGCGCCTCTAGGAAGCCATAAACGCGCGTGACCAATCCAACCCTTCGCTCCGTTGCCGCAGTTGTCATACTCGTGCTCGGTCTAGCGGGTGGCGCCATAGGCGCAGCTACCGGCGATCCCGTCGTTGCGGCGATTGGCATTGTCTGCGCTGCCGTGGGATTAGCCGTTCTGATCGCTGTTCGGTCTGCCAGCGACGCTTGGTGGACCCGGTGATGTCTGTGTCCCGCGTTAGGATCTCTGCAACACCTGTTAGTTGGGCGGGAACCGTGAATCGGCGTCAGCGTCCTTCGTACTGATCCACTGAACCGCCCCGGGTTTCTTGGAGGCTTGGATCTACCCCTGATTTCCTGGAGTCGGGGGGGGCTGCTGCAGGGTTAGGTGACAGCTGATCTGTCTGGTCCTGGGGATCGGGCTGAAAGGATGTCGCTGTGCCTAAGCCGTTGCCGCGAGAGTTCCGAGAGGATGTTGTTCGGGTTGCTCGAGGTCGGGATTCCAAGACGACGCTGGAGCAGGTCGCTCGGGACTTCGGGATCCATGTCGGGACGTTGACGAAGTGGTTGCAGAAGGCCGATGTCGAGGATGGCGTCAAGCCCGGAAGGACCGAGGCGGAGTCCGACGAGATCCGTGAGCTCAAGCGCCGAAACCGGTTGTTAGAGCAGGAGAACGAGGTGCTGCGCCGCGCAGCGGCCTACCTGTCTCAAGCGAATCTGCCGGGAAAATGATGTACCCGCTCGTCCGCGAGTTGGCCGCCGACGGGGTGCCCGTCGCGGTGACGTGCCGGGTCCTGAAGATCGCCCGCCAGCCCTATTACCGCTGGCTGGCCCAGCCCGTCGGCGACGCCGAGCTCGTCCGCGCGCATCGCGCCAACGCCCTGTTCGATGCTCATCGCGAGGACCCCGAGTTCGGCTATCGCTTCTTGGTCGACGAGGCCCGCGACGCCGGCCAGCCCATGGCCGAGCGGACCGCATGGCGGATCTGCTTGCAGATGGGCTGGTTCTCGGCGTTCTCGCGCAAGCGCGGCCGCAACGGCAAACGACCCGGTCCGGCCGTCCACGACGACCTGTGCGCCGTCGTCGACGAGAAGGGCCGGCTGCGCCATCGCTTCGAGGCCGACGGCCCGAACCGGCTGTGGCTGGCCGACATCACCGAGCACCCCACCGCCGAGGGCAAGCTCTACATCTGCGCGGTCAAAGGACACCTGGTCAAACCGGATCGTCGGCTACTCCATCGACTCAAGGATGAAGTCCCGGATCGCCGTCGCGGCGCTCAACAACGCCGTCGCGCGCCGCGGCCAGGACGTTGCCGGCTGCGTTCTACACACCGACCGCGGCAGCCAGTTCCGGGCTCGGAAGCTCGTCAAGGCCATCAAGCACCATCACATGATCGGCTCGATGGGACGGGTCGGCGCCGCCGGCGACAACGCCGCCATGGAGAGCTTCTTCTCGCTGCTGCAAAACAACGTCCTGGACCGTCGCCGCTGGCCCACCCGCGAGCAGCTGCGCGTCGCGATCGTCACCTGGATCGAACGGACCTACCACCGCCGCCGACGCCAGCTCACCCTCGGCCGGTTGACCCCGATCGAGTACGAGACCATCATGAACACCCCAGCCCTACAGGCTGCCTAACCCCGCTGACACCAACTCGTGCAGCAGCCCCGGATGTTGTCCTGGTTGCTCGAGATCGGGGATCCGAAGACCACGTTGGAGCAGATCCCCAAGGACTTCGGGATCCATGTCGGGACGCTTCAGAAGTGGTTGCGCCAGGCCGATGTTGAGCCGGGCTGGGATCGGCCGAGACCGGATCTACCCCTGCTTCTCCGGAGTTAGGGAACTAGGGGTAGATCCAGGTCTCCGTCAGACCCAGCCTGGCTCAGATTCCGCACTACGTGGTGTCGGCGCCGTATGGATCTTGGACATCGGTTGTGGGCCGAGCTGGGCGACACCTTCAAGGATTAGTCGCGCCCACGACCGCGGGCGCCCAGGACCCGGCGGCGCTGGGCCGACGTTCGTCCTCGACGTTCGGACCCGCCGCAAGCGCACCGGACGAACGCCCGACGCCGGAACCGGCGACAGCCGACCAAGCTGTGCCCCCGCCAACACGCAGCCCTGCTAGGTCTCGTCGGCTGGTACGTGGCCACTCCGCTGGTTCGAACCGCGCCGTGCTCTGGGTCCGGACGACTCAGGACTTGCGCGCATTCGAGCCATGCCGTACCGTCCATCGTCCCCATGCCGACCAAGGCCTTCATGTCGCTGCGCACGCGGTACCTCGCCCCCTCGGGCGAGGCCGTCGCGTGCTGGGCGGCGCAGGCCGGGCGCATGCCGGCGAGCGACCCCACCGACGCCGACTAGCGGGAGCGCATCTCATGGCTCCCGCGACGTTCGCGGGAGCCGAGCCCCAGGCCCGACCGGGCCGCCGGGTGCTCTGGGACCGCGACTCCATCATCGAGGCGATCCACGAGTGGGTCGCGACCTACGGCGAGCCGCCGCGCGCGGCCGACTGGAACCCGTCCTCGGCGAAGTGGGCCGGGCAGCTGTGGCGTGTCGAGCGCTACCGCGCCGGCCGCGCCGACGGCTCGGGCTGGCCGGCGCTCAACGCCGCCAAGCGCCCGTTCGGCGGGTCGCTGAACGCCGCCCTACGCGCGGCCGGCTACGAGCCGGCCAAGCCGGGGCCGCGGCGGCGCGCCGGCGTGGAGCTCGAACAGGCCGATCGCATCGCGCTGTCGCCGGAGGGGCGCGCCGTGCTGTCGGCGGCCGTCGCGCAGGTGCGCGCGGCCGAGAAGCGCGTGGCCGTGCTCGAGCGCCGGCTCGCGCGTGCGGAGAATCGTGCGGCGGCCCACCGGGCGCAGCGCGACGCAGCGCGCCGGGCCGAGCGCAAGGCCGCGTCCACGCCCACGCGCGTCGTCCGCGAGCGCGTGGTCGACGAGGCCGCGACCGCCCGCGCCGAGCGCAGGGCCGTCGCGGCCGAGGCCAAGGCGCGCGAGCAGGTCGCGGGCGCGCGGATGGACTCGGCCGAGGCGCGGCAGGCGGCCAAGCGGCTGGCGGCGCGGCTCGAGCGCAGCGAGGCGACCGTCGCGGCGCTGCGCGCCGAGCGGCGCGAGCTCGTCGCGGCGGCCGAGCGGCTGGGCGACGAGCTCGTGGCGGCGCGGCGCACCCCCGCGGTCGTCACGATGCGCGAGCGCTCGCCGGCGGCGGAGGTCCGCGAGGCGCGCGGCGCGGTCCATGCGGCCGAGGTTCGGGCCGCGCGGGCCGAGCGCGAGCTGCGCGAGACGGTCGCGGCGCTGCGTGGCGAGCCGCGGCGGCTCACCGCCGCCGAGCTGGCCGAGCTGCGGGCGACCGGGCCCAGCGGCCCGGCGGTCCTGGCCGACGCGCTCAAGGCGCTCGCGCTCGCCCGGCGCTCGGGCAACCCCATCAGGTTGCAGGACGCGCTGGGCCGCGTGGCCCAGGCGGCGGTCACCTGGCAGGAGCGGATCTGAGGATCCGCTCCGCGAGGGTCCGCAGCTCGTCGGTCAGCTCCGGCGGTCGGACGACGGTGAACGGCAGGTCGAGGCCGGCCAGGAACCGCGCCATGCCGTCCAGGCGCTCGACGCGGGTGCGCAGCAGGACGCCGTCCCCGACCGGCCTCAGCTCCGCGACGCCGGGACCGATGCGGGCGCGTGCCGCGTCCGGCGTCGTGTGCAGGACGACGTCGACCGCGTGGCGCCAGCCGCCGACGGCGAGCGTCTCGAGCACGTGCTCGGTGGCGTCGAAGCCGTCGGGCGGCGGCGTGGCCGGGGTCGGCAGGACGGCGGCGTGCTCGATCCGGTCGGCGCGGAAGGTGCGCGGCGCGTCGCGCAGGCCGTCGTGGGCGGCCACGTACCAGCGGCCCCGGTGATGGACCAATCCATAGGGGTCGATCTCGCGCGTGGTCGCGCGGCCGGCGGCGTCGCGATGGCGGATGCGCAGGCGCCGCCGGCGGCGCACCGCGTCGGCGACCGACAACACCATCTCGGTCGGCGCCGGCTCGGGCTCGCGCCCGGGCGCGGTGAACGCAACGGCCTCGTGCAGCGCCAGCGCCCGCTCGCGCACCGGCGCGGGCAGCACGCGCAGCACCTTGGCCAGCGCGCGATCGACGGCGTCCTGCTCCTCGGCCGCGCCGAGCCGGCGCGCGGCCAGCAGCCCGAGCGTGACCGCCGTTGCCTCGTCGTCGGCGAACATCAGCGGCGGCAGCCGGTAGCCCGGCCGCAGGCGGTAGCCCCCGGCGCGGCCGCGCTCGGCCTCGACGGGGATGCCGAGCTCCTGCAGCTTGACGGCGTAGCGACGGATGGTGCGCGGCTCGACCTCGAGGCGCTGCGCGAGCTCGCGCCCGCCGATGCCGGGGTGGTCCTGGAGCAGCTCGAGGAAGGCGAGGATGCGGGTGGCGGGGCGCGACATCGCGGCCGCCCGACAGGATCGCAGACATAGAGGACCGTTTGTGACCGGATTCGTTGCGAGCCTGCGCCGCATGACCACCTTCGTCCTCGTTCCCGGCGCCGGCCTCGGCGGCTGGGCCTGGGCTCGCGTGACGCCGCACCTGCGCGCCGCCGGCCACGACGTCCACCCCATCACGTTGACCGGCACGGGCGATCGCGCCCATCTCGCCCGGCCGGACCTCGGCATCGCGGCAGGCGCCACCGACGCGGTCGCCGTGCTCGAGACCGAGGAGCTCTCCGACGTCGTGCTCGTCGGCCACTCGTTCGGCGGCACGGTGATCAGCGCGGTCGCCGAGCGCGCCGCCACGCGCATCGCCCGGCTCGTGTACCTCGACGCGGTCCTCCTGCAGGACGGACACTCGGTCTTCGACGACATGGGGCCGGGGTTCACGGCGGTCATCGAGGACCTCGTCGCCGCCCACGACGGCGCGACGCTGCCCTGGCTCACCGACGAGCAGCTCGACGCGTACTACGGCGACCATGGGCTCACGCGGGAGGACCTGGCGTGGATGCGCCGCCACGCGACCGCGCACCCCGTCGTGGCCTACCGCGAGCGCGTCGCCTTGCGCGACCCGGCCGCGGCGGCGCTGCCGCGCACGTACATCCGCTGCACCGCGACGCCCGGCCCGCCCCGGATCGCGGAGGGGACGCCCGGATGGGACGTCGCCGCGCTGCCGACCGGCCACTGGCCGATGGTCACGCTGCCGGAGCAGACGGCGGCGCTGCTGCACGCCGTCGCGCGCCGTCAGGCGCCCGAGATGTGCTCTTCGAGCAGCGCCCGCAGCGCCGACGGCCGGTAGGGCTTGATCAGGCAGAAGTCCGCGCCGGCCCGGCGGCAGCGCTCGCCCTCGCCGACGAGCGCGACGGCGGTGGTGGCGATGATCGTCGAGCCGGAGCGGGTGGCGCGCAGCCGCCGGATCGCCTGCAGCTCGTCGTCGGCGTCGGGCATCACCGGGTTGACCACGACCGCGTCGTAGGCCGTCCGAGCCAGGTGCGACTCGGCATCGGCCAGGGACGTCGCGACGTCCACCGAGCAGCCGAACCGCCGCAGGGCGAGCTCGGCGGCATGACGGTTCAGCGGGTCGGGCTCGGCCAGGAGCACCTCGCGCGTGGTGATGCGGTGGGCGACGTCCATTCGCAGTCCCCACCATCGGGCATCGCCGAGCGGCTGGGCATACCGCAGACGCGGTAACCCACGGGACCGGTCACAGACCGGGCGCGGTGCGGCAAGTTGTGCGCGATGGCCGACGATCCGCGCACCGACGCGCAGCTGCTCGCCGCGACCCCGCGCGAGCCGGAGGCGTTCGGCGTCTTCTACCGGCGGCACGCCGGCTGGGTCCTCGGGTACCTGGCGCGGCGGACGGCCACCCGCGAGATCGCGGCCGACCTGACCGCCGAGAGTTTCGCCGCCGCGCTGATCGCCCTGCCGCGCTACGACGAGCGCCGCGGCGCGCCGGCGGCGTGGTTGTTCGGCATCGTCACGCACCAGCTCGGCCGCCACCGGCGCCGCGGTGACGTCGAGCGGCGTGCCCAGCGGCGGCTCGGCATGGCACACGTCGCGGCGCCCGACGACCTGCGGATCGACGACGCCGGCGCGGTCGACGCGCTGCTGGCCGCGCTGCCCGCCGACCAGCGCGCCGCGGTGCGTGAGCGCGTGCTCGAGGACCGCGCCTACGACGACATCGCGGTCGAGCTCGGCGTGTCCGAGCCGGTCGTCCGCCAGCGCTTCAGCCGCGGGCTGCGCGCGCTGCGCCGCCACCTGGGAACCGAGTCCGGAGCAGGAGAGCGATGAGCACCGACTTCCACACCGCCCTCGAGCGCGAGCTCGTCGAGGCCGCCCGCCGCCGGCGGCGCCTGCGCGTCGCGCGCCTGCCGCTGCGGCGGCCCGACGGCCTGGCCGCGACGGCGCTGACCGCCGCTGCGGTCGCGTTGGCGATCGCGTTCGTCGTCGTGGTCCGCCCGGGTGCAGACGCCCGCCACGCCGCGACGGCAGGGGTCGGACCGGCGCCGGCTGCGACCGCCGACCTCTCGGTGCTGCGCCGCGCCACGGTGGGCGACCTCCACGCGGCCAACCGGGCCCTGCGCCGGATCCAGGGCGAGCTCGCGCTCGAGGCGCCCGGCGTCCGCGTGCTGCACGTGGACCCCGATGGCCGGGCCTACACGCTGCTCAGCGTTCGCGGCTTCCCCGCGCGCGGCCGCACGGTGCAGCACGGGCTGTGCCTGTCGGTCGACACCATCGAGGGCGGCGGCTACCGCTGCTGGAGCCTGGCGGCGCTGCTCGCCGGCGACGTGCACTGGGCCGTCTCGACGTGGACCTTCGGGATCGTGCCCGACGGCGTCGCCTACGTGCGGGCGGCCCACGGCGGTGCCCTCCAGCCCGTGCGGGACAACTTCTACAAGTTCGAGCGGCCACCCGGCGACTTCGGCGCGCCCGCGTGGTTCGACGCCGACCGGCGTCCCGTGACCAGGACGACGTCCGGCGACCGGGTCATGGGTCCGTCGCTCGTGCCGCTACCGCCGGGGCTCCCGGCGACGCTGCCGTACGCGGGTGGGCAGCGTCCCGCCGCCCTGCGCCTCGCCGATCTCCCCCACGCCCCAACGGTCATCGCCTTCACCGCCTCGTGGTGCACGCCGTGCCGCAAGCAGACCGCGGAGCTCGACCGCCTGCGCCGCCGCGGCGTCGCGGTGCTGCAGGTCGGCTTCGAGGACAAGGCGGCGGATCTGGCGCGAGCGCCCGGTCCACCGCTGCGCGTGACCGATCCGGGCGGGAAGCTCGCCACGGCATTCGGTGTCCGCGCGATCCCCGCGACGATCGCGCTCGACGCGTCGAAGCGAATCCTCGCGCGCCGGGTCGGCCCCGTCGACGCGGCCTGGACCGACGACTACCTCGCCGCCGTCCTGCCGCGCCAACGGGACCTGCTGCAGGCCCTCACGCCTTGACGGCCAGCAGCGAGACGCTCACCACGCCGTAGCGCTCCGCGGTCTCCCGCGCGCGCGAGGAGAGGAACCGGTAGGCCGGGTTCTCGCGCACGGTCTTGATCGTGAGCCCCGCGCCCTGGACGGCGTCGAGGTAGTCCTCGAGCGGCACGGCGCCCGCGATGCACGCCGCCCACAGCTGCGTGTTCTCGCGCGTGCGCTCCTTGATCGGCCGTGCGGTGACGATGTCGGCGATCGCCAGGCGCCCGCCGTCGCGCAGCGCGGCCGCGGCCGACGCGAACACGCGCGCCTTGTCGGGCACCAGGTTGATGACGCCGTTGGAGATCACCACGTCGACGGTCCCCGGCTGGACCGGCTGGGCCTCGACGTAGGCCTCGAAGAAGGACACGTGGTCGAGACCGGCGCGGTCGCGCAGGATGCGCGCCTTGCGCAGCTGCGCGTCGGTCATGTCGACGCCGGTCACGCGGCCCGTCGGGCCGACGAGGTGCGCGGCGATGAACGCGTCGGTGCCCGCGCCGCTGCCGAGATCGAGCACGCGCTCGCCCGGCTGGAGGTCGGCGAGGTCCAGCGCGCAGCCGACGCCGGCGAAGGACTCGACCGCCTCGGCCGGCGCCGCATCGAGCCACTCGGCGCGGTAGCCGACGTGCTCGGCGACCTCGCGGCCGAGGGCGAAGTGGAAGTCGCCCTGCGGCTCGCGGGCGACGTCGCGGTACATGTCGCGGATGTGCCCGCGGACCTCGCTGAGGTCGACGGGGAGGGAGGAGACGGGAGTGGTCATGGACGCAGCTTCCTCGCCACGCCTTCCCGGGACCTTCCCTGGTCGGTCAGACGCGCGCGAGGGCCAGCGCCTCGCGCACCCGCTCCTCGTGCAGGCGGTGGCCGACGGCGCCGTAGCCCTCGGCCGCGCGCAGGAACGCGACCTCGGCCTCGGCCGGCTCGCCCTCGGCCAGCAGCAGCGTCCCGCGGGCCTCGGCCACGGCGGCCGCGCGCGGGCTGCCCGTCCACAGCGCGGCGGAGGCCTCCGCGCGCTCCAGGAACCCGCGGCCGCGTGCGGTCTCCCCCGCGCGGGCGCACACGATCGCCGCCGACACGTGGTACTCGACCGGGCAGAAGCGGCAGACCGGGCACGGGTCGAGCAGCGCCTCGGCCCGGTCGACGAGCAGCAGCGCCTCGTCGGGGTCCTCGGGCACGCGCAGTAGCGGGGCGTGGGTCAGGTAGTCGAGGTGGTGGGACAGCGATGACACCTGGCCGAGCTCGATCGCCTCCTCGATCTGGGCGCGGGCCTCGGCGCGCTCGCCCAGGATGGTGAGCGCCTCGCCCAGGCGCGCCCGCGCCAGCGACTCGCCGCCGACGGCGCCGACCTCGCGGCTCATGCGAGCGGCCTTCACCAGGTGCCGGCGGGCGACCTCGACGTTGCCACTGAGCAGATGGGCCTCCCCCAGCACGGTCGCGGCGAACGCGAGGCCGCGCCGGGCGCCCGCTGCCTCGGCCTGCTCGTGCAGCTCGCAGGCGAAGTCCATGAGCCGGTCGGGGGCGCCGCCGGCATGGAGGACGTACTCGGTCACGCACAGGTAGGCGTCGAGCACCTGCCCGGCGAGCTGCGGGGTCTGCCAGACCTCGGCAAGGCGCGCCGCCATGGCCCGCTCCCACCGGCCCTCGGCGTGGGCGACCATCGCCTCCAGGCTGTACACCGCGGCGCCCGCCCCGGCGTCACCGGCGTCGGCGCGCGCGTGGGCCGCGTCGGCCTGATCCTGCGCGACGGCGTAGTCGCCCCGGTGCCAGGCGATGGCGCCGCGGACGAAGAACAGGTCGCCCAGGCCCTCGCCGGGCTCGAGGCCGTCGATCGCGGCCTCCGCCGCCGGCAGGTCGCCGAGGGCGAGATGGGCGCGGGCCTCCTTGAGCCGCAGCGCGGGGAGCCGCCCGGGCTCGCTCTCGGCACGGGCCGACGCGTAGGCCCCGGACGCGCGCGGGTCGCCGAGGCCCTGGCGCAGGTCGCCGAGCAGCTCGAGCAACGCCGGGCGCTGGTCGGGGCCGGCATGGCGGAGCCCGAGCTCGACCCACTGCTCGCCGTCGGCGTAGGCGCCGAGCTGCGCGGCGCGCGCGGCGGCGTCGCGCAGCAGCGGGACGGCCTCGGGCTCGCGCCCGCAGGCCAGCAGGTGGACCGCGACGCGCTCGGGTGCGGCCCCGGCCCGGGCCAGGCGGTCGGCGACGTCACCGTGGGCGCGGCGCAGGCGCGTGGGCGAAAGCCGCCCGCGGGCCGCGTCGCGCAGGAGCGGATGGCGGAAGCGCCAGCGGCCGCCGACGCAGTCGAGCACCCCGGCGCGCCGTCCCGCGTCCAGGCCCTCCCGCACGGCCTCGGGCGCGGCGCCCGCCAGCTCGGCGATCTCCTCGACGTCGCAGCCGTCGTCGAGGACGGCGAACAGGGCCGACACCTCCGGCGCGGCGTCCTCGAAGCCCCGGACGCGCGCGTCGAGCAGGTCCTGCAGGCGCTCGGGCACGCGCACCGCGCCGTCCGCGTCGACCGCGGCGGCGAGCTCCTCGGCGAAGAAGGGGTTGCCCGCCGCGGCCTCGACGACCGCGTCGAGCGCGTGGTCGCGCAACGGGCGCCGCGCGGCGGCGGCGATCAGCCGGCGCAGGCGCGCGGGCTCGAGCGGCCCCAGCACGACCTCGACCCCGGTGCGCTGCTCATGCAGCGCGCGGCGCAGGGCGTCGAGCGCGCCGTCGCACTCGGCGGGCCGCGCGGTCAACACGATCAACAACCGCTCGCGCCGTGCCACGGGCACGAGATAGGACAGCACGCGCAACGTCGCCTCGTCGGCGACGTGGAGGTCCTCGAGCGCGAGCACGGTGCCACGCTCGCGGGCGGCGGCGGTCAGCACGCCGGCCAGCGCCGTGAGCACCTCCTGGCCGCGCGCGGACCCGGCGGCCGGCGTCGCGGCGGCCGGCGACAGCAGCGCCAGCACGCGCTGGGTGCGCTCGGGCAGCGCGGCGGCGAGGTCGGGGCGTTCGGCGAGCAGCGGCTCGAGCGCCTCGGCCAGCGGCCGGTACGGCGTCCGGCCCTCGGCCGCGCGGGCCGTCGCGCGCAGGACGTGGTGGTCCCGCCGGGCCGCGGCGGCCAGCAGCGCGTCGGCGAAGCGGCTCTTGCCGATCCCCGCGTCGCCGAGCACCACGAGCGCCCCGCCGCGTCCCTCGCCCGCCGCGTCCAGCGCGCGGTGACCGGCGGCCAGCTCGTCCTCGCGGCCGATGATCGGCACGTCGTGGGCGGGCGCGGCCTGCACCGGCGGGCCGGCGCACAGCTCGGCGTTCAGCGCCACCGACTCGGCGGACGGCCGCAGGGCGAGCCGTGCCAGCTCCTCGCGCAGCACGCGGTACTGGCGCGCGGCGGCCGCAACGTCGCCGCGGGCGACGTGCGCGCGCATCAGCTCGCGGTGGGCCTCCTCGTCGGCGGGGTCCTCGGCCAGCACCTCGGCCCAGCGACCCGTGCGGCGCAGCAGGTCCTGGCGGCGCTCGCGCAGCCGTTCGCGCGTCACGACCGTCCACTCCTCGTAGCGGTCGTCGGGCAGGAGCTCCCCGGCGTAGGCGCTGTCGTCGCCGGCCTCGAAGCGCGCGACGTCCGTGGTCACCGTCGCCTCGGGGGCGAGCTCGACCACGCCGCGGCGCAGCGTGATCGCGCCCGACGCGCCCAGGGCGCGGCGTGCGTGGTGAGCCGCCTTGTGCAGGTTGGCGAGGCCCGCCTCGGCGGCGAGGTGGGGCCAGAGCGACTCGACGACCACGTCGCGCGGCAGCCGGTGCCCCGGGGCCAGGGCGAGCAGCTTCACGAGGTCGGCGGCCCGCCGCTGCGGGAAGGCGCCGTCGGCGATCGCCTCCCCGTCCACGATGACGGTGAAGGTGCCCAGGAGGCGAACGTCGACGGTGTCCATGCCCGGACATGCTGCGCCCGACGGCGCGGGGGCCGCAAGGGAGGTGGCCGAACCCCGTCAGGGTCGGCCAGCCCGACCCCGGCGCGGCACGATCACTGAGGGCTGCTCATCGCAGAGGCGCTCTGCGAGGATGCGCGCGTCGTCCCCGACGCCGCCGATCATGTGCGACCACCGGCGCCGCTGGAAGCGCAGCCCGAGCACGTGCAGGCCCGCCGCGGGCGTGCTGCCCCGGTCGTGGACGAGCTCGCCGCGCGCGTCGAGCACCGGCACGTGCAGCCACGGATAGGCACGGCGGTAGCCCGTCGCCCAGAGCACCGTTCCGAACTCGCCGAGCGAGACCCGCCGCGGGCCCGCGCCGGCGATCACCGGGCGCGGCCGGGTCGCCGCGGGGAGCCCGGGCTCGCCCGCGGCGTGCTGGTCGATCCGGTCCAGCAGGCGCCACAGCCGCGCGTCGGCCTCGGCGGTGCTCACCGCGAGGTCGCCCGCGAACCGCGCCCCGTCGGCATCCAAGCGCGTCAACCGCCCGGCCAGCTCGACGCCCGCCTCGCGCAGGACGCCGAGGTCGAGGTCGCCCGCGCCGCCGACGAGCGCCGCGCTGCGGCCGCGCCGCGCCGCGTTCGAATCACCGTGGTCCTCGATGCGCTGGGTGAGCATGCCGAGGTCGCGCATCCAGCTGTAGATGTCGCGGTCGCGGTAGCGGCGGACCAGGCGCCCGTGGCGTCCGACGGCCAGCACGACACGCCGGCCGGCGGCGACGAGCTCGGCCGCCAGCTGCTGGCCGCTGGCACCGGCGCCGACGACGAGCACCGCGCCGGCGGGCAGCGTGTCGGCGCCGCCGTAGCCCGCGGCGTGCACGGAGCGCAGGCCGGCCGGCAGCCCGGCGGCCAGGCCCGGCACGTGCGGGCGGTCGCACTCGCCGGTGGCGATGACGACGTTGCGCGCGTGCCAGCGCGACTGGCGGGCGTGGACGACGTAGCCGCCGCCGGCGGCCGGCGCGACGGAGCGGACCGCCTCGTGCTCGCGGACCGGGGCGCCGAAGGACTCCGCGTAGGCGCGCAGCCCGTCGGCGAAGTCGCGGGCGCGGGTGAAGCCGTCGGGGTCGGCCGGCGCGGGCGCGCCGGGCAGCACGTTGAGCCAGTCCGGGGTCAGCAGGCGCAGCGTCGGCCAGCGCTCGGTGTACCAGCGCTCGCCGATGCGGCCGCGCTCGAGCAGGACGTGGTCGTGACCGGCCTCGGTCAGGTGCCGGCTCAGCGCCAGACCCGCCTGGCCGCCGCCGATCACCACCGTGTCGGTTCGCAGGTGTGGGGAGGGGGTCATGCCGGGCAGGGTGCGGCCGGCGCCTTCCCAGGTCCTTCCCAGGCATGGAAGGTTCCGGGAAGGACCGGCGGGCGAGGATGCCGCCATGACCACCACCTCCACCCCCATCGCGCCCGTCAACCCGGTGCGCAACGGCGTCGACACGGCCGTGCTGTACGGCACGCTCGACGCGATCAAGGCCGACCCCTCCCTGGCCGCCTTCCGCTTCCGCGCCACGAACCGCTGGCTCGGCGGCGCGCACAACCGCTCGACGATCCGCGAGTTCTACGGCGCGGGCGGCGAGGACACCAGCCGGCCGCACGCGTTCACCGTGGACGCCGGCGAGCCCGCCGTCCTGCTCGGCGCCGACACGGGCCCGAACCCGGCCGAGCACCTCCTGCATGCCCTGGCGGCGTGCCTGACGACGTCGCTGGTCTACGTCGCGGCGGCGCGCAAGGTCGCGCTGACGTCGGTCGAGTCGACGCTCGAGGGCGAGATGGACGTCCGCGGCTGCCTGGGCATCGATCAGGAGTACCGCAACGGCTTCACCCGCATCCGCGCCGAGTTCCGCGTCAGCGGCGACGCGCCCGAGGAGAAGCTGCGCGAGATCGTCGAGCGCGGCCGCCAGTGCTCGGCCGTCTTCGACATGGTGAGCAACGGCGTGCCGGTCGACATCGAGGTCGTCACCGGCGCCTGACCCACGTCCGTCGAGGGACGACACGACCGCGGTACGCGCGGCTCGGTCGTCCCTCGACGTCGTTGGCGTGCGCGAGGGGTCAGTCCTTGTCGATCTTCTTGCCGTTGGTCCCCAGCACGTACCACTTGGCGCCGAACGCGTTCACGCCCTCGCCCGCCGTGCTGCCGGGCTTCTTGTGGTCGAGGATGAACGTGTAGAGCGGATGGCCGTTGTAGGTCACCTGCGTCGTGCCGTCGGCGCGCTTGGTCGTGCCGAGCTTGCCGGCGGCGACGCCGCGGGTGCCCTTGGGCTTGCCCTTGGTCAGCACGGGCGGCCAGTTGACCGCGCAGGCGCCGGAGCACGCGCTCTTGCCGTGGCGGTCCTTCTCGAACAGGTACAGCGTCACGCCGCTGCCGTTGACGAGGACCTTGCCGAGCTTGGTCGACCGCACGGTGATCTTCGCGGGCTTGGTCGGCTTGGAGTAGGCGGCCACGGCGATGCCCGCGGTGCCGCCGACGGCGACGACGGCCGTCAGGATGAGGGTGGTGAGTCGGGTCATGCAGGAAGGACACGCTGCCGGCCCGATCCTTCCCGCTCGCGGCCACCGCCGCCGCCACACCGCTCAGCGCGGATGCGTCCCCGCCGGCGCGCGCTCCTGGTGGCCGTTGGCCATCTCGTCGGCGAACACGTTGTCCAGGCCGTCGAGCAGGGCCTCCATCAGCTCGGCCAGCTTCTCGCGGTCGGCCTTGCGGATCCGCCGCGTGATGAGCTTCATGTAGTGCCACTCGTTGGCGTCGATGTGCGCGACGGTCTCGCGGCCGTGCTCGGTCGGCGTCACCTTGATGAAGCGCGCGTTCTCCGTCAGGCGCTCGCGGCGCACGAGGCCGCGGTCCTCGAGCTTGTCGATCGCCCGCGTCGCCGTCGACGGATCGATGACCAGCGCGCGGGCCACGTCGCCCATGAGCATCCCGTCGTTGCGCACGACCGCCCGCAGCGTGTCGACCTGCGGGACATCCAGCGGACGCCCTTCGGGGTCCGCCAGCACGCTCTTGCGCAGCCGCCGCGCCGCCGCACCGCGCCGCAGCTCGCTCCAGGCCTGCCAGATGCGGTACTCCGTCTCGTTCGTCCTCGTGTGTCGCACGGTGCCTCGTCCTCCTCCAGTCAACGGGATGGGCGACCGTACCATGAGACACTTGCCGGGGGGCAAGTCTCACTTAGAAGGTCAGACCAGCTCGCGCAGGGCAGGACCGACGAGCGCGACGACCTCGTCGAGCGTCGCGGCCGAGAGCTGCTCGAGCGCGCCGTTGGCGCGGACAAGGGCGATCCCGACCACCATGGCGACCAGCAGCTCCGCCCGGAGCTCGGCCGCGTCTGCGCCGCGGCGGCCCTCGACCTCACGGGCCAGCGGCTCGACGAGGCGCCCGCCGATCAGCGAGCGCAGCAGCTCGGCGACGGCGGGGCTCGCGGCCGGCGCCGCGAGCGCGCGGGCCACCGGTGCCTGGCCGCGCTGCTCGCAGTAGGTGAGCAGGAGCGCCGCGAGGCGCTCGGGGTCGAGCTCGCTCGCCCGCTCCGGGGCGCTGCGCGCGATCACCGCGAGGAACAACCCCTCCTTGGAGTCGAAGTAGCGGGCGATCGCGGAGATGTCGACACCGGCGCGCTCGCCGATGTCGCGGGTCGTCGCGCCGTCGAACCCGCGCTCGGCGAAGAGCTCCTGGGCCGCGTCGAGCAGCGCGCGGCGGGTCGCCGCGCTGTCGTACGCCCGCCTCTCCGTCGGGGTGTCCGCCCTGCGTCGCATGGTCTTCGAGACCCGCGCGCGTCGCGGCGCAGGGCCTACGGCGTGACCTTAGCGACGTACTCGGCGACCTGCCGCCGCTGCAGACCGGTGAGGAGTCCGGCGGGCATCCGGCCCTTGCCGTCGGCGATCGCCGCGACGACCGCGGCGGCCGG
>Ga0157379_10002102_pt1 | contig 16509 bp, 14 predicted proteins | sample S25metaG_FD_121802 | JGI IMG/M metagenome (GOLD analysis project Ga0157379, IMG submission 121802) | Switchgrass rhizosphere microbial communities from Kellogg Biological Station, Michigan, USA - S2-5 metaG | ecosystem: Host-associated > Plants > Roots > Rhizosphere > Soil | place: USA... | reverse complement strand
TATATAACTATTTCACACAATTTGTCACCAATTCCGTGGCCTGGTCGAGCGACGAAAAGTTAAGAGCGAAGCACTTGATCCCTTCGATCCAGCGAATCAGCTCCTTGACGCCGGCGCGGTCGAGTTGGCGGCGGGCGAGGCACTCGTCCATGAGCCGGCGCATTGCTTCCGACCGCGTCACCGGTTCGAGCCTGGTCGTGCTGCTCTCGTCATAGCGTGGGAAGATGATGTGGCTGACCAGTGCGCTGTCGTGCTGGATCGCCCCAGCAGGTGGTGGGACATAGCGCACGATCTTGCGATCCATCCGCTGGTGAGTCATGGCGCTTTGAATTTCGGGGAAGTATCGCGCGATGAGGTCCCAGCCCGGTCGCTTGACGCAGATCGCGAGCGGAACCGGAGGAACGAGAAACGTGCCCCGCTCGATGAGGGCCACTTCGTCGGAGAAATATTTGAACCCGCGATGGGTGAGCGCGGCGGTGACGGATGATTTGCCGCTGCCTGCCGCGGCTGGCAGCAGGACGCAACTCTGGCCCAACCCGACCACGCCGGCGTGAAAGTAAAACTGAAAGTCATGTGCACTTATGGCTGACTGCCACAGCGCCTGTTTCACCGCCGGTGCCAAGCGGTGCAGCCCAGTGGTGAATTCAAAGGGCGCGCGATCGCGATAGATGTAACTGCGCACCGGGCCGCGTCGCTGCAAATTGAGGCCGTGAATGTCGAGGATCATCGTCGGTTCGGCGTCGTGTTCGGCAGCAAGATGGCCGAGCACGGCGTCGACGCGCTCGGCCTGTTCCACCATCGCAAAACGCATCAAGGCGCATGTGTCGAGCAAGCGATAGCGGCGCTCGGTTGCCGCCACAAACGGGGCGTAGGGCGGAATTTCGGCGAGCCGCCGTGCCGCATATCCGTCATCCTCCGTGCTTTGCCTGGACGGTGCCGGCGCGTGACCGTCCGCAAGCATGCCGTGCGAGCTGAGCGCGGCGAGAGTGGTGTCGACCCAATGCGCGGCGTCTTGCGCGGTGGCCAGTCCCTCGGAAACCAGCGCCTGCACCAACTTGGCGTGCGGCATATCCTCTTGCAGGGCGCGAAAAACGAAGGCCGCGCTGGCATTGAGGGCGACGAGACACTGCGCGGCTTCCGAAAAAACGATCACATCCTGTTCGAGCTCAAAGAGCGTCAAGCCCGGTCGCAGTTTCATGTTCGGGAGCGCCGCCGCAGCGCCGCCATCGTTCGGATTCTGCTTCACGCGGTGGCTCCAGAGACCACGTCCTTGCTGGATTTGTCGCGTTCGATGAGGCGCACGCACAAGATCGAGAGTTCGTACAGGCCGACGAGCGGAATGGCCAGGCTCATCATCGAGAAGACATCGGGCGGCGTGAGAACCGCAGCCACCGCGACGAGGCCGACAATTGCGTAGCGGCGCGCCCCGCGAAGCTGTGCCGAGGTAACAACGCCGATCCGACCGAGCAGCGAGAGTAGTACAGGCAGTTGGAAACACAGACCGAAAGCAAAAATGAGCGTCATGACGAAGTCGAGATACTCGCTGACTTTGGCCTGCAGCTCGATGCCCAGCGTGCCCGACGTGCTTGGTGTCTCAAAACCCACGAAAAAATGAATGGCATAGGGCAACATGATGTAGAAAACGAAAGCCGCGCCCAGCAGAAAGAGAAATGGTGTGGCTGCGAGGAACGGCAGGAAGGCACGGCGTTCCTTTCGGTAAAGGCCCGGTGCCACGAACATCCAGACCTGTGCCGCGATGAAGGGAAATGCCAGACACAGACCCGCGAACATGCCGACCTTGACGTAGGTGAAGAACGTCTCGGTCAATGCCGTTGCGATCATGTGGTGGTCAGGCTGGCCCTTGAGGGCATCGGCGAGGGGCTGGGTCAAGAAAGCGTAAATCGGCTTGGCAAAATAAAAGCAGATCAAAAAACAAATGAGGAAGCCCAGCACCGACCAGATGAGCCGCTGGCGCAGCTCGATCAGGTGATCCATCAGCGGCGCCTTGGTGGCGTCGATGGCCGCTTCGTCGTCCGCTGTCGGCTTGTTCATGGCGCGGGCGGCTTGTAACCGTCGGTGGCGGCCATGCTTTCGCGAGGTGCCGTTTCACTACGCTGCGGGGCGGCGGATTTGGGTTTCTTCTCGTCCGGGGCGACCTTTTGGTGCATGTCGCGCTCCAGGCCCGCGAGCGGGCGTTCGGCGCGCAGATTGCCGATCTCCTTGCGCAACTCGTCGAGCTCGCTTTGCCGCGCCATGTCGTCAAAGCTCTTGCGGAAGGCTCCGGCCATGCGGCGCGCCTTGCCCATCCACTGGCCGATCACGCGCATCAGCCGCGGCAGGTCCTTGGGGCCCACAACCACAAGGGCGACAATCAGTACGATGAGGATGTGGCTCCAGCTGAAGTCGAGCATGGTCTACCGCCCGACGGTCGTCTGGTCCTTGTTCGCCGTTGGCTCGGGCGTGCTGGTCGAGCTCGGTATCACCTTGGCGTCCTCGGGATCGTTGAGACCTTGGCGAAAGCTGCGCACGCCCTTGGCCACGTCACCCATCAGATCGGAGATCTTGCCACGGCCCCCGAACAGCAAGAGCGCGACAATCGCCAAAATCAGTATATGCCAGATGCTTAGCGCACCCATGAGTCACTCCTTCAATCTCGCCGCAACAATAGCGCGCAGCGCGCGCTGTTTCCCCCCTTTAAGACCCTTCAAGCAGCCGCGCGCAAGATACGATACGTAAACAGCTTAACCCGACGATTCCATTTTGGCACACTTAGGCGCGGGCAACCGAAAGGAAATCGAGATAGGCGAGCCGCAGCCCTTCGCGCAGGTCGGTCTTTGCCGCCCAGCCGAGCCCGGTCAGCTTGGAAACATCCAGCAGCTTTTGCGGCGTACCGTCGGGTTTCGACCCGTCAAACTCCACCTGCCCGGCAAATCCCACCGTTTGGCCGATGTGCTCGGCGAGCGACCGGATCGAGATATCTTGGCCGGTGCCGATATTGACGAGTGGCGGATCGAAAACACCGCTCTTCGCCTCATCGCTGCCGAGCAAACGACCGAAGACCTCGTCGGATTGTGCCAGCAAGTGCACGCACGCGTCGGCCATGTCGTCGGCATAGAGCAATTCGCGGCGGGGCTGTCCTGAGCCCCACACACTGACCGATCCGGCACCTGCAGCCTTTGCTTCGTGAAACTTTCGCAGCAGCGCAGGCACGACATGCGACGTACGCAAGTCATAATTGTCGCCGCGGCCATAAAGATTGGTTGGCATCACGGTGAGAAACTTCGTTCCGTACTGACGATTGTAGCTCCAGCACATTTCCACGCCGGCGATCTTGGCCAGCGCATAGGCGCGGTTCGTCGGTTCGAGTGGGCCGCTCAGCAACGCGGTTTCGCGAATCGGTTGCGGGGCCAGCTTGGGATAAATGCACGAACTCCCCAGGAACAACAACCGGTCAGCACCACTCAACCAGGCTTCGTGGATAACGTTGGTCTGGATCGCAAGATTTTCGCGCACAAATTCGGCCGGGTAATCGATGTTGGCCAGAATGCCGCCAACCTTGGCCGCCGCCAGCACCACGATTTCGGGACGTTCTGCCTGGAAGAACTGCCGAGTCGCCGACCCGTCGCAAAGATCGAGTTCGCCATGCGTGCGCGTCACCAGGTTTTCACAACCGTGCTCACGGAATCGGCGCAACAACGCTGAGCCCGCGAGACCGCGATGGCCGGCAACGTAGATCTTTCTGCGGTGCAGATCACTCATGATGGCTGAAGGTCGGAAACCCGTGCGTTCGTATCAGTGCATCGCGTTCGGCGCTCTTCAGGTCGGCGCCGACCATTTCGGTCACCAGCTCGGCGAAGGTCGTTTTCGCAGTCCAGCCCAGCTTGTCTCGGGCCTTGGTCGCATCGCCCAGCAGGCTGTCGACTTCTGTCGGGCGAAAATAGCGCGGGTCGACGCGGACGATTACGCGGCCCTTGTCGTCGCTGCCGGTTTCTTCCGGGCCGCTACCCTGCCAGGCGATGCGCATCTGCAACTCACCTGCCGCCGCTTCGACGAACTCGCGCACACTATGCTGTTCGCCGGTGGCCACGACGAAATCGTCCGGTGACGGCTGCTGCAGCATCAGCCATTGCGCCTCGACATAGTCGCGCGCATGGCCCCAATCGCGGCGCACATCCAGATTACCGAGATGGAGACAGTCCTGAAGCCCGACCTTGATGCGGGTCAGGGCGCGGGTGATCTTGCGTGTTACAAAGGTTTCGCCGCGGACCGGACTCTCATGGTTGAACAGTATGCCGTTGCAGGCATAGAAGCCGTACGCTTCGCGATAGTTCACCGTGATCCAGTAGGCGTAGAGCTTGGCCGCACCGTAGGGACTGCGGGGATAGAACGGCGTGGACTCGCGTTGCGGTGTTTCGTGGACCTTGCCAAACAATTCCGACGTTGAAGCCTGATAGAAGCGCGTCTTCTTTTCGAGACCCAGGATACGCATGGCTTCCAAAAGGCGCAGTGTGCCCAGCGCGTCGGCATTGGCGGTGTATTCGGGTGTTTCGAAGCTTACCGCGACATGACTTTGAGCAGCGAGATTGTAGATCTCATCGGGTTGGACCTGCTGCACGATCCGCAGCAAGTTCGTTGCGTCCGTCAGGTCGCCGTAATGCAGGACGAAACGTTGTCGCGCGACATGCGGATCCTGGTAAAGATGATCGATACGATCCGTATTGAACGAGGAGGCGCGACGCTTGATGCCGTGCACCTCATACCCCTTCTGAAGAAGTAATTCGGAAAGATACGCGCCATCTTGACCCGTCACGCCGGTGATTAACGCGCGCTTTTGCATGGAACAATCCGACTCTGTAAGACCGGCGCTTTATATGGTGAGGATTCGGTCAAGTCGAGCGCGTCCGGCCAAGGCTCGGCTCAATGCCAAGCGGCTGCGAGTTGGCGTGCCTTCGGGAGATCGTCGAACGCGACACCGGAATTCAACAACTCCTTGAGCAGGCTTTTCGCGGCGTTGCGATCGCCATTCGCGTCGAGTGCCAAGACCAGATGATACGTGATCTGACCCTCGCCCGGCGCCAAGCTGCGCGCGCGCATCTGTACTTCCAATGCCGCCTTCGGGTCCTTTTTCTGCAGATCAATCGAACTGAGAGCGTCCAGGGCGAAGCCGGCTTCTTTGCGCTTGCCGAGCGCTTGATATACCTCCGCAAGCAGAGATAGCGCCCTTGGATCGTGCGAGTCCCTGATGGGCATCAGCACGCCGAGCGCCGCCTGCGGGCTATTTTGCTGCAAGCGCAATTCGGCAAGACGCAGGCGCAAGTCCAGTTCATTGGGTGACTTGGCCAAGGCGCTGGCCAAGATCGCCCCGCCAAGCTCGACGTTGCCGACCTTGACCGCCATTTGCGACACCTGAATTGCTAGAGCAGGGCGGTCTCGCACGAAATCGGGCGGCAGCGTCTGGGCAACGCGCCAGGCGCCGCGCTTGTCGTTCGCGCGCGCCATGATCAGCGCACGGTAGTAAACGACGTTCAACGCCCGCGGTAGCTTGGCTAGCAGCGCGTCCACTTCCGCCTTCGCCTTGCGGTCCTGATTCAGCTTCAGGAAAATGTCGATCCTGGTCAGTGTGGCGGGAATATTGTTTGGGAAGAGCCGGAGGATTTTTTCACTAAGGGCCAGCGCCCCAACCGTATCGTTCGAAGCTCGCAATTGGTTGAGCTTGGCCAGCAGTGCGCGGCCGCTATTCGGTTCACGCTTCAAGGCTTCGTCGGTCAGCCGCATGGCAAGCGCGGAATTGTTCTGTTGCGCCGCAATTTGTGCCCGCGTGAGAAGGCCGGAAACATCCCGACGCAGCGACAGAGAGCGTTCCATAGCCTTGCTGGCGTCATCGGCGCGGCCCAATGCCTGCAGCGCAAGAGCCCGCCCCCGCAATATGTCAGCCGCTATCTTGTCGTGCGCGCCCGAAGATGGTTCGGGAAATTCGATCAGCAACCTCTTTTCCTCGTGCCGGGCGAGCATGGTATCGAACAGGGTTGCCAGAACGAACTGTTCGTCAGCACCGTCGATGCGCGCCTGGCGCAGTTCGCGTTCGGCCGATGGCGCGTCGTCATACTGCAACATCGTCCAGCCGAGAAGCGCGCGCGCCTCACCATCGTGAGGCGAAATTTTCAATGCATTCTTGAGCAAGAGGATTGCAAGCTTGGAGTTCCGCGCCTTGATTGCCTTTTTTGCGTCCACCACAAATTGCTTCGCAAGCGGATTGCCGGCCGGATGGGGAGTCTGGCTGTTGGCGCCGGGCGTCATGGTCGCGGCGGTCAGCGGCGAGGCGCAACATACGGTAGCAAAGCCAAGTGCCGCGGCAAGCCAGGCGCGATGCATCGCGCGATCGGCTAAAATGATTGTCCTCACACGGATCTCCCAAGCGCGATGAAACAGACTACAACTTTTCCGGAAATTCGCAGTTGCTGGAACAACTATCTGCTCCGTGGAATTGCTGGCACGCTGAAAATCTTGAGACAGTTACCCCAAGGGTGACGCAATGGCGCAGTCCGCCCAGCGCGTAAGCACTTGATTTTATTGGCGGCTCAAAGTTCTGCCGCCTCAATGTTTGAGTAGTTCGCATCGCTGTTCACCACACTTCACAAACGTGGCTGACTCAACTTCGCCTCGATGACTGATCTGTGCTATGCGGGCACGCACGGAGCAGCGGTGGAGCGAGCGCACGCCGGCCGCAGGAAAAGACAACCGTCTTGAGTGCCATCGTCCAGTCCCTGGTCAGCCGTCGCCCGCGTCGCGGCGAAGACGCAACGGCGAGCGAACAACGCTTTCTCCTGATCAAGTCGTGGGGCTATGGCTTTTGGTCCGACATGAACCATGTTTTTGGCTGTCTCTTGCTCGCCGAGATTACTGGTCGGATTCCAGTCACGCATTGGGGCCGCAACAGTCTTTTTGCCGATGGCACCGATGCGGATGCGTTCGGGCACTATTTCGAGCCGGTTTCACGGTTCGGCCTCGCCGATCTTCAAGCAATTTCGGGTGCGACTCACTTTCCGGCCAAGTGGTCGCGCGATACTTTGCGGGACGAAAATCGTGCGAAGTGGGACGGTGCGGGCTCGCGTCTGTCCGGATCCCACTACTTTCGCCGTCGCGAGACGATCGCGGTCAGCGACTTCTATATTCATCTGCCTGACCTGGTGTCGGTCCTGCCGAAAGTGCACCCCTGGCATGGTCGGTCGGTGGGCCAAATCTACCGCGCCGTCGCCGACAAGTATCTCAAGCTGCGGCCACACATCCAGGCGGAGATTGACGCGTTCCACCGCGATAACATGGCGGACGCTGGACCGATGATCGCGGTGCATGTTCGCGGCACCGACAAATTTCGCGAGCCCGACTACAAGATCACGCTGCAGTCGTACTTTGATGTTGTCGACAGCGTTGCGGCCGATTGGAAGGTATTTCTGCTCACCGATCAGGCGCAATGCGTCGAGTCTTTTCGTGGGCGCTACGGTTCGCGCGTGATCTTCACCGCTGCGCACCGCAGCAGCAACCGCATGGCGGTGCATCACGATCGCGCAACCGATCACGTCCGGCTTGGAGTCGAAGTCATCAAGGATACTTATCTGGCGTTGCGCTGCCAAAAGTTTGTTGGCCACGGTCTGTCCAATCCGGCGTGCATCGTTTCGGTGCTGAAGGAATGGCCGCCGGGCGACTGTCAGCTCTTTGGACCATCTCTTTTGGAGCGGAACTTCTCCCGCAGGATGCGCCCAAGAAAAAAGCAGGGCAGATTGTCCAAGTTGATCGAGAAGGTACTCGGCAAATTGGGTGGGCCGGCGCGGATTGCCGGCAGCTCCGGGACGCGTGGATGAAATGCTCGGCGAGCAGGCCAAGAAGATTTTGGAGCAGTTGCCGGGTGGACAAATTCTCGGCGCCATCGACTATTGGCGACATCCCGAAATGCGCAGTGCGTGGGGCGGCCCGTTCAACGGTCAACGCGCCCGTGCGGCCTTGTTCCTGGCGCTGATCGCCACCGTCAAGGCGCGAGCCATCATCGAAACCGGCACTTTTCGCGGCACCACGACGGAGTTCATGGCTCGCACAGGGTTGCCGATCTACACCGTGGAAAACCAGGCGCGAAACTATGGCTTTTCCCGAGCGCGCTTATTTGGCCTGCGTAACGTCGACGTGCATCATGGCGATAGCCGTCGGTTTATCCGCAAATTGCTGCGCGGGCCGCTCGGTCGCTTCACCGATCAGGTGGTTTTTGCCTATTTGGACGCACACGGGGAGGGCGATCTACCGCTCGCGGAGGAAATCGATTTGCTCTTCACGTACTGGCCCGCGGCCGTGGTCATGATCGATGACTTTGAGGTACCTTTTGATGCCGGTTATCGCTTCGACATCTACCGCTCGGGGAAGGCGTTGAATTGGGCTTACATCGAACCGGAAATCGTCAAGCACGACCTTGCGGCGTTCTATCCCGCAACTGCCGCAGCGCAGGAGACTGGCAAGCGGCGCGGTTGTATCGTGCTAGCGAAGAAGGCGAGGCACGCCGAGGCGATCTCCGCGATGCGTGAATTGCGCACCGCACATGGCTAGCCCCGAGCGACCAAGCGACGCGATGAACTGGCGGTGCCTCGGCTGTCGCGGCCCTTTGGCTTTCGAGGGACTATCGTTGCGCTGTGGCGATTGCGGCAAGGTATTTCCGGTCGTTGCCGGCATTCCCATCCTGGCCCGCGAACCGGCGGAATATATCGCGACGGAATTGGCTTCGATGGAGCGAAGCGTGCGCAATGCCCGCCGCCGCCGCGATGCGAACGACGACAGGCTGTCGCGCGCGGCAAACGAACGCCACCGCGATGTTTCTGCCGCCGAACTCGCCCGTAGCGAAACGCTTCTGGCGCTCCTCGCACCGGCACGCGCCGTCCTGGCGGCGAGCGAGCGAACGAGTAAGGGAACGCCGCGCTCGGGTTGGACGCCGGATCAACTCCTGCCCTATTTATTGCGGGACTGGACTGACACCGAGGAATTTGGGGCAGCCAGTGCCGCGATTTGCGGCGCGCTGGAGCGGGCATTTCCCGATCGTTCGAATGTGACCGTCGTCTGTGCCGGCTGCGGAGCCGGCGGGTTGCTCGCCGAACTGCGTGGTTTCGCACATGTAATTGGCTATGACCTTTCGCTCCCAACCCTGTTAGCCGCGCGACATCTTCTCGATGGCAAGACTCTCGATCTGAGCCTGCCGCGCGCAATCAATCCGGTTGGAAAGATCAGGTTGCACACGAGGTCCGGCGCGCCGGCACCCGTTCAACTGCTTGCCATGGACGTCCTCGATACCGCGTTCGCCGATGGTTCACTAAATTGTGTGATTACATCATTCATGCTCGATCTGCTTGCCGACCCAAGGAAGCTGGCCGGCGAGATTCACCGCATTCTTTCGCCGGGAGGTGTCTGGATCAATTACGGACCGTCCGGGCCGCTAACGGCATTCTGGCGCTTCGATCAAGCAGAGAGCGCCGCCTTTCTTGAGGCCAGCGGCTTCGACGTCACGGATTCTAAAGCCTATCGCACAACCTATCTGGATCTCAGCCGCGATTGTCCGGCCTGGAGCTTTCAAAACCACGTTTGCTACCTCACATCGGGGCGGAAATCCGACCGGTCCGTCAAGCAGGCAAACATATCTGCTCCGGCGCGAACCGAAATCGCGTCGGTCATTCCAAAGCATTTTCCCAGCGCGACGCTCATCGAGCGGCGCAGCCTCGATACGGATCAGAAGCGCGTCACGGTGTTGCGTCGCGAACCAATCCCGGGGCGCTCGGAAAGCACGCAAATTGGCAATCAAGCCGCGCGCATCCTGGCGCTCGTCGATGGCAGTCGCACCGTGCAAGACATTGCAAACCTGATCGCCGAGCAGGAGTCCCAGCCAGTGGAAGAAACTTTTGGTGCGTTTGAGGACTTTTTCCGCCGGGAGATGCTGACCTGGCGCAAGGCGTGACGATTACCGGCGTCGTATAGCGCCGCCATCAATTGCCGCGCTCCGGCCTTGTATGCGGATCTATTGAGAGCCAGCGCGAGCGATTGAAGTTTCGAACATTGGGAATCCAGCCTTTGACGTAGGGCTCGACGATGTCCTGGGTGACCAGAAAGCGCGAGGGAATGACGCCGAGATCGTCAAGCGCCGTCTGCTCGGCCTGGCGCAACAATTCTGCACGAGCCTTGAGGTCGATTGTCATGTTGGCGCGGGCATAGAGTGCATCGAATGCCGGACTGTTGTAGTGGCCATAGTTGTTGCCGCTGGCCGACTGCAGCAGATCCAGGAACGTGCCGGGATCGTCGAAGTCCCCAATCCAGGCGCCGCTCGTCAACTCGAACTGACCTTGCTGCAGCTTCTTGTAGAAGATCTGCGTGTCACTGTTCACGATCGTGATGTCGACATAGATGCGGCGGAACATGGCCTGCAGCGCTGCCGACGTTCGCTTCGCGTCCGGCGTGGTCGTCGTATCGTAAGTCGCGTGGAAATGCCGGTCGGGGCCGTAGCCCATTTGCGCCATCAGCGAGCGTGCCTTCGCCAGGCGCTGTTCATAAGTCAGTGACTTGAAGCTCATCATCGCGCCGCCGGTGTAATTTGCGACGCCCGGCGGTACAAAGTGATAAGCCGGGATCTCGCCGAGACGCAAAATTTTCGTCACCATCGTTTCGCGATCATTGGCGAGCGCGAGAGCAAGGCGCAGGCGAATGTCGCGGAACGCTGCGACATTGAAATTCGGCACCATGTAGTTGACACCGAGATAGGCATGGATCTGCAGAGCATGCGGGATGTGTGTCCGCATCCAGTCGATTTCCGCAGCCGGCAGGAGGGTCTGCGTGTCGAGCTCGCCGGAGCGGATCGCCTTCAGTGCAGCAAGCGAGTCGCTTGTCGCCCGATAGATCACCGTTTCGAGATGGACGCTCTTCGCGTCGTAGAATTTCGGATTCTTCTTCAGCGTTATGTGATCGTTCGGAATCCACTCCGTCGGCACATAGGGACCATTGGCGACATAGTTCTCCGGCTTGGCCCAGGCGTTGCCCTTCGCCATGACGGCATGGCGCGGCACCGGAAACACCGACTGATGCAACAAATATTGCAACATGTAGGGCGCCGGATGCTCAAGTTCGACGACGAGGGTCTTGTCGTCCCTGGCGGTTGCGCCCAACGCCGTCGGCGGCAGTTTGCCCTCGCTGACCGCTTTTCCGTTCTTGATCAGCCAGAGATAGTAGGCATAGGGCGCGCCGCGCGCCGGTTCAAGGATGCGGCGCCAGGCGAAAACAAAATCCTCCGCTGTCACCGGCTCGCCATCCGACCAGACATGATCGCGCAGATGAAACGTCCAGGTCTTGCCGTCGGGTGATGTTTCCCAGCTCATCGCGGCGCCAGGCATCGGCTTGCCGTCGGCCGCATCGGTGGTCAATCCAATCAATGCATCGCCGACAATGTTCGCTTCCCACGTTCCGTCGATATAGTGCGGATCCAGACTCTTGATTTCCGCACCGTTGCCGCGAATGAGATAGTCGGGCGCGTGCACGGTCTGATTGGCGCTGCCGGAGCGGGAGCAGGCTGCAAGCAGGACAAGAGCGGTCAAGGCGATCGGGCGAAGAACGGTCATGACGAGAATTCCTGTAAGAATCGATTTGAGCTTGTCGATGTCCACTCTATAGCGCATTGGTTGGCGCGCCGGACATTCAGCGGGCGGCGGGCTTTCCGCTGATCCACAGCCAGCGCGTGCGGTTCAAATCTCGGGCATTGTCCACCCAACCCTTTACATAAGTCTGAACAAGGTCCTGCGTGGAGCGAAACCGCATCGGCATCCAGGGATATTCCCTGAGTGCGATCAATTCGGCCTGCTGCAGAAGAAGGGCGCGCATCTTTAAATCCGGCTCCAGCTGCGCCCGGTTCAAGGTCGCGTCGAATCTGGGATTGTCGTAGCGGCCATAATTGTTGCCGCTGTCCTTGCGCAACAGGTCGAGGAAGTTGCTTGCGTCATTGAAGTCGGCGAACCAGGAGGCCGTGCCGAGATCGTAGTTGCCCTGCTGCATGTTGCGGCCATGCACCGCGCCGTCGATCGCGACAATGTCGATGTCGACCCAGATTTGGCGCAACATCGCCTGCAGGACAGCGGCGATGCGCTTGTTGTTTGGTTCGTCATACGTCTCATAGGAAAGACGCAGCCGGTTGTCCGGCCCATAGCCCAACTGGCGCATCAGCCACTGCGCTTTTGCCAGTCGTTGGGCAAAGGGCAGGGAGCGAAAATCGAGCGCCGCGCCGCGCGGATAGTTGGCGACCGTTGGCGGCACGATCGTGTAGGCCGCAGGTTCTCCCAGGCGCAGGACCTTGGTCGTTATCGTTTCGCGGTCGAGCGCGAGGTTGAGCGCACGGCGCACGCGCAAATCGTTCAGCGGCGGATGACGGGTGTTGATCGAGATGTAGGACAGGCCGAGGAACGGTTTGGTGTGCAGGCAGGCCAGCATGTGCGCGCGCAACCAATCGATCTGCGTCAGTGGAATGGGCGTCTGTGTGTCGAGTTCGCCGGCACGAAAGCGGCCGAGCGCGGCGTTGCTGTCCGGCGTGGCAAAATAGTTGACGACGTCGATGTGCACATGCGCCGCGTCATAGAATTTCGGATTCTTGACCAAGGTGACGTGATCGTTGGCGACCCACGCGATCGGTACGTAAGGTCCATTGCCGACAAAATTGCCCGGTTTGGACCAGGCATTGTGCTTGGCCAGCAGCAGATGACGCGGCAGCGGATCGGCCGTGTCGTGCATCAGCAGCTCAGGCAGGTACGCCGCGGGATGCTCAAGTTCGATCACCAATGTCCGGTCGTTCGTGGCGCGAATACCCAATGCTGCCGGTGGCATCCGCCCTTGACTGATCGCGTGGGCGTTCTTGACCACCCACAGATTGTACGCGTAGGCCGCACCGGTCCGGGGGTTCATCAGGCGCTGCCACGCGAAGACAAAATCCTGCGCCGTCACCGGCCGACCATCCGACCAGACGTGATTGCGCAGGTGAAACGTCCAAGTCTTGCCGTCGGGCGAAGTTGACCAGCTTGTCGCGGCTCCTGCGATCGGCGCCGACGCCGCATCCATCGTCAGAAGGCCGACGAGCAGATCGCCTTCCACTTGCGCCTCGTTCAGACCGTCGATGAAATGCGGATCGAGACTCTTGATCTCAGCGCCATTGCCACGATTAAGCACCGTCAGCGCCGCGGCCGGCGAACACGGCAGCAGCGCGAGCATACCGGCCAAGCAAACGGCGCCGAACCTCATACGGTGCGGTCGGCGCGATTGAGCGAGAGGTAGCGCGTGCGGTGGACGTTGACGTTGTTGCTGGTCCAACCCTTGACCTGAGAGGAAACCAGGTTGCGCGTCACGCCGAAATAGGCGGGGATAATCGCAACATCGTCGAGCACGATCTGTTCGGCCTGGCGCAACAGAACTTCACGTTTCGCCGGATCGCGTTCCATGTCGGAACGATCAACCAGCGCATCGAAGCGTCGGTTCGAATATCCGCCATAGTTGAGATCGCTGGTTCCGGTTTGCAGCAACGTCAGATAATTCTTGGGGTCGCGATAATCGGCGATCCAACCCGCCCAGGCGACATCGAAATCGCGCTTGCGCATCATGTTGTAGTGGATCTGGCTGTCATACGGCGTGAGCTCAGCCTTCACGCCCACGTCGCGCCACATGCCCTGCAAGGCGACCGAGACCAATCGCGACTCCGTCGCGTTGGACGTATTGAGGTCGAAGGTGAGGGGATTGCTCGGCCCATAACCCGCGGCCGCGAGCAGTGCTTTGGCACGCGCCAGCCTTAGTGCCATCGGCTGGTCGCGGAAACTGAGTTCGGCGGCGCGATAGCCAGGCATTCCGGTCGGCACGAAGGCGTAGGAGGCAATCTCTCCCGCGCGGGTGACTTTGGTCACGAGGATCTCGCGATCGATGGCCAAGGACAGCGCCAGGCGCACGCGCAGGTCGTCGAACGGTTTGCGATGCATGTTGAACACCGCATATTGCGACAGGATATAGGGTGAGAGCCGCAAGGCATGCGGCAGATAGAGCTTCAGCCAGTTGATCTGCTGCGGCGGCACCGAGTCGCTCACCACATCGAATTCACCGGCGCGAAAGCGCTTCAGCGCGGCGGACGAATCCTGCGTCGGATAGAAATAGACGGTACGAATTCCCAGCCTGTCATGCTCGGCATGGAACGGATTGCGCTCCAGGCGGACGTGATCATTGGAAATCCACTGCTTGAGCACATAGGGTCCGTTGCTGACCATGTTTCCGGGCCGAGTCCAGCTTTCGCCATATTTTTCGACGACATGGGGCGGTACGGCAAAAGTCGTGTAGTGCGTGAGCAGCTCTTTGATGTAAGGCACTTGGAAGCGGAACGTCAGTTGCAGCGTGCGCTCGTCCAGCGCGCGGGCGCCGACTTCTTCTACCGGCACACGCCCGGCCGCGGCTTCCTGCACATTCTTCATGGGATAGAGGATGGAGACATATTGCGCCGCGGTTTTCGGATTGGCGATGCGGCGGAACGAATAGACGAAGTCGCTGGCCGTGACCGGCGTTCCGTCGGACCAGCGATGCTCGCGCAGCTTGAAGGTGTAGACGAGGCCGTCGCCGCTGACCGTAAAGCTTTCGGCCGCGCCGGGAATGGCCTCAGCGTTCGGGCCGTCGGTCATCAGGCCGATGAACATGTCGCCGATAATGTTGTTTTCCCAATTGCCCGATGCCTTGTGTGGATCGAGAGTGTCAGGCTCGGCGCCGTTGCCGCGAAACAAGGTGTGGCCGTCTGCGTTGGAGAAGTTCATGCCCGGACCGGACTTGCCCTTCAGCGCATAGGCGCCGCCGCCGACCAGAACGGCGGCGCCGCCGGCCATCACGCCACGTCGCGTCCATTTACTCTGTGCCATATCACTCCAGACCCTCGCGGGTCGTCTCGCGATGCCATATAAACTGCCGCACCGAGACGGCTCAGTCCATCGGCCGAAGCCTTCACTCTATGGATCGAAACAGCATGAAATATGTCGGAGCCGCCATCATTGCCGCATTTGTGATCCTGCCAGCCGTCGCCTCGGCCGGCCCGAGCGACGAACTGATCGCCGGCATGGCCAAATGTGCCGCGGTTGCCGACAACACGGCACGACTGGCTTGTTACGACGGTCTCGCACCGCAACTGAAGGCGGCACAGAGTCAGCCGCCGCCACCGCCGCCGGAAACGGCCGACAATCGGCCCTGGTACGATCCGGGTCGCATTTTTGGTACCAGTCCCTCGCAACAGACACGACCCGAACAATTCGGCGCGGAAAGTCTGGCCCCACCGCCTCCACCGCCGCCCAAACCCGGCGAAGCGCCACCGCCGCCAGCGCCGGAGGCCATTGAAAGCATCAGCTCCAAAGTCACCGACTTCGCATTGAACCCGTATGGCCGCTTTGTGGTGTTCCTGGAAAACGGCCAAATCTGGCGCCAGATCGAAGGCGATACGGCGCGGGCGCATTTCCGCAAGAATGGCGGCGAGACGGTTGCTATCTCGCGCGGCCTGCTCGGCTCCTACAATCTGGTGATCAATGACACGGGTACCGCCTTCAAGGTACGCCGCATCAAGTGAGCTCAGAACGGATCATGCTCGGCCACGAGGTGGCCGGGTGCCACCTCGATCAGCTTCGGGCGGTACTGCTCGGCGTCGAAGTCGTCGATGAGTTTCGACTTTAGAAAACTGAGTTGCGCGCGCGTATCGAGCGGTGATGGCAGGTCGCCCGCCAGCCGCACGCGCTTTTTGGCGCGCTCAGCCTTGGGGTCGGGAATTGGCACGGCTGAAATCAGCGCCTTGGTGTAGGGGTGGCGCGCGTCCTTGTAGATCGTTTCGCGATCGGCGAACTCCACCACTCGGCCGAGATAGAGCACCATCACACGATGCGAGATCTGGCGCACGACCGACAGATCGTGGCTGATGAAGATCATCGCCATGCCGGAATCTGCCTGCAGCTTCACGATCAGATCGATGATTTGCGCCTGGATCGAAACATCGAGCGCGCTGACGGCTTCGTCGCAGATGACGAGCTTTGGATTGACGATCATCGCGCGCGCGATACCGACGCGCTGGTTCTGGCCGCCGGAAAATTCATGCGGGTAGCGGTTGATCCATCCCGGTTCCAGTCCGACCTGGTTCATGATGGCGCGCACCCGCGCCTTGAGATCATCGCGTGAAAGTTCAGGTTCAAGCGTCTTCAGGGGTTCGGCGATGGACTCGCCGATGGTCATGCGCGGGTCGAGGCTTGCCAGCGGATCCTGGAACACGATCTGAAGCTCTTTGCGCAGATGGCGTTGCTCGGCGTCGCTTATCTGCGAGAGGTCGCGTGTCATCCACACGACCGTGCCCTCGGTCTTGGGGAGCAGGGTGAGGACGGCGCGCGCCAACGTCGACTTGCCGCAGCCCGATTCACCGACAATACCGAGCGTTTCGCCCTGTCGGAGCGTGAAACTCAC
>Ga0157379_10002101_pt1 | contig 16509 bp, 20 predicted proteins | sample S25metaG_FD_121802 | JGI IMG/M metagenome (GOLD analysis project Ga0157379, IMG submission 121802) | Switchgrass rhizosphere microbial communities from Kellogg Biological Station, Michigan, USA - S2-5 metaG | ecosystem: Host-associated > Plants > Roots > Rhizosphere > Soil | place: USA... | reverse complement strand
TTCGACACGAAATGCTCGACCAGGAATGCGCCTACTGGAATGATCCCGCTGAGGGAGTGCAGCTTGCGAAGCAGGAATGAATGTCCCTGCCCGGCCCGCAGAGGAGGTACACCTTCGCGGGTGCTTGCTGCAGCTGCAGGACTGGCGGTTGTCGCCACTGGACCTCTTGTGTTGTCAGAGATGGCTGAAGAACTTTTTAGTATAACTCAGCCCTCTACCGACACGCACGTCAACTAGTTGTGCTTGCAACAAATGTGCTCTGAAATCCCTGTCCAGCTTGACGCTTGGGAATCGTGGTTTTATCTCCTATTCCCTCGGGTCGCCTGCTATCGCCCTACAACGCCAAAACCGTATCACCAGTGTTTGATCTAGGCCCTGCACGTGTAGTTCGTCAGCTTTCGTGCCACAGGGATTGAAGCCATGATTTCCTGCACGGGTTTACGGGATTCGTCGAAGGACGACAGTGTGGCATGTTCGCCGTTTGTTCTCTATCACAGCACGTGAGTCGGGCAGGTGTAAGCGATTACATCAAAAACGCGTCTACCGTACTGAATCAAAAGGACTTGACTCTTGCCTCCCCGCCGCTCTATAAGGAGTTATATGAGCGACATTATTAGTAACGACGCTGCTCATCCCGAGTGGCGACAACTCTGTCAGGCTGCTTTGTTCGAACTCAACCCTGCGAAATTGCTCGAACGAATCGCCCGCGCTCGCAATGCGATTCTTGATCGCATCGAAGACGGTCATTCGAAATCGCCGAATGGCGAACAAACCGCGCTGCGGGAGGCATTGGCTACGCTAGAAACTCTACGCAGGATTACGGAGCGACAAAATGGCTATCAGTCAAAGGCTAGTTGATCCTTACCGAGAGATCAGAGTGCCGACCAGCTATAGCTGGCAAGACTCTTACAAGGCGGCTCTGCTCGAAACTGATTGGACGAAGATGGTAGAGCTAGTGCAGAAGGCCGAATCTGAAATACACAAGAGGCGGCTGGAGCTTTCTAAAGACCACAACGGAACCCAGGAAGAACGTGAGGCTGTTGTCAATGCATTGAACGGTCTCAGGATTCTGCAAATGGATGCGGCGGCTTGGCGGGAGCGGCAAAATCCAGTTGGCACGCCGCTGCATAATTCCTCTTCCACTCTCGGCACGCCCCGCTAAATAATTTTACTTAACGTCTTCCGTCTTGGGCGGCTTTCGTCTGGGCCGCCGTTCTTTAGGCGGTTGATCTCGTTTATCAGCTGCATCAGCTTCTCAGGATCTTCCTCAACCGACGCTTGCTGGCAAAGCTCCGCCCAATCTTCTTTCGTGGCAAGTTTTGATACCATCGTCGCCACCGTCCGACACCTCTGGGTAGGGGAAACCCCTATTGGCGACTACGGGAAATACTGTATCGCGCATCCAGCATAGTGATGGCATTCTATTCATCGAACATTGCCATGTCATCCAGCCTCGAAGATCGCATACGTCTACTCACTGATCGGGCCATCGCTGCCAATACTGAGACCGAACTAGAGACTATTCTGCCCGAACTGAAAACCGCGATTGGGGATCACATAAGCTATGTTCGAGCCGTGGTCGTTGAGACCATTCCCGAGGCGTTTGGGACGCTCAGCAAATCGGCAGCCTCTACCGAATCGGCCGGCGAATATTAATTCATCGTGTGCGGTAGCGTGATAATCCAGCCTGGGAGACTCTCATGGAACGCCTTCACCTCAGACCTCTGCAAGACACTCGTACAGGACGCGACTGCCAATTTTGCCGACACTCTGACCCCGACTTCGAGAAACGCGATCCGATGGACAGGCTGGTCAGTTCAAAAAAATATGATGTAGCCGCCGCACACATGAGCGAAAACGGTTATATCAGGCATCGTATGCTTGAAATAGAAGTCCGTCTCGGCGTCACTGAATTCGGGCAACTGCCCAATGTTGCCTAGGTTCGGCCAGGATCGTTGGTTGAATACCCGGCGTCAGTCCCCCAGGTATCGAAGGCACGGTCCAGAGAAGCTTCACAAGATGCGCGGCGGAATTTCAGCCAAGCAGCTTGCCCTGATCCCTCGGGGTTTCGCAGGTCACGCTTTACAAGATGGCGCAAAGGCAGGGAATGCCGTCGTACCGTGTCGGCTTGCGGGCTGCTGTTCGATCCTGCCAAAATCGCTACGTGGTTAGAGGGAGCCGATCTGTTCAGGCCGTCAGAAGGCTGAACGTGGGCTCGACCTTGGCGCGGACGGCCAGCGAACGATTCGGTTTTAGATACCGCATGGTGCTAGCGATATTTTCGTGACCCATCCAATTCACAACGTCCGCATTCACCCCTGCCACAGGTGCACCGTGGCGCGGAATTTATGCACCCACCAGTCATCCCGCCTCAGGCCCGCACGCTCAGCAATAGTCTTGCACAAATCAATGAAGAATTTCGGCGTTCCAGACTCGGCAGGGAACAAAAGAACGTCTCCCTTATCGTAGGATTTTCGTACTTCAGTTTTTAGTTCTTGGCGAGGTACCAGTCGAGAAATTGGCGGAAGGCTGCGCCGCGGTGGCTGTAGTTGGCTTTTTCCTCCGGCGTCAGTTCCGCGAAGGTTTTTTGAATGGACGGAAAGTAAAAGAGCGGGTCATAGCCGAATCCGTTTGAGCCCCGAGGAGAACCGAGAAGCACACCTTCGGCCTGGCCGCGAAATACGTTCAGGGTTTGTCCGTCACGGGCGGCTGCGATCACGCAGACGAATCTGGCAGTGCGTTTTTCTGCGGGAATCTTTCTGAGCTCGCGAATCAGGCGCGCGTTGTTGGCCTGGTCGTCGGTGTTGTTTCCTACCAAATGAGGCTGGTCGGCAGCGTAGCGGGCGGAGTGGACACCGGGAGCGCCGCCGAGCGTCTCTACCTCGAGGCCGGAGTCGTCGGCCAGGACGATTTCTCCTGCGGCGTACGAGCTGTAGTACTCGGCCTTCTTGCGGGCGTTGGCCTCGAAGGTAAGGCCGTCTTCGACGGCGGTAGGAATGGAAGCGAAATTCGGTAGAGACTCGATTTCGATTCCCTGGGGAGACGCGATTCCGGCAAAGTCGCGAAGTTTGCCCGCATTGGTGGTGGCGATGAGGATTCGAATCATGACGGTGAAAGATCAGCGGTGCGGCGCTTATGGGGCATCAGTACCAGCATCAGGATAACGGTTCCGAAGGAAATCAATCCTCCAATTTCGCGGTCGCGGGTGCGCGCGAGAATAATCTGGACCTGGTTGTCTCCGGCCTCTACAGGAATGACCATCTGGCCGGTGACCTTGAGCATTCCAGTCTGGACCGCCCGACCATTCACCTTGGCCTTCCACGCCGGGTAGTTAAATAGCTTGAGTACCAACCTGCCGGGTTGGCTCAAGGTTGCGCTGAGAGACCTTGATTCGGCTGCCCACTGTGTGATGCGGATGCGCGAGGTACCATTGCCCTCGAAGGTAACGTGGCGTGCGTCCTTCTTGATTTCGTAGACGTCGACGCCATTGGGGACATACTCGTCAATGCCATCGTAGCCGGAGCCGTCCTGTTGGTGGTCGAGCATCTCGGCGACGTCTCCGGTGTCGTCCCACCAGGGCGGCTGGACGCGATGCCATACCAAGGCCAGAACGGCAAGCATGGCGAGACATGCCATTCCGCGCACCAGCCAGCGCCGTGTTCCCATGGCGACGAGGAGTGCGAAGCTGACATTCAAACAGAGCAGCCAGCGCAAGGGAAGTTGCACGTACCGCATTTCCGGGAGAAAGCGATATAGCAAAAGGCTAACGGAGGTAAGCATAAGCGCAGAGGCCACCCACCAAGCGGTGAGCATGGACCAGAAATCGGGAGCGCGATCGCGCCAGGGGCGTGAGAGGAACCAGAAAACAGCCATAAGGACGATTTCGGCGATCGAAAGCAGCGAGATCAGTAGATTGAAGCGGTCGTGATCCGGGTTGTTGAGGAAAGTGAAGATGAAATTGTCCTGCGGACGCACGCCCAGCGATAACACCTGTGCGATCTCGATCCATTTCTGTTCGTACAGAACGGGCACGACGTAGAAGGCAGCCAGGGCCAATCCCAAAAGAACAGCGAGAGCGCCGATGCCGAGTGGACGGAGCGAGCGGCGCATGGCGGCCGCGACTCCCAGCAGTAATGCCAAAGAATAAGTCAACATCACGGCGCCCGGTATATTGGTCAACCAGGCGACTGCTACGATCAGGCTTAGATAGAGAACTGTTTTTCGGTCATCCGTGTGGGGGCGCAGCACAACCAGCAAGAGGAGAGGCAGGAGAGCACCGATCAACAACTCGGCGAAGGAGCTTCGCCAATAGACGCTCACGATGTGATACGGATTGACGGCGTAGAGAGCGGCGGCGAAGGTGGCGTCGCGGCGCTGCATGAAGCGGCGAGCCAGCAGAAACATGGAGCAGCCGGAAAACGTAAGGGCGATCCATTCATAAACTGTGGGGACGACCCACCAGGGCAGAAACGATCCCAGGGCAGCTCCGAACATCCACGATATTGGCGGATAGAAAATGAATCGTGCCTCGCCGTATCCAAAGTGAGCCAGGGCGGCCCACCTCGGGTAAAGGATGCCAAGTCTCCATTGGCTGAGCACTTCCATCCAGGAGTTCAAGTGGAATTCGAAGTCGTGGCCGGACGGGATTCCAAAGAATAGAGTCGGGAGGAACAGAGCCAAGGCCGTGACTGCGATGGTCAGAATGGGGAAGCCTAAGAGCGGACTGCCGGGTGGGGAGGGAGTTGTGATCGCGGTTTCGGGCGGGCGTTTCGGCACGGAAGAGATTGTTGCTTAAGCGCCAGAAATCGGCAACAGCGGCGAGGAATGTCTCCGAATTTTGACGACAAATTCATTTGCCTGAAATATTTTTTTTTAGGGCTCAGGCTAGACTTCCAGGCATAGGGTGGAGCAAGCCCGAGAGGGCAATGAGGGTCTGCATGCGGGACGCGTGCGGGCCCTTTTTCTTATTGGGGCTGTTTCGATGCTGAGGGAACAAGGTCCGTCGACCTGTCCTTGCCGCCCAAGCGCGGCGCGGAGCTCGGGATGACAGGTCTTTTGGTGCGGGAAGCTATCTTGGACGGTGCTTACGAAGGTACTTCTTCGGTGCTTCGCTGCTGGCGAAGTTCCTGGAGGAATTCTTCCTGGCTTAACTTGTCGGCGCGGCCCAGCAGACCGAGTAACAGGTCTTCGGGTTCGTCGGATGCCTGGTTGCCACGGTAGTCCTCGTCGTTGGCGGCGGTTAAGGCACGCGGCGTGATAAGCAATTGAGGCTGGGTTCCCGGACGGCTGGTGAGGAAGCCGATGAAAGTGCCGACTTGGTCGCGTTGCTCCACCGTGCCCGAGGCGAACTCAATGCCCATGCCGAACTCAGGGTGCATGACCCGGACCATGCCTTCGGCCCGGACTTCCATGTCTTCGGCTTTCAGGCAAAGGACGATGCCAGAGTGTTCCGGGAATGGCGATTCGGTTTCGACGTAGCAACCGCCCAGGCTCAAATCGGTGAGCTTGCATTCGGAAACGGGTTCGGGGTCTTCCGGCAAGAATTCCGCGGCGTTGGCGACGACCCAGGCTTTCAGCGTCTGCCGAAGATTCTCCGGCAAGTCAATATAGCGGACACCGGACTCACCGTTGGGATTGGCCCAGGCGACTTCCCCGCGAATGTCCAATTGAGTCTGATCGGGAAGCGCGAAATGAGCGTTGATGATGGCGGATGGACAAAGCGGCTGTGCGGCCAGGACATCCAGGCCGTCCTCACTCAGATCGAGCAGAATACCTTCCATCTCGGTGCCATTCTCCACCCGCAGTTTTACCGGCAGCTGGACCGGAACCCGGAAGGAGCGACGGCGTTCGCGCTTCATCAGGGCCATGGCGGCCCGCAGGCTGGCTTCCGCCTGTTGCTGCGAAATGGGTTTGTAGAGAACGAAGTTTGCGCCCGCACCGAAAACGTGGCGCACTTTGGTTTTGTCGCCCAGCAGTGCGACCGTTACAGTCTTGTGGGGAGCTGAGGACTGGTAGGCGTTCTGCAAGACCAAAGCGGCGCTGTGGGGATCGTCGTAGTCCACGATCACAGCGTCGAATTTCTGTTCAGTCAGACGGCAAAGCGCGTCGGGGTATCCGCAGGTCTGCACACCCAGGCCGAAACCGGCCAGGACGGACGTGAGCACCGACGCCGCCTGCTCGTCTTTGCAAACCAGAAGGGACTGAAATGTCATAAGCGGGCCCTGTGCCCTAACTCAACTCGTGCCAGATTTAAGGCCAGCGCGGAGCGCGTGGCGCGGGCTTGGGTGCGGAACTTGAACCGCCCGAAGGCGCCGACCCAGCTCGTGCTGCCATGCTGCTTCCCTGGTCCTCTACTTCGGCCAAAACCGCGCTTTCCTCATCATCACTATCGGCGAGCAGAGGGGCGACTTCGCGCAGTTTTTCGGCCGCCTGTTGCAAAGCCTCAATCTGTTTGCTGAGCTGGGCGAACTTGGCCTGTTTACGGCGTAAAACCTCGTGAATATCCTTCATTACATCCCCCTGTGGCGAATGTAAGTACAGAGCGGGTCAGGGTCAACGGCAATCCCGTTTGGGCCGATTACGGCAGTAACCGGGGATTACCGGAAAGAGGCTTCTAGCACTGGCTAGTGACCTGAGCCCGGATTCGCGGGCTGCTGCGGATCGCGCCGTGGGGGCGCCTTATCGCCTTCTGCCTTCTGCCTTATGCCTTATGGCCTGTTCGTGCCAGAGTTTGGCACGAAAGTGGAATGTACACTTTTTCGAAGAGGCCCTATCTTCGTTGGTGAGCAGACCTGGGGGAGGGCTGTTCGGGCGTCCCATAACTCGCGAGAGTTAGGGGCGCTTCTTATTTTGCGCGCTTTTCCCCCTGGTGGCTGATCGCCGTTTTCTTCGGTTTCCGGACTGTACAAAATCCAGGTTAGATTTCTCCTTTCGTTCTTGCTGATCCGCTGCACGAGCGGGGCGCATGTGCCCACATTTCCTTGCACCAAAGCTTGCACTTTACATGTCGTGGACCTTGGATGAGTCTGTCGGAGCGGCGGATACACCCAGAGGAGAAGTTGATGCAATCAGTTCCCCTTCGTCTGCAATGCGGCTTGGCGTCGCTCGTCTTTATCCTTATTCTTCCTTCCACACTTGTATTTTCCACGGTGGCCGCAGCCCAGCCGAGATATGTGGCTCCGCGCATCAACGAGCCGCTCGATGAAGACCGACGGATCGTGCTAACAGGCAACGTTCATCCTTTGGCTCGCACTCAGTTTCAGGTTGCCGCAGCCCCGGCTAACCTGCCGATGGACCGCATGCTACTGGTCCTCAAGCGCAGCCCCGAGCAGGAGACGGCGTTGTTGAAGCTGCTCGATGATCAGCAGGACAAATCTTCTCCCGATTTTCACAAATGGCTGACCCCGGAACAGTTTGGACAGCAGTTCGGTCCGGCCGATTCCGACATTCACGCCGTCACGTCATGGCTTCAAGCGCACGGCTTCGAGGTTGCACTGGTCAGCAAGGGCCGAACGGTGATCGAGTTCTCGGGAACGGCCGCCCAGGTGAGGGAAGCCTTTCATACAGGGATCAATAGATATGTGGTGAAGGGGAAGGCGCATTGGGCCAACGCGAGCGATCCGGAGATACCTGCATCGCTGGCGCCGGTGGTAGCGGGAGTGCATTCGTTGCATAACTTCTACGCGCAGCCCCAGCTTGTGATGTCCGGGGAGAGGGTGCGAGCCGCGGTCACGACTGGGCGGCCGGGGCAGGTAAGTTTCTCAAGCGGAGTCCATGCGCTGGCGCCGGCGGATTATGCGGTGATTTACAACTCTGTTCCTGCTCTTTCGAGCGGGCTCAACGGGCAAGGGCAGACCATCGCAGTGGTGGCGCGGAGCAACCTGTTTGAGGGCGGTCAGGACGTTTCCGATTTTCGAAATACTTTTGTGGGACCTGGGGGCAATCTGAATATCGTTCTCAACGGGCCTGATCCGGGCGATCTGGGGGGAAACGAAGAAGTTGAGGCAACGCTGGATGCCACGTGGTCCAATGCCCTGGCGCCTTCCGCTGACGTGGATTTTGTGGTTTCGGCTGGCACCAACAGCACCGACGGTGTTTTCCTGTCCGAGAATTACATCATTGACAACAATCTGGCCCCGGTGATGACGGAAAGCTTTGGTAGTTGCGAAGCCGCGATCACGAGCGCTGCGGCGCAAGGTATCTCTGCAATGGCCGAGCAGGCCGCGGCGCAGGGCATTACTTACATCCTCTCCAGCGGCGATTCAGGCGCGGAAGGTTGCGACAATGGGAACGTTGTGGCACAGGGCCCAATCTCAGTCAGTGATCTCGCTTCCAATCCATTCGTGGTTGCCGTAGGCGGCACGCAATTCAACGAGAACGGCCGCGACAGTAGTTTCTGGAGCGCGGCCAACGGCGCGGAGGGTGTGTCGGCGAAATCATATATTCCGGAGAATGTCTGGAACAGTAGCTGCCTGGCGGCACAATGCGGCAAGAACGCGAATACCTCTGCCGGTGGCGGTGGGGCCAGCACAATTTTCAGCAAACCTTCCTGGCAGACCGGGGTGAGCGGGATCCCGAGCGATGGGGCACGGGACCTGCCAGACGTTTCATTGACAGCATCGGGCCATGATCCGTACCTGCTGTGCCTGGAAAGCTCGTGCGTACCCGACAGCCAAAACAATATTCAGCTCCTGGCGGTGGCAGGCACCTCGGCTTCGGCGCCTTCGTTTGCCGGCATCATGGCTTTGGTCAACCAGAAGATGGGTGCGCGCCAGGGACAGGCAAATTATGTGCTTTACCGCCTGGCTGCAACGGAAACTTTGGCGCAGTGTAATGGATCAAAGACCACTGGCCTGCCCGCCAGCACCTGCATCTTTAACGACGTGACCGTAGGCAACATCGCCGTTCCGGGCGAGGTTGGGTTTGGAACGACGACCGCGAAATATCAAAGCACGGTGGGATATGACCTGGCCACTGGGTTGGGTTCGGTAAACGTGGCAAATCTCTTAAACAAATGGAGCGCGGTGGCGTTCACTGCTACCACTTCCACCCTGGTTCTGAGCCCTACGACTTTCACTCACGGCAGCGCTGCGAATTTGACCATCCATGTGGCGCCCAGCAGCGGAAGCGGTGTTCCAACCGGCGACGTTTCGTTGCTCACCGCCGGCACTACTTCGCTGCAGGGTGTGACATCTTTTACATTAAACGCTGGGGCTGTCTCCGGCACTACTCAGGATTTACCGGGCGGCACTTACGTGGTTCATGCCCACTACGCGGGTGATGGGACTTTCGCCGGCAGCGACTCTGCTCCGACGACTATTACGGTTTCGCCGGAAGGAAGCACAACCACGTTGTCCGTGTTCGGCCTGGATCAGCTTGGTAACGTCATACCTTTCAGCAACGAAGCTTACGGTGATCCGGCGTATTTGCGGGCCGACGTTGCGGGACTTTCAGGCCACGGTCTGGCGTCAGGCAGCGTGACCTTCACCGACAACGGGGGCAACATCGGCAACAGTGTTTTCAACTTGAACAGTGATGGCACAGCGTCAACGGCGCAGGGAGTGTTTACCATTCCCGTGGGTCAGCATTCGATTGTCGCGCACTACAACGGAGACAGCGGCCTTAATGCCAGCACCTCGGCCGCGGTGCCGATTACCGTGGTCCAGGCTTCGACTAGCACTGCCGTGGTTTCGAGCAGCAGCAGCCCGGCCCAGAGTAGTCCGGTTACATTGACCGCAACCATCAGCACCACCAGCGGTGGAGTGCAGCCTGGCGGCAACGTGACTTTTCTGTCGGGGGGGACTCCCATAGCAGTTCCGGGCAATCCGGCTCTACCGCTGGGGACCAACGGTTCGGGAAGCATCCAAAGCGGATCGTTCACCCCGGCTCAGAGCGTGGCCAGCCTGGTTACCGTTTTGCCGGCGGGTCAGAACGTTATCACCGCGAAGTACAATGGCGATTCCAACTACGCGGGATCAACTTCCCCAGCCACGACGGTGAACGTGCAGGTTGACTTCGCCCTCACATCTTCCGTCCCGGCGATCACCATCGCCAGTCCTGGGGGCAGCGGAACCGCTGTGCTTACAGTCGCTGGTCAGCCTGGGTACAGCGGGACCATTAACTTCTCAGCGGCGTCGTGCGCAGGCTTGCCGCGCGAAAGTACGTGCAGCTTCAATCCAGCGTCGGTTACGAATAGCGGTACAACTACACTCACTGTTTCCACGACCGCCGCCCACAGCGCGAGACTCGAGGGTCCGGCCTGGTGGGCCACAAGTCTGGGGGCGACGCTGGCGGGAATTTTCCTGCTGGGAAGCGGATCGAGACGACGGGCCTGGAGCCGGTTGCTTTCACTGATGGCCGTCACGTGCCTGATCATGATCGCCAGTTGCGGCGGCGGCGGCAGCGGTGGCGGCAATAAGGATCCAGGTACGCCGGCGGGTTCTTCGACCGTCACGATTACCGCTACCAGCGGTACGCTCACGCACACGGCAACAATTACCCTCACGATTCAGTAGCGCGCGTGGCTGCGAATAGTATGATTTTGCGGGGAGGATCATGGTTGATCCTTCACGGCAGTTTGCGCCCGCGGACTTCCTTCAACAAGTTGAGCGAAAAGGAAACACCATGAAAATTAGGCTCACGTTGGGCTTCGTATTGTTGAGCAGTTTGCTGATGGCTCGGGATCCGGCGTATGACAACTATGCCGACGCCAGCAAACTTATCGCGCTGGAAAACGCCTGGAACCAGGCGCAGCTTCACCATGACGCGAAAGCGGTCAGCAATCTGGTTTCCGACGCCTTTGTCTATACCGATTACGACGGCACGGTCATGAACAAGGCGGAGTTCCTTAAAGACTTGAAAGACCCGGACTATCGCGCCAGCCTGATCGCCAATGACGAAGCCCGAGTCATTTCTTACGTCAATGCGGCGATCGTGGTGGGGACCTACCACTCCAAGGGAACTTACAAGCGGCAGCCCTTCGAACACTATGGGCGCTTCACCGATACCTGGCTGTACCAGGACAACAAGTGGCAATGCGTCGCAAGCCACACTAATCTGATTAAAAAGTAGCTTGGAATAGTCTTAGGTGAGCGCCTGGGTCGGGCCCGGGCTCCTCAACGCCCGGATTTTCTCGAGCAGTTCGGAGGCCGCCTGGCCAGCTTCCAGGGTAGAGAATTCGTCTCCCAGTTCGAGTACCGGCGCAGCGCATGCATTGCGGAAGGTTTGCTCAGCACCGGGCGCACCCCTAAGACTGGGGCCCAGGATCGCGAGACCGGGCCGGGTGGCTCGCAGCAGGATCATCGCGTCGCGAAGATTGTTGTTGGTGAGGACGCTGTAGCCGGCGCGACTGAGCAATTCGCGTAAGTAGGCCAGCACATTGGCGGACTGGTCTATGCACAGCACGGTGAGGCCGGTCGGCGCGGTGCGCGCCGGCGCGGCTTGTCGCCGGTAAAAAGCGAGCACGGCATTTTCTTCGGAATCTTGGATGTCGAACAGGGTGGTTAGGCTGGTGATCTTCAGGACTTTGTGGACAACCTCCGGAACCTGACACAATTTCAGATCGCCGCGGGCGCTGCGGGTGCTGGTTAGCAGCCGCACCAGCATTCCCAGCCCGCTGCTGTCCACGAAAGCGACTTCGCCCAGATGCAGCACAATGTCGCTGCGGTCGCGCAGCAGGTCAACGATATGCGCGTGCAACACGTCAATTTCACCGGAGGCGATGCGCCCGGTGCAACGGACGATGGTGACCTTCCCGACTCCGCGTGTGTTCAATGAAACCGGCACAGTGTCCCGTCGCACAACCTGAGAGGCCGATGCACGATTCGCGCTATTATACCGGACTGCCCTGATTTACTGATGAGGGGAGCAACGCCGGTGCCGTCGGTCGGTTTGCAAAACCTCTAACCACCGAGGTCACGTAGGCAGGAACTGCTGAAAAAAGACCTTCGTGGTCCTTCGTGGTTTTTGCGGCGATACGCCCATGAACCCCTCTGCCATGACGCAAGAGCGCGCGCACCGGACCGTCGCTGAAACTCTGCGAAACCCGACTGTGGTGGAATTCGTCCGGACCTCGGTGAAGGCCGGCTATCGCGAATTCTTCGGCGCATACAGCGATGATGTCTGCGGCATGGTGGACCATGCCTTCGACAGACTTTCGCGAAGTCAAAGCGGTGGGGTTGATCCCGGCGAGCTGGTAAAAGTGACCTCGGCGCTATTGGATGACACCTTCAGAAAATCAGATCCTTCATTCTGGTTCAACCGGACTTATCATCACTACAAAACGCAAATCAAACCAGAAGCTGATTTCCAGCGGTTGCAGAATCTGCTGCCGGGTAGGAAGGTGCTGGATTACGGTTGCGGCAGCGGCTACCTCTCCGCCCGGCTGGCGAAGGGCGGATACGAAGTTTTCACCACCGACGTCCTGGATTACCGCTACGCGGAAGCACGGCATCTTCCGTTTGTTCAAATGACGTCGTCTACCGACATTGCTTATCCCGACGACAGCGTGGATGTAGCCGTGGCGCTGGCTGTGCTTCACCACATCAATCCGGACGACTTGCCCCGCGTAATCCAGCGGCTGAGAAAAATCGCGCGATATGCTCTGATCAAAGAGGACACTTTCGGTTTGCCGGAGAAAATTGAAGGATTGGCGGAGAGTCTGAAGACGCAACCGCTGCTGCGAAGCTTTGTAGCGATGACGGCGGGCGTGCAGCAACAAGTGCTGGCGCTGATTGATTTTTTCGCGAACGCGATTGCCCAGGGGCTTCCGGAAATGAATATGCCTTTCGAGTTCAAGACGGTGACTGCGTGGCAGCAGGTATTGCTCCAAAACGGGTTCAGGTTAAACCAAAGCCTGGTCGCCGGTTTCGAACCTGGACTCATGCACAAGAGCTGCCATGTCTGGATGGTGTGCGAGCGAACGGAATAGCCGGATTGTTTAGCGTGAAAGCGGCGCAGAGCTGGGGAAGCTGACGGCCACGACTTCGTTCGAGATGAAAGAGATAGTGATATTAGTTTCTCGTTCGAGGCGCGGCGCAGCGCCGGAGAACGGTTCGTAGCGCCACTGCCGCACGGCTTCGACCGCCGCCGCAGCCAACCTATGGTCTCCGGTCAGGACTCCGACGGCGCTCACCGCACCGTCGTATCCCACTACAGCCTGGAGAGAAGCTTTGCCGCGAGCCTGGGTCTCGGGGCCAACCGGATACAGGAGCTTCCAAGGACGGCGCGAGATCTGCGTTCGAAGCTGATCGGCCTTCGGAAATGATTGCAGGAGCTGGGACCGGATGATGAATGTTTACCATGGCTTCATTCGGTTTGCGCCTGTGGGGCGGCATCGCCGCAATCGTCTGTAGTGCGCTTCGAGCTAGCGAAGCTGCGCTGCGCTGGACAGAAGGGGTGGCTGTCTCCAGGTGGGCCGTGGTGGTTTCGGTGTTGCTGTTTGTGCTGGCAAGTGGGGCTGCAACGGCCGGAGTCGGTGCATGGTCGCCACTTGCCGGCCTGGAGTCTTTCTGCGGCAAGTCTCTGGGAGTGACGTCCCTCGCGCTCGCGATGGATTCGAGCGGTTGGCGTGCGGTGACGGCTGTCTCGGCGGATGTTGCATTGACGATCGGTCGGGCTCCCAATTGATGCCAGGCCAAATAGCGGTCGCCGGCACTCCCTGAGCAGCTTCCTTGTCATGCTACCCTCGACGCCATCTAAATCCTGCTAGCTGGATTTCAGGCAGGACTTCCCCGGGGTCCCTCGTAAAATCCGCCAACTGGTCTCTATAGAAGGGAAGCAAGTCATGGCGACATCCAAGACCGCTACTTTGATAGCTATTGCCGCGCTCTCGATCGCTGTGGCCGTAGTGGGTTTCCAGGTGCAGGCCACCCGAGCACTGGCGGTACCTCCACCGCTTGGGTCCCAGGGAAACTCTGCGTTCCTGGGCCCTTGGTGTGCCCAGGGCGATCGCATCAAGCACTGCTCGGTCGGCGGAAACGGAGTGTTTCTGATCTTCACCAACGAGAACGGTGACAGTTCGACCGGTCACTTTGTGGGGATCTCGCACAACGTGGTGAGCGCCGACCAGTGGAATTTCGCGCAGGGAACGGTGAGCGGTGATGGCCGTACCATCAGCTGGTCGAATGGCACTTATTGGACGAGGTGCCCCAGCGGAGGTGGCGGTCATCGCACGCCCAATCTGGATGGGACCTGGTATCGCGGTGGCAAGCGCTCCCAGCCCTGTAACATGCGGCAGCGGAAGACGCATCTTCAGTTGCGCAACGAAAGCGGGCAGAGCGCGAATGGCTCGGTTGACCGGCGCGGCCATGTGACAACATATTGGTCCGGAACGCAGATCGGAGGGACGCTCAGCCCGGACGGCAATACGATCTACTGGGACAATGGCACGTCCTGGAGCCGCTAGTTAAACCTCGGATATAGCAAGGCGTGGAAGATTCGGGGCAGTTCGTGGTGAAACGGCGCATTGGATTGGCGCGGAGCTCGTCGTTGGCTGCATTGCTGCGCGAATGTGGACACCTAGCGGACTCGGATGCCTCGACGGGAGAGAATGGGGTCCCGTTCGTCGGGGCGGTCCTTTTCGAAAAGCACGCTAAACAGTTGATAAGCCGCGGTCGGGATGACCAGAAAGACCGTGCCAAGTATTCCGATCACAAACAACCAGCTCAAGGCGTGAGCCACGATGCCAACCAGGGAATTAAACATTTCCACGCCCCCATACACATTGGTGCATTCTATCGCAACTCCTTGTGGTTTAAGGCGAAAATCGGGGCAGCAGGAGTCCACGGGGTTCGGCCTCGGAAAATAACCTGCAATTTTTACGACTTTTTTATGTTCTTTTTGTTTAGCTGGGGATGGAGGGTGAGACAATCCCCATGCTGCTTACCGTCGCCATACGTCTATTAGAAGGAATGTTCGTGTTGGGAGTAGCTGGTTCTGCCATAGTCGTGGCTCTGACCGCGGTTGAGGACTTCAAGATGCTTTTCGTAAAGGACGGAAAGACCAGCCCCAGCAAAGGTTAAAGAGGCGACACCCCTTTGCGATCCGGCGGACCGCATTTTCTTCACGATCCAGCACGTGCGCGGTTAGCGAACTCCCTGATGAAATCCTAGCAACCCTCCAGGCACTCTCCAAAGTAACTTGTTCCGCCTTCCCGGTTTCCCGACAATGGAGGGGAGGCCCACACCATGAACAAAGCCGGAATACTATTCACGTTGCTACTGTGTTCGGTCGCAAGTCTCGCGCAAGCTGCGCGGCCCACGGTGTACATTGAACCGCAGAGCGGATTTGAGACCTATCTGGCGGCAGCAATCTCGAAGAAGAACGCTCCGGTTGACGTGGTGACGGACCGAACAAAAGCGACGTACATCCTCAAAGCCGCGCCTGTCGAAATCAAATCAGAATCCACGGGCGGCAAGATTGCACGTTGCTTATTCGCTTACTGCGGCGGCATCGAGGACAAGGGGAATGTTTCGGTCCAGTTAATTGAGTCAGGGACGTCCAAAATGGCGTGGGCATATTCCGTAAACAAACAAAGGGGCAGCAGCAAGAACTCACAATCCATGGCAGAAGCGGTTGCCAAGCACCTCAAAGATTTCGTCTCAAGCTCTCAGACCGCTGTTCAAGCTGCTATCCAGGCTGCAACCATGGCACCCGCCCCGACTCCTGCTGCACCTACTCCGGTGGCATACCAGCAGCCAGGTAGCGCCCACCTTGACAATGCGACTCCGACGAGTGCCCAGCCGGTTCGCGAGCAAGAGAGTTTGGGGGACGCTGCACGTCGCTCGAAACAGAGGAAGGCCTGCTTGGAACTAGCAAAAGACAATCCGAGCATTACCTGCCAGTAGCGCTCTCGCAGGTCTGCAATCTGGGACGCCCACCGTGTAACAGAATCCGGCCGTACGCGTGACCTCGCTCAAAGTAAGTCTAGGCACGCCGTAATCACTCTGTCGGATATTTCGGGTTGAGCTGCCGAGTCAGCTTTGGCGGGGGAGTCGTTCGGGTGACGACTCGTACACAAGCTTCCGCGAAGAACTCTTCTTGCCCGGCTGGAGAGCAGATGCATAGCAAGCGTGTGGGTCGACTGCTCGTGTTGTAAAACGGGTGAGGCGTGTCGGCCGGAATGTGGACGGTCGGCCGGAGCGCGCAGCCCTCTGAATCGTACCCGCCGAAAACGCATTGGATGGTGCATCCCGCCTTGCCCGGCTAAAACCGTTGCTTGGGCCCATGGTTTGTATATGCATTGACAAGTATATGCACGGTGGAGTATACGATGAGAGTGGAATCGGTATTCGAAATCAGGTGGCAATGGGCGCATCGTCGGCCCCGAGGCCAGGAAGTTTCCCGGCTGGCAGCGATTGAACGCCGAGAACTGGCCGCCTAAGCGGATCAAGAGTCGTGAATCGAGGTACATGAAGCACGCATGGAGTCTCGCCGATAAATGGAGCACAAATTAGTCATGAAAGAAGCCACCAAACGTTCGATTGTTCGTTGGATTCACATTGTCTTTAG
>Ga0157379_10002099_pt1 | contig 16538 bp, 15 predicted proteins | sample S25metaG_FD_121802 | JGI IMG/M metagenome (GOLD analysis project Ga0157379, IMG submission 121802) | Switchgrass rhizosphere microbial communities from Kellogg Biological Station, Michigan, USA - S2-5 metaG | ecosystem: Host-associated > Plants > Roots > Rhizosphere > Soil | place: USA... | reverse complement strand
CCGCAAGCCAGTTCGAGCCTGCGAACCTGCCAGGAAATGCGCCACCTGTTGCGGAACTTGGCACGCAATGAACCGCGTGTACAATCGAGCGAGAACTCAAACAAAGCGGGAGGAAACATGAGCACGGCACGAATTGCGCTTGTAACGGGCGGCACCGGCGGCATCGGCACGGCTATCGTCAAACGCCTGGCATCGTTGGGACACAAGGTCGCGACGAACTACCGCGACGAGGCCAAGGCCAAGGCCTGGGCGGCGAACATGAAGGCGCAAGGCGTCGATGTAGCAATCGTTCAGGGCGACGTGTCGACCCCGGAATCGGCTGAAGCGATCGTGCGCGGCGTGGAAAAGCAGGTCGGCCCGGTCGACATCCTCATCAACAACGCCGGCATCACGCGCGACACGACATTCCACAAGATGTCGGCACTGCAGTGGCAGGAAGTGATCAATACGAACCTCAATTCCTGCTTCAACATGACACGGCCGGTCATCGACGGCATGCGCAATCGCAAGTGGGGACGCATCGTGCAGATCAGCTCGATCAACGGCCAGAAAGGCCAGTACGGCCAGGCCAACTACGCCGCATCGAAGGCGGGCATGCACGGCTTCACGATTTCTCTCGCGCAGGAAAACGCCAAATTCGGCGTCACCGTGAACACGGTCTCTCCGGGTTACGTCGCCACCGACATGGTAATGGCCGTACCCGAGGAGGTGCGCAACAAGATCGCCGCGCAGATTCCGGTCGGACGCCTCGGCGAACCCGACGAGATCGCCTATGCCGTGGCGTTCTTCACGAATGAGGAAGCGCGCTGGATCACGGGTGCAAACCTGTCTATCAACGGCGGGCAGTATATGGGTTGGTAAGGCGAAGGCGTTCAGGCGATGTGTTAACGCGCATCGCCCGCGCTTTGCGATGCGAGGCAAGCTGACGAACCGGCGCTCCGCCCGGAACGGGTAGCGAAGGCGTGCCTTCTGCTGCGCAGCATTTTCGCTAGTGCGCCGCCGCAAATTCTGTTAACTTTGCCGCATGGCACAAGTCCGCATTATCAAGAAATACCCCAACCGTCGGCTCTACGACACCGAGATTTCGAGCTACATCACGCTCGAGGAAGTGCGTCAGCTGGTGATCGACGGCGAGGATTTCGAAGTCCGCGACGCCAAGTCCGGCGAGGATCTCACCCGCTCGGTATTGCTGCAGATCATCGCCGAACACGAGGACACCGGCCAGCCGATGTTCACGACGCAGTTGCTGTCGCAGATCATCCGCTTCTATGGCGACTCCATGCAGGGTTTCATGGGTTCCTACCTGGAAAAGAGCCTGCAGATCTTCCTCGACCAGCAGCAGAAATTTCGCAGCCAGCTCAACAACATCCTCGGCCAGACGCCATGGTCGATGCTCAACGACATGACCGAGCGCAACCTGGATCTGTGGAAGTCCGTGCAGGAAGGCTTCCTCAACGCGGCCGCGAATTCCGGCCGGATCAATCCGGGCAAGGACTCCAAATCCTGATCCAACGCGCCCGCGTTTGACAGTGCCGACCCGTCTTCTTACCATCGCGCGCTTGCTGCGCCGCGCCATCGTGCGCGCTGCACGATTTTTGCCTCTTTTGGGAGTACAACAATGACTCAGCGCGTGGCGCTCGTCACCGGCGGCATCGGCGGTCTCGGCACCGAAATCTGCAAGTATCTCGCTCGCTCCGGACGCAAAGTGATCGCGGCCGATCTGGGCAGCCGCGCCGAACGCATCGCCGAGTTCCGCAATGAAGTCGCGGAATTCGCGCAACAGATATTTTTCGAGCCGCTGAACGTCACTGACATCGACGGCTGCGCCGCGCTGGTCAAGCATATCGAAGCCACGCAGGGGCCGATCGATATCCTGGTCAACGCCGCCGGCATCACGCGCGACACGACGCTGCGCAAGATGACCACACAGCAGTGGAGCGACGTGCTTACGGTCAACCTCGGCGGCGTGTTCAACATGTGCCGGCACGTCGTGGAAAGCATGAGCGAACGCGGCTACGGGCGCATCGTCAATATCTCGTCGGTCAACGGCCAGACCGGCCAGTTCGGCCAGACCAACTACTCCGCGGCGAAGGCCGGCATGCACGGCTTCACGATGGCGCTGGCGAAGGAAGTCGCGCGCAAGGGCGTGACCGTCAACAGCGTGTCGCCGGGCTACTGCCGCACCGCGCTGGTTGCGGCGATTCCGGAAAACGTGCGCAGCCAGATCATCGCCAATATTCCGGTTGGTCGCCTCGGCGAGCCATCGGAAATCGCGCGTGTGGTCGATTTCCTTTGTGCCGACGAGTCGGGCTTCATCACCGGCGCGAATATTCCGGTGAACGGCGGATACTTTATCGACTTCTAGGCGTGGTTAGCGCTAAGTGCCGACACTTCCCTGGCGGGCTCTTGGTATTCCTTGGCGATCGACGCGAGCGGCACGGGCCGGTGGATTGCATACCCTTGCGCGTAGCCGATTCCGAGTTCCCGCAGCCGCGGCAGCACCGCCAGGTTCTCCACCCACTCCGCTACACAGCGGATGCCGCGCAATGAAGCCACGCGCGTGAGCGACTCGACGATCACTTCGGCGGTCGGATCGCGGTCGAAGTCGCGGATGAAACGGCCGTCGATCTTGACCATACTCACGGGCAGATCACTCAGATACCCGAAACTCGCCACTCCCGCACCGAAATCGTCCAGCGCAATCTCGAAACCGCGCTCGCGCAATTGATGCAGGGTCTGCGCAGCATGCGTGAGATTTTTGACGGCGACCGCCTCCGTGATCTCCAGCACCACGCGCGCAGCGGCAAAGGAATAGCGTGACGGCAACGCCAGCGCGAACGCGGCAAAACCTTCGCTGTCGAGTGAGGTCGCACCGATATTGACGCTCAAGCGCACGTTGGCGGCGGCTGCGCTCTGCAGGAAGCGTGCTGACTCCTCCAGCACCCAGCGATCAACCTGGGCCAACAACCCGTAGCGCTGCGCCATGTCGAGCACGGTCTCGATGGATTCGTCGCGCGCCTGATGCTTGCGGCGCAGCAACACTTCGTAGAACAGCACGCCATCGTTGGCATCGCGCAAGTTGAGGATGCGCTGTGCGTGCAGTTCGAACATGCCGCTGGCCAGATCCGACAGCAGTTGCGAGATGGTCTGAATGTCCGCATGGCGCCCGTGCATGGCGCTGTCGGCGGGGCTGTAAAGACGCGTGCGGTTGCGCCCACTCTCCTTCGCCGCATAACAGGCGATGTCGGCGCGCGCCAGCGCGTCGTCCGCTTTGTGGTCCAGGTTCGCCGCAAGCGAAGTTGCGCCGATGCTGACGCCGACCTTGAAGCGCAATGCGCCGACCGAGAACTCGAATGCCTGAATCACTGCATGCAGGCGCTCCGCGACCGCCAGCGCCTCTTCCGGAGCGGTTTCGGGCAGCAGGCAGCCGAACTCGTCGCCGCCCAGGCGCGCCAGAACCGCGTTGGCTGGCAGCGCGTCCCGGATCGTGCGCGCGATCTGGCGCAGCATATGGTCGCCGGCCAGGTGGCCGCAGGTGTCGTTGATCAGCTTGAACTGATCCAGGTCCAGATACAGCAACTCGTAGCGCTGCGCCTTGTCATGCAATGCGGCGACGACTCGATTCTCGAATTCGTAGCGGTTCATCAGGCCCGTCAGCGAATCGTGGCGCGCGCGGTAATCCATTTCCGCAGCACTGCGTCCGCGTTCGCTGAAAACTGCGGCCAGCAGGTAACCGGTAAGCGCGGCGATCAAGGCAAACAGGGAGCGCAAGATGCTGTCGACGATCGGCACCGGCGTACGTGCCATGGCGATCATGACGATCGCCAGCAACGCCGACGCGGCGCTGGCTCCGCCGATCCGCGCCGCCAGTGCGCACATCACGACGAACGGTAACAGCAGGAACAGCAGACGGTCTTGCAGGTCTTCGCTGACCAGCAACACGCACCAGCCGACGAGCGCGATCGCCAGCATTCCAGCGCCGAAAAACCATCGGCGCGAGCGCGCGGCGAATGCGTGCGCCGGCCACGACACGAGCAGCGGCGTGAAGATCAGGAAACTCAGCAACGCCGAGAGAAAATAATCAGCGCCGAATGCCAGCGCCGTGGCCGGCGGATACTGGAACACCAGCGCCATGCGCACGCTGTAGATCGGCACCGCCAGTGCGGTGGCCACAAGCAATGCCATGATGAAACGGCTCAGCTGGCGCATATCGGACAGGTACACGGAAACCTGCCAGCGCTGCAGCAGATGCACGGTCACCATCACGATCAGCAATTGCAGAGCGCCGACGCCAAGTGCAATCAGCGGCGGCGAGCCCACGCTCATGCTCAACGCCGTACTGGAGATGACGATTGCGGGCCAGTAGCGGGCGCCATATCGCCAGATCAGCGCGAGCCCGACGCCGCCCGACGGCCAGATCGGCACATAACCCTGGTAAGGCTGGGCCCACGCGGCAAAATACGAAAGCAGGCTCAGCAGCGCCGTCCACAACAGCAGACGAAGCGCGAAACCGACGTGCTCGCGCAACCCGTCCCCAGTCCTGCCGTTCCCCCGGCTCATGCAGGCAGTATACGGCGGCGCCAAGACAAACCCCTAGACCCCCGGCAGGATCCGCTGCTCAGTAGTCCAAATAATCGATGAACACGAAATCGTCCGGCACCGTAGAGCGGTCGCAGGAATAAGTCAGCAAATGCTGCGGACCGGTTTCGACGACATCGAAATCGGTCATGTGCACACCGACGACCATCTGCTCCATGTACACGTTGCTCTCGTCGAAGCCGAATTCGGCCCACTTGTGCGTCGTAAACATGTCGTCTTCCGCCGTCAACGCTACGTTGCCGCCATCAGACAGCACGATGCCATACTTCTTCATCGTGCGTAGCACAGCCTGCCCAGCCGCGCTGTAGCCACTGATGTTGTAATTGGAGTGCAAACGCAGGCGCGAGCCATAGGGTATTGCCGTGGATGGCCCGGTCGGGCAGCCCCCATGACTTGCCGGATGAACATACAACCCCTGACGCCCTCCGGTCCCACATGTGAACGCCGGATTGGGAACACTGGCCATCTTGGCATTTGGCAAAATGAAGCGGATCGCGTGACCAAAGTCACCACCAGACTGAATCGCCGCGTACACTTCGTCTGCGTTGAACAACAGCGGCGCCATCGGGAAGCCGGCAGCATCAGCACTCGTACACTGCTCACCGCGACCCTGCGGCGGATAAACCTTGTTTAGGTCCCAGATGACGACACACCCCGATTGCAGTTGGCCGGAAACCAATTTGGTTTCGTATGACTCATAGAGCTTCTTCGTGCTGTCGAGCACGACGAATAGATGGCAATCATCGCTGTCGTTGGCGCAGGATGTGTAATCGGCCGTGCCTTCGATCGCACCACCTGGCGGCAGCGGAAATGTCAGCCCCGCCAGCGGCTCACAATCCTGCGAAGTAGGGTCAAGAGGGTCGTAAGTGTATCCGTATGGCCCGGCGACTACAGTAACCATCGGGGGCGTAGGGTCTCCGACCTTCACATGCACGACATGCATGCTTTGATCGATCTGAAACTTGTTGCTATTACCCCAGCCGCCGGTCGCCGTGATCATCGTCGACGAGTTCGAGCTGGCAGGATAAGTCGTTGTATTGCTGATATCGCGGCTCCATACCGCACTCGCGGGAAACTCGGGCAGCGGCGCCGCCGCAGCGGTAATCGTCAAGGCAACTGTCGGCAACAGAAATGCGCGCATGGCAGAACCTCCCCGTAACACCGTTTCCATCATACGCCGACCGTGAAAAGTCGAAAGCGAAGTGGTCACCACATCAGGTCTGCCGGCACATCGTCCTCGGCCGGCGCAGTCGGATCGCACAGCAAAACCATCGCCTCAAGCTGGATCGCCTGCGCCTGCAAGGCGACATCGCGTTCGACCAGCAGATAGCGGCCCGCCAGTTGTACCACCGCCAGATCGCCGCAATTGACCTTCTCCAGCTGTTCCTTTGTGCAGTAGATGCGCCGGATCTTGTTGCCGTGCGGAAAATGCCGCGGCAAATCGGCGTCGTTCGAATTTAGCGCCTTGCCGGACAGCAGCGTCGCGAGTTTTTGCTTGCGCTCCTTCCTCTCGCGCGCAACGCGCTCGGCTTCGCGGTGCGCCTGCTCGCGTTCCGAGCGCTCGGCTTGCGCGCGCTGCGCATAGGCCCGCGCAAGATCGACTTCCTGTGCCGATTTCGCTGGTTTCTGCGGATGCTCTGGTTTGCCGTGATGCGGGCGCGAAGGCGGTGGTTTGGGCGCACTCGTCTTGGGCTCATCGTTGCGCTTCTTGCCGAGACCGGCTTTCAGCAACTGGTCACGTAGTGATTCGGACATGGTCGATCAGTAATGGGGCGGAGGCGGCTCATTGTGGGCGTCATCGCGGAGTGCGACCTGCACATTGCCCAGTTCCTGGCGCAGGCGCACGAACTCGCGCTTCAAATCGGTGAGGATGCGGTCCTGCTCGGCGACCGTCGCATCAAGCGTCTGCACGGTCTGGTCGAGGAACGCGATGCGCGTTTCCAGTTCCGTCAGGCGTTGTTCCAGCGCGCTCACAAGCGCCCATCCGCTGCTGCCGCTGGCAGCACATATTTGACGTCGTAGATCACGGCGCGCGGCTTGGCCAGCGCGCGCACACCGGCGCTGCCCAGATCACGGAACTCGCGGTGCGCGACCGCCAGCACGATGGCGTCATAGGCACCGGCCTGCGGCGCGTCGATCGGGCGGATGTCGCATTCGCGTTCGCATTCTGCCTTGTCCGCATGCGGATCGTAGACGTCGACCTGCGCATGGCAGGCACGCAGTTCATCGACGATCTCGCGCACGCGCGTGTTGCGCAGGTCCGGGCAGTCTTCCTTGAACGTGATGCCGAGCACCAGCACGCGGCTGCCGACGATGTTGATCTGCTTGAGCGCCATGAGGCGCAGCACCTGCGCGCTGACGTGCGCGCCCATGCCCTCGTTGATGCGACGTGCGGCGCTGATCAGTTCTGGATGATGATGCGCCTCGCTGGCCTTGTGGATCAGATAATACGGATCGACGCCGATGCAATGGCCGCCGACGAGGCCGGGGCTGAACTTGAGGAAGTTCCATTTCGTGGCAGCCGCCTTGAGCACTTCCTCGGTGTCGAGGCCGAGTTTGCCGAAGATCAGCGCCAGTTCGTTCATCAGCGCGATGTTGACGTCGCGCTGCGTATTCTCGATCGCCTTCGCCGCCTCGGCCACACGAATGCTCGGCGCACGGTAGGTTCCAGCGCGCACGACGCGCCGGTACAGCGCATCCACGAACTCTGCGGCTTCCGGCGTCGAGCCCGATGTCACCTTGACGATGTCGGCGAGGCGGCGCGACTTGTCGCCGGGATTGATGCGCTCGGGGCTGTAGCCGACGAAAAAATCGACGTTGAACTTGAGCCCCGACGCGCGCTCGAGCGCCGGCACGCACACTTCCTCGGTTGCGCCCGGATACACGGTCGATTCGTAGATCACCAGCGCGCCGCGCGTCAGAGCACGCCCGATGCTCTCGCTGGCCGCGATCAGCGGCGTGAGATCCGGCCATTTGTGCGCGGTGACTGGAGTTGGCACTGCGACGATATATACATTGCAGTTTTGCAGTTCGGCAGCATCGGCGCTGAAGCGCAGCGCCCCTGCGGCACCGAGTTCGGACGCCTCCACTTCACCGGTCGCGTCACGACCCGAGCGCAGCTCGGCGATGCGCGCCGCATTGCGATCGTAGCCGAGGGTCGCGAATTCGCGCCCGAGCGCCGCAGCCAGCGGCAGGCCCACATAACCCAGGCCCACCACGGCGATGCGCACGTCTTGCAGGCGCAACGCAAAACTCATGCGCGCTCGCCCACGCGCCGTGCGCTGCGCCCGCGTCCGATGCCGTAATAGGCGATGCCTGCGGCCTCGACGGCGGCCGGTTCGTAGATGTTGCGGCCGTCGATGATCACCGGCGTGCGCAGCGCCGCCTTGATGCGTACGAAGTCCGGACTCCAGAACGCCTTCCATTCGGTGACGACCACGAGCGCGTCGGCGCCCTGCAATGTCGCGTACGCTTCGTCGCACAGCACCAGGTCGACGCGTTCGCCGTAAATGCGCTGCGCTTCTGCGCGTGCTTCCGGATCAAACGCCTGCGCCTTCGCGCCGGCCGCCCAGAGTTGCTCCAGTAGCCGCCGGCTCGGCGCTTCGCGCATGTCGTCGGTGTTCGGCTTGAACGCGAGCCCCCACAGCGCGATGGTCTTGCCGCGCAACGCGCCGTGGAAATGCCGCGTCAGCAGATCGAACAGTTTTTCCTTCTGCTTCAGATTCACGGCTTCCACAGCGTCGAGCAGCCGCGCCTCATAGTCGTGACTGCGCGCGATGCGCTCCAGCGCCTGCACGTCCTTCGGAAAGCACGAGCCACCATAGCCGGCGCCCGGATAGATGAAGGAATAACCGATGCGCGGGTCCGAACCGATGCCATGGCGCACGAGTTCGATGTCGGCGCCGACACGTTCGGCAATGTTGGCCATTTCGTTCATGAAGCTGATTTTTGTCGCCAGCATCGCATTGGCGGCGTACTTCGTCAGTTCGGAAGAGCGCACATCCATCAACACGATGCGCTCGTGATTGCGGTTGAAGGGCGCATACAACGCCTTGAGCAGATCGATCGCGCGCGCGCTGTCGGAACCGACCACGATGCGGTCCGGACGCATGCAGTCCTTGACTGCATCGCCTTCCTTGAGGAATTCCGGATTGGAAACGACGTCGAATTCGACTTTTGCGCCGCGCTTGGCAAGCTCCGCCGCGATCGCCTCGCGCACGCGGTCCGCGGTGCCTACCGGCACGGTGGACTTGTTGACGACTACGGTGTAACGCTCGATGTGCTGGCCGATCGTGCGCGCTACCGTCAGCACATGGCGCAGATCGGCACTGCCGTCCTCGTCCGGCGGCGTGCCCACGGCGATGAAAACGATCTGGCCATGCGCGATACCCTGTGCTGCTTCCGTGGTGAAACGCAGGCGCCCAGCAGCATGATTGGCCTCTACGAGTTCCGTCAACCCCGGTTCGAAGATCGGCATCTGCCCGCGTTCCAGGCCGGCGATCTTGCCCGCATCCACATCGACGCAGACGACATCGTTGCCGACTTCGGCGAGGCAGGTTCCGGTCACCAAACCAACGTAGCCGGTGCCAAACATCGTGACGCGCATGGGATTCCTATTCTCTACGGGGGACGCGCATTGTAGTGAGTTCCAAGCTAGCCGGAAAATGCTCCTGCATTTCCGACCCACAAGGATGTGGGAAGTGCCCGCAGGTGCCGGGAGCACTGGCGGGCGGGCATACCGGCCATCCATGGCCATCGCCGAAAATTGCTCCTGCATTTTCCGCATACCGGCCAGCCATGGCCATCGCCGAAAATTGCTCCTGCATTTTCCGCATACCGGCCATCCATGGCCATAAAACAAAAGGCGCGGTTGCCCGCGCCTTTCGCCGTCTTTGAATTCGACGCTTAGTTCTTCACCGGTTCCGCAGGTTTCGGTGCAATCGCCGGCTTGGCCGGTTCCGGTTTTTCGATGCTGATCAGCTTGACGTCGAAAATCAGGGTGGCGTTGGGGCCGATCGACGGCGGACCGTGCTCGCCGTATGCCAGCTTGGCCGGAATGTAGAACTTATAGTTCGAACCCGGCGTCATCAGCTGCAGGCCTTCGGTCCAGCCCGGGATCACGTTACCGAGCGGGAACGTCGCGGGCTGGCCGCGATCGACTGAACTGTCGAACTTGGTGCCGTCGATCTTGGTGCCGGTGTAATCGACTTTCACAGTGTCGCTCTTGACCGGCTTGGTGCCGCTGCCTTCCTTGACTACTTCGTACTGCAGCCCCGACTCGGTGACCTTGACGCCTTTCTTGGTCTTGTTCTTGGCGAGGAAATCATCGCCTTCCTTCTGGTTCTTCTCGGCCTCTTCCTTCGACTTGGCCGCCTGCTTGGCGCGCAGCTTTTCCATGAACTCCTGGCGCACCTGCATCGATTCCTGCTCGGTCAGCGTGGTCTTTTCGCCCTTGAGCGAAGCCTGCAGCGCCGCAATCACCGTGGCGACGTCGATCTCGTCCTTGACCTGACTCAAGCCGCGCGCGACATCCATGCCGACCATGTAGCTGTACTCGGCTTTCTTGTCGCCCTTGAACTTGGCGTCGATGGCCGCGGTATCGACGGCCGGCTTGGCCGCAGCGGCCGGAGCGGCCGGAGCGATTTGCGCAGGCTTGCTGGCGGCCGCGGCCGGCTTGGCCGCAGGCGGGTCGGCGGCAATCGCGGAACCGCTGAGCACAGCCGCGATTGCTGCGGCGGTCAGGGTTTTACGCAGAAACTTCGTCATGTGTGCTCCTGAATGTTTTATTGGGATACCGGCCATGCGGAGGGACCAGCGATGGGGCCGCGTATTGTGAATGTCCGTCGCCCCGAAGGCAAACTGGCGGGCCTTGGACTACGTCGGGCAGCGAAGGTTCCTGCCGACACGCTAAAATCGGCACATGCTCAAATTCGATCATCTCGCGCTGCGGCGCGGCCCCCTGCTGCTGATTCAAGACATGGACCTGGCCTTGCACGCCGGCTGGCGCGTAGGCATTGCCGGGCGCAACGGCGCGGGCAAATCCAGCCTGCTGGCGCTAATCGCCGGCGAGATCGCGCCGGACGCGGGTCACTTCGAACGGCCACGCAACTGGACCATGGCCTACGTGCGCCAGGAGGTTGCCGCGCTCGACATCACAGCGCTGGACTATGCGCTGGACGGCGACGCCGAGTACCGGCAGATCGAGCGCGACCTGGCCGATGCGGAGGAAAAGCACGACGGTGTACGTATCGCCGCGCTGCACGAACGCCTGCACACGATCGGCGGCTACGCAGCGCCGGCGCGCGCGGCCGAACTGTTGCACGGACTCGGCTTCGGGCCGGGCGAGGAAAACCGCAAGGTCGCCGAGTTTTCCGGCGGCTGGCGCATGCGTATGAACCTGGCGCAGGCGCTGATGTGCCGCTCCGACCTGCTACTGCTCGACGAGCCGACGAATCACCTGGACCTGGATGCCGTCATCTGGCTCGAAGGCTGGCTCAAGCGCTATCCGGGAACCTTGCTGATCATCTCGCACGATCGCGAATTTCTCGACGCGGTGGTCACCCACGTCATCAGCATTGCCGATCAGACTGCCGAACTGTTTTCCGGCAACTTGAGTGGTTACGAACGCAAACGCTCGGAGCGGTTGGCGCAGCAGCAATCGATGTTCGAAAAGCAGCAGCGCGAACGCGCGCATCTGCAGCGCTTCGTCGATCGTTTCCGCGCGCAGGCGACCAAGGCGCGCCAAGCGCAAAGCCGCATCAAGGCGCTCGAGCGCATGGTCGATATCGCGCCGATCCGCGCGGCGTCGACGATCCAGTTTGAGTTCCGCGAACCGGCGGCTTTGCCGGTGCCGCTGCTGCGCCTGAACGATATCGCTGCCGGTTACGGCGAACGTCGCGTGCTGAGCGACATCAAGATGAGCCTGTCGCCCGGCGATCGCATCGCGCTGCTCGGCGCGAACGGTGCGGGCAAGTCCACGTTCATAAAAATGCTCGCCGGCGAAACCGCGCCGCTGGCCGGCGAACGCATCGCGGCGAAAGACCTGAAGATCGGTTATTTCGCCCAGCATCAACTCGAACAGCTCGACCTGCGCGCCACGCCGGTCGATCATCTCAAGGAACTCGACAGAAGTCTGGGAGAAAAAGCGGCGCGCGATTTCCTCGGCGGCTTCGGCTTCTCCGGCACGCGCGCACTCGACCTCGTTGAGCCGTTTTCCGGCGGCGAAAAAGCGCGGTTGTGCCTGGCGCTGACGATTTATCAGCGCCCGAACCTGCTGTTGCTCGACGAGCCGACGAACCACCTCGATCTGGACACGCGCGAAGCGCTGACCGAAGCGCTCAACGACTACACCGGCGCTCTCGTGCTGGTCGCGCACGATCGCGCGCTGATCCGGGCGTGTTGCGACACCTTGCTGCATGTCGGCGGCGGTCGCGTCGCGCCGTATGATGGCGATCTCGACGACTACGCGCGCCTGGTCCTGCGCGGCGACCCGGCGCCCGCAGCTCAAGCTCAAGCGCCCGCGAGCACGGGCAATCGCCGCGATGAGCGCCGCGCACGCGCCGACGCTCGCGCCCGCCTGGTGCCGCTGCGCCAGCACGTGCAGAAACTGGAAAAGCGCATCGCGGAAGTCGAGGCGAACAAGCGCAAAGCCGATGCCGCACTGGCCGATCCGACGCTGTACGACGGCAGTCAGCCGGAGCGTTTGCATGAGCTGACCCAGAAAGCCGGCATACTCACCACAGAACTCGGCCAGCTCGAAAGCCAATGGCTGGACGCGCAGCACGATCTGGAGCAGGCCACCGCCGGTTGAAGAACCCCCATACGCGCGGCAGCATACCCAGAGGTTCTGCGAATATCGGTATCACCACGGACCATGTCTTGCGTCGCGCCAGACAGCCCAGACGCCGTATAATCGCCGGCTTCGCGCGACCCTCTTAAACCTTGGAAACCCCGATGTCACAACTCATCGCGCCGCACGGCGGCCGTCTCGTCAATTTGATTGCCACCCAGGCCGCCGATCGCGTGGCGCTCAAGCGCGAAGCCGCCCAACTGCCTTCGTGGGACCTGACCGCGCGCCAGATCTGCGATCTGGACATGCTGCTCTCCGGCGCGTTCTCGCCGCTCGAAGGTTTCATGGCGCGCAAGGACTACAACGGCGTCTGCAAGGACATGCGCCTTGCATCAGGCGTACTCTGGCCGATTCCGGTCACGCTCGACGTGACGCAGGAATTCGCCGACAAGCTCGGCGATGCCAAGCGAATCGCGCTGCGCGATCCGGAAGGCGTGGCACTGGCGATCCTCGACATCGAAGACCGCTGGGAAGCCGATCACGAAAAAGAAGCGCGCGACGTATTCGGCACGACCGACAAGCTGCACGCGGGCGTGAACTATCTGGTCAACCGCGCCAACCCGATCAATCTCGGCGGCCGCGTGCAAGGCATCGAGGCGCCGCGCCACTACGACTTTCGCCATCTGCGCCTGACTCCGCGCGAGTTGCGCGAGCAGTTCGAGAAGCTTGGCTGGCAGCGCATCGTCGCGTTCCAGACACGCAACCCGATGCATCGCGCGCACCTGGAACTTACCTACCGCGCCGCGCAGATCGCCGAAGCGAACCTGCTGATCCACCCGAGCGTAGGCATGACCAAGCCCGGCGACATCGACCATTACACGCGCGTACGCTGTTACGAAAAGCTGATCTCACACTATCCCGAGCAAACCTCGGCGCTGAGTCTGCTGCCGCTCGCCATGCGCATGGGCGGCCCGCGCGAGGCGCTTTGGCACGCGATCATCCGCAAGAACTACGGTTGCACGCACTTCATCGTCGGGCGCGATCACGCCGGTCCCGGCAACAACTCCAGCGGCAAACCGTTCTACGGTCCGTACGATGCGCAGGAACTGGTCAAGAAGCATCAGGACGAACTCGGCATAGCGATGGTGCCGTTCCAGGAAATGGTCTACGTGCAGGAACGCGCGCAATACGTACCGGCCAACGAAGTGCAGCCGGGCGAGACCGTGTTGAATATCTCCGGCACCGAACTGCGCCGACGTCTGCATGAAGGTCTCGAAATTCCCGAGTGGTTCACCTATCCGCAGGTGATCGAGGAGCTGCGCCGCACGCATCCGCCGCGGCACAAGCAGGGCTTCACCGTGTTCTTCACCGGGCTTTCCGGCTCCGGCAAGTCCACGCTGGCCAACGCGTTGCTCGTACGTTTGCTCGAGCTCGGTACGCGCCCGACCACGCTCCTCGATGGCGACGTCGTGCGCAAGCACCTATCGAGCGAGCTGGGTTTTTCGAAGGAACATCGCAACCTCAACGTGCAGCGCATCGGCTTCGTAGCGAGCGAGATCACGAAGAACGGCGGTGTGGCCATCTGCGCTCCGATTGCGCCCTACGCCAAGGCACGCGCGGAAGTGCGCGAGATGATCGAAGCCCATGGCATGTTCGTGGAGATCTACATCTCGACGCCGATCGCCGTATGCGAAACGCGCGACCGCAAGGGTCTCTATGCGTTGGCCCGGGCCGGCAAACTCAAGGAATTCACCGGCGTCAGCGACCCTTACGAGGTGCCGGAAGATGCCGAAATGCGCATCGACACGAGCGATGTGACCCCGGATGAGGCGGTACAGCGCATCGTGCTGAAGCTGGAAGCGCTCGGGTTGATCCGGCCGCGCGGATGATTCGGTATCCGAGGACAGCTATCTAACTAGCTGATATCCCTTAAAATATGCACCGTCCGCCACGATTGGCGAACGGTGCTCGGGCCGCCACTGAGAAATTATTTGCAGTTCCTGCTTGACAAGTCTCGACTAGGTGTTATACTTAGATACAACACTAGTACGACAGCTCACCGAAGGAGACTTGTATGAATCTGAATGCCTTGCTGATCCGCGGCGCCGTATTCATGGTCGTCGCGACGATTCTGGCCGTCACCGGAACGCGCCATATGCCGGTCGCAAACGCGCAATCCAGCGCAGTCGTCCGTTCCGCGCCCATCGCCGTGGCCGGTTCGCAACAGTCCATCGTTGTGCTGCCGACGATCAGTGTGCGCCCCAGCGCAGCCGACTTGCTGGCCGCCGATCAGGGCGACGACGACAACGTCGCCGGTCACGGCGCGCTGATCGAAGCCGCGGCGACGAACTCGATCTACGAAACCCTGACCCCGAACATGCCCAGCCTGCGCATGGACATGCCCTACTACTCGTTCAGTAAAGCATTGCGCCGTGGCGTCAAGGAATAAAGCATGAGCATCACCTGGAACGACAACGCCCCGATCTACCGCCAGCTGCGCGACCGCGTAGTGGCGATGATCCTGGACGGCGTGCTCAAGCAAGGCGACGCGCTGCCCTCGGTGCGTCAGGTCGCGGCGGATTTCCAACTCAATCCGATCACCGTGTCCAAGGCGTATCAGGAGTTGGTGGATGAACAATTGGTCGAGAAACGGAGAGGTCTTGGCATGTATGTTACAGATGGAGCACGCGACGCATTGCTGCAATCCGAACGCGAGCGCTTCCTGCGTGAAGAATGGCCGATGCTGTTCGCACGGCTCAAGCGCATGAACCTGGATTTGCAGACGCTGATGAAAAACGCCCCAACCAACGGAGCGCAGTCATGAGCGTGGTACAGGCAAGGGGACTGAGCAAACGCTATGGCTCGACTGTCGCGCTGGATAATGTCGATCTAGACATCCAGCCCGGTCGCATCGTCGGGCTGGTCGGCCCGAACGGCGCCGGCAAGACCACGGCCCTCAAAGCGATACTCGGCTTGGCCGAGTTCGACGGTCAACTCTCGGTGATGGGGCTGGATCCGCGTACGCACCGCACGGAGCTGATGCAGCAGGTCAGCTTCATCGCCGACGTCGCCGTGTTGCCGCGCTGGCTGCGCGTCGGGGACGCGGTGGATTTTGTCGGCGGCGTGCATCCGCGTTTCTCGCGCGAAAAATGCATGGCATTTCTCGCGCGCACGAAGATCCAGCCGACGCAGCGCGTGCGCGAACTGTCCAAAGGCATGATCGTGCAATTGCATCTGGCCCTGATCATGGCGATCGACGCCAAGCTGCTGATCCTGGACGAGCCGACGCTGGGCCTGGATATCCTTTATCGCAAGGAGTTCTACAACACCCTGCTCGGCGATTACTTCGACGAACAAAAGACCATCCTCGTAACCACCCACCAGATCGAGGAAATCGAGCACATCCTCACCGACCTGCTGTTCATCAAGGAAGGCCGCATCGTGCTCGATGCGAGCATGGACGATGTCGGCGAGCGTTTCGCCGAAGTGATGGTCAATCCCGACAAGGCCGATTCCGCGCGCGCGCTCAAGCCGCTGTACGAACGTCAGATTTTCGGCAAGTCGATCTTCCTGTTCGACGGCATCGACCGGGCGCGTCTTGCCGAACTCGGCGAACTTCACAAGCCCAGCGTCGCCGACCTCTTCGTCGCGACGATGAAAGGAACTTACGCATGAGCACCACGAACATGACTTCGACACTGAGCTCAAACAAATTCGCCTGGTTGCTCAAGCGCGAATTCTGGGAATACCGCGGCGCGTTCTTCTGGGCGCCGGCGATCACGGCGATGGTCATGCTGGGCATCATGCTGCTCGTCCTGATAGGTGCCGAATTCACAGCGCATCAGCACGGCATTCAACTAGGCGGCATGAATCTGGATCGCGTCGTCGAGAACGTCGGCGCCGGAAACGTCGACAAGGTGCACTCGGCAATAGATATCGGGCTGGTCGGCATGAGCATGCCTATCGGCATCGTGTTCTGTTTCGTCGTGTTCTTCTATTTACTCGGTGCGCTGTACAACGACCGCGCCGACCGCAGCGTGCTGTTCTGGAAATCGCTGCCGCTGTCCGATGCCGAAACCGTGCTTTCCAAGGCGTTCAGCGCCACGGTGGTCGCCCCGGTGCTCGCGGTTGGTGCGGCGCTGGCCACGAT
>Ga0157379_10002096_pt1 | contig 16557 bp, 20 predicted proteins | sample S25metaG_FD_121802 | JGI IMG/M metagenome (GOLD analysis project Ga0157379, IMG submission 121802) | Switchgrass rhizosphere microbial communities from Kellogg Biological Station, Michigan, USA - S2-5 metaG | ecosystem: Host-associated > Plants > Roots > Rhizosphere > Soil | place: USA... | reverse complement strand
GCAATCAAGACTGCTTCAAAATGTATTTAGTCAATGTAATGTAACTCAAAAATCTTAATGTTACAATTATTAGAGTATCCTATAACTTTCTGATCTCGGTGGGTCCCGAACTCAACTGCAAACTTTGGTCAGCAACAGCAGACGAGTACTGTCATACTCGAGTATAATGGAGAATTTCTTCCAGCCTGGTCTGACTGTTTTAATATATGTCGAAATCAAACAAGTGATGATGATTTTTAGGATTAGCGCGGTTGAGCGCGCTGCTTTTGCATTTTATGAAGTGTAGGTAGATACAAGATGAGTGTTGGCACACTGATAACAAGAAAAACACATGATCGTGAGGGTGCGTAGATGAGATGCAATGAAGACGCAGGGGATGGAGGGGATTATGAACGTGGATTAGGATGGCGTAGGAGGTGGGTATCCGGTGAAAGGAGGCTCTACGGCGGAAAGAGGGGATGAGGTCTGGGCGGTAAGGAGAAGTATGAGGGAGGACGAAACACGAATTGGCAAATCTTTGGCAACATAATAAGGTTAAATCAAAAAAGGAATGGGTGCGTAAGGATGAACTTCCGCATGGGTAGAAAAAGGGTGGGTGATGAGAACAGAGACAATCTAACAAAGCCCGTACCAAGCAAGCAAACAAGCAGAACCTGAGAAACTAGATGATAGTGATGGCATGAGGAGAAGATGGAATTAGAGCTTGAGTTGCTTGGGCTTCTCCCAGTTGTAGGAGGGGTTTCCGAAGTGACCATACGAGGCGGTCTTGAGGTAGATGGGCTTTTGGAGGTCGAGTTCCTTGACAATGACACCAGGGCGGAGATCCCAGTTGTTGTTGATGATCTCGACGAGTTCCTCATCGGACTTCTTGCCGGTGCCGTAGGTGTCGACATAGATTGAGAGAGGCTGTGCGACACCGATAGCGTAGGAGAGCTGGACGAGACAGCGGCGGGCGAGGCCAGCAGCGACGAGAGACTTGGCTGGATAAAGAGGTATCAATAAAGACATCAACGGAAGACGGATACGGTACTAACCGATCCAACGGGCGGTGTAAGCAGCCGAGCGATCGACCTTGGAGAAATCCTTTCCAGAGAAAGCTCCTCCACCGTGAGCACCCCATCCACCGTAGGTGTCGACGATGATTTTACGGCCAGTAAGACCGGCATCACCCTGGGGACCACCGATGACGAAGCGGCCGGAAGGTTGAATCTGAAATTGATGGAAAATCAGACCCTATTTCAAACAGGAAAGTGAATTAGAACATACGTGGTAGATGGTCCTGTCATCGAGTAAGTGAGCAGGGATGACCTTCTTGATGACCTTCTCCTTGATCTCCTTCCTCAATTCCTCAGTGGAGATTTCCTCAGCGTGCTGTGTAGACACGACGATAGTGTCAACGCGTAATGGGATGGTAGCACCACCCTCCTTTTTATACTCGACAGTGACCTGAGTCTTGGAATCAGGACGCAACCAACCGAGTTCACCTGACCGACGAGCGGCAGCCATGGCGGCATTGAGCTTGTGTGCCAATACAATCGTAAGGGGCATGTACTCCTCGGTCTCGTCTGTGGCATAACCGAACATGATACCCTGGTCACCAGCACCGTGGTTCTCGAGCGAACCGTGGTCGAGACCTTGAGCGATATCGGGGGACTGTTGCTCGATGGCGACGAGAATGTTGCAAGTCTTGTAGTCGAAGCCCTTCTCGGACGAATCGTATCCGATTTGCTTGATGGTGTTGCGGATAACCTTTTGGTAATCAATCTGGGCCTTGGTGGTGATTTCACCGAAGACCATGATCATGCCAGTCTTGGAGGCGGTTTCGCAAGCAACCTTTGAGAAGGGGTCTTGCTCGAGGCAGGCATCGAGCTATCGTATCACATGTTGTTAGCACCAAATTTAAGAGCTACTGTTACGCAGAAGACTTACGATAGAATCGGAAACCTGGTCACAAATTTTATCTGAAGGATTGAGAAATCAGCTCTCTGCTATTCCAGACACAAAATCCCCAAATCGTACCAGGATGACCTTCACCGACAGACTCGCTGGTAAAGAGGAAGTGCCCTGGGGCAAGAGCGTGGTGGATAGCAGAGCCGTTGGCGACCATGGCGATGAGCGTGAAGAGGAAGAAAGGATAGAGGGAGAGGGTGGTGGTGATGGGTAAAGAAGAAAAGTAGGACGAGCGGACGAAAATTTAAGCAAACTGGCCTGCGACTAATAAGCGATCACGCCATATTGGGCGCATTCGACTCAAATTTCTAGGCGTGTTTTCGCACTGATGAGCTGGTCAACTACAAACGTTGGATTTAGCTGAGTCCTGCCAGCTGCAACGAGGCTGCTAGGATTAGAGAATCGAAGTTATTTCTCACTGTCTACTTTCACGATAGGAAGTTCCAAATTTTCACGGTTGTGGGTGGCCGTAAAAGGCTAGTGACTTTTGCAGGAATCGTACCAAATTCACAATTATCTGACAATTTCGTCCATCTGATGGACCCACCTTGACATCAGTTAATTCACGATCCCTTCAAAGTCCGGCGGACTTTCGTGTGGATGTGGAACGACAAGACGATATTGTAAATTAATTTTCGTCAGGCTAAAACAGGACGTCTATAGAACAACCTGTACAAAATTGTCTTGCATGTATGTATTTATATATGGCATCTATGACAGAGAACGACCGAACTAGATACGACAAAAGAAAGAGTCAAAACTGCAAGTCCATCATAAGTTAATGCTATAGCCAGCCAACTCCAAGCGGATCAGCCTTTGCGCCAGGTGGTGCCGGGGAGCCCAACTCCTCGGGTATGGGTGAAGGTGACGGGGACGGAGATTTCGGTGGGAGAGAGTCCTCCGGAGACGTCGCGGAGAGAACACTTGAGCTTCGGCTAGGAGGGAGTGGGACTGAAGTTGGGGTAGACGGTGTGTTAAGAGGGTCATCTGTCCATGCAGCAGGGACAGGGCTACGTTGCTGAAAGGCTCTCGACGACGACACGGACCGGATTGACGTCGAAGGGAACCCAACCGTAGGATCCAGCGGATGCGACATGCCCAGGGTATCCCGCAACGTCTCCTGCGACAGCCGTTTCCGTATTGGCGGCGATGGGGATGGGGATGTTGACCGGACAGATGCCCATGGATTATCAGCCACCTGTAGGACCGCCGTACTACGAACTGGTTTCTCCCTAATCGTGTCCTCCCGCTGTGACCAGGGCACGCCCAAAGGATCATTAGCCTGTAATTCACCACCAGATAATGATGAAATTGAGCTCGGCGCCGTCGAACCAGACATGTATTGACCAGCGACGCCTTCGTAGGCATCCCGGACATTAGACAGAGCCGCCGTTGCATTCGACGAAATCTTCCCCCACATTGACTTCAGCCCACCACTGGAGAAAGCATCAGGTAATTTGGGCAGTGCACCTTGCCTTGTTTGGCGCAGCGAGGTGGATGGACCAGCCTCGGGCTCTTCCCGTGGCTGGAGAGAATACGTCGACCGGACAGAACCAAATGGTGCAAAAGAGTCTTGGCGTACACTCTCGGGACGTGGCGCATCGGACGACAATGAGGGTGTAGAGGTAGACAGTGATAGCCGTTTATCGGATGGTGGTAGCCCTGAGGTATCCGGTGTAGGTGTTGATGCAGAGAGGGCCGGTGGTGTAGATGGAGAACGTAATATCGTCGACGAAATCACCACTGGATCTTCCTCTGCAGATTCTATCGGACCTAATACCTCCACGCCAGTCGCTTGTGAAGTGACAATCTTTCCATTCATCTCTTCATCCGTACGGCCGTACAATTCATGCCAGAAACGCACATCCTTTGGATTAGGCATCAAGACACCCATGTCCCCAGATTTAGGGTTATCCAATGACGAATCATAATCTTCATTCTTGTTCAACGCTTCCTCTTCCGGCGAATTCATCCAGTCCCAGACGCTGATTGTTGAATCATAGGGTGTCTTGCCATTGTCGCCCAGCCGTCGTTCCCGTTCATTGTTATGCAAGAAAGTTCCAAATTGACACGAGTAAAGATGGTAGTGTAGCTGTTCCAAGTATCGTTGATTGAATTCGAACCTAGTAGGATATTGCCGTTGAACCTGCCGAACGCATTCGAGGAATTGATGGAAAACAGGGCTGGCCTCCTTCAGATGATGCTGGGGTACGAACTTATTCTGCATCGAAGCTAAGAACGCTTGCGCTGCTTCTGCCCCGCCACCTCCGCCACCTTCGTTCGAACCGGATGTGAGGAAAAACTTCTCAGAAGAAAGGTGCCCACAACGGTCCAGGAACCGGTGACCGAACGATACCCAGTCTTTCTCGATGAGAATAGCGAACCCGCGCATCGTACGGAAGAACGGGTCCAGGCATATCTGTGACAATGAAGACAATTGGGCGGTACGATCCCAGCCATCCGAACAGTGGACCAAGACATGAGACGAGTTGACGTGAATATTGCGGACGACGATCAAGGTCCCATCGAGCAGAGCAGAGATATACCTCAACCAGCCGGATTTCCTCAGTGCTTGCCTATCCATAAAGATGTTCTCTGCGGGTATTGGTCGTGCGGGATCCAAACTGTGTAGTTGGGCAGCAGCGGCATCTGCTTCTCGCAGGACATCGATGACCCTAGCCAGCGATTCTCGCATCACATGGATATTATCTACGCCAAGATATACTTTTTTTGCGTTCTTATAGTAGTCCATGTTTTCCGTTCCAGCGCCCTTTGCGAATGTAGCCATTGCATTTGCAGTGGGTCGTGCGTCCGTGATGAGATTCGTAGCTGTAGCACCGTAAATCTTTGCAGAAGGAGTGTCCGAAGAGAAATGCGATTGGAAGATAGCTTCGATCAGCTTCTCATCTTGAACGGAACGATTATTTGTGAGGCCAACCATGGGCTGACTTGAACGGGTAATAGAGCCCTACGAAGTGTTAGGATAGAGACAGCGCTATAGGCAGCATACATACCAAGTTTGCCCAATGGAGATAGGTAAGAGCGGGAATGCGCCCTCTACTGCGAAACTTGTAGGCATATTGAAGGGCGGTATCCGTAATCTTTGTTGGTACCACCAATAATGATGGATATGTGGGGCATATCTAGTAGAAAAAATGAGTAAAATATTTGTAAAATAGACAAAAATTCGGGGGTATACAGAATAATCCTTGTTGATCTCCGTGAGTCTCCAAGCCTTAGTGCGCGTACCAACGCCCATCCGCGCAAATTCCTCATGAGCGTCGTAAAGTGTCCAGCCATTCTTAGTGGGTAATGGTGGATTCGGAACATAATTGTACGCGTAAAGCTGCGTGACAGATGCTGTAAAGGAATAAACAAATAATTATGCGATGCGGTACAAGGCCACATACTGATAACGGTCAACTCCTTCACGCTTTCAAACACAGCGATGGCGTCTTGGTCTCTCGGAAATGATAACGTGAAGTTCTCAAATGTACGACATCTAAATGCTAATGGCGAGAGACCCTGTAGTGTCTGGGGCTGCCGCGTGACGAGCGAAATCAACGGGTACGGAACCTACGAGAGGTTGGATCAAATCCCAAACAATTCAAACACAAAACAGATACACTCACCCACATTTCCTTGTCTTCCTCCCTGTTCGAATCATAAATAAGATGATGTGCTGTAAGATGTAGTGTTCCTTTCGTTACAGTTCCATGTTTTGTACAGACCACATCAGTGACCTACCCAGCGATGGTGTTATTCTTCGCCATAGCAAAACAAGAAGAAATAATGGAAACGGCGCACCTTCGCTACTCTTATTGCGTCCATGGTTTAGGTATTTGTGTCACGAGATGGAGGGAAAAGGACATGTAATGCAACCGGCAAACCCTCCTAATATTGTCACGTTTGTGACGTTCAGCCGTGGAGGCTTCAAAGTTCCTTCATTCTTCAAAGACGCATCCCTCGTCGCAGAAAATTGTGAGCAACTATACTCTAAAACTAAGATAATACGCTAACTATCAAACAAGCGTAGAAAGGCTATAGATTATTCGGCAAGATCTCTCCAAAGCCATCTCCGAGGAAGTGATCGTATTTCGAAATGGCAGCGAGTAGCTCCACTGCCAATGCCTTTGCAGGACCGTGGTTGTCCTTAAATCCTCCTTTGACACCATGGATGTACGTTCTTCGTTTTTAATGATCTTTTGAGGTGTTTTATTCATCTCCTGCATAGCTCTGATGTTATAGATTCTTTAGGACATACCCAAATGACACCTGTACAAGCCAGCACGATACCCTTGTTTATGAAACATAAAGATGTAGTAGTGGAGGTAGGTTCTTGCCCTTATTTTCTTTTAAATCATTGATTGTGTAGGCCGTTACAGGTTCTGGGAAAACTTTAGCTTTCGTTATTCCTATCCTCGAAAAGTTGATTAAGCGAAAGCGGGAATCACCACTACGAAAGAATGAAATTGGAGCATTGATTATCTCCCCAACACGGTGTGTGTCTTTCGACGTCATTTCGGACCCGTTTCTAAAGGGAGTCCTCCAGTGAACTTGCAACTCAGATCCATTCCATATTCTCCCTTTTCCTATCATCCCAACCTCCTCCAGCCAATCCGAAATCAGATTTTCCAGAAGGCGAACCACCTCCTCCTACATATCCACCTGCACTTCTCCTTATATCTGGCAAGGAAACAACCCCGGCACAAGATGTAAGTCGATTCCTATCCACAGGTGCCGATATTGTGGTCGGGACACCTGGTCGGGTAGAAGAGTTCCTACTCGGAAAGGGACTTAACGTTGTTAGCTGCAAGGAACTAGAAGTACTTGTTCTGGACGAAGCGGACAGGTTCGTGTTTGTACATGCATTCGCAAAGTTTTCGTAAACCTGTTTTCCAGATTACTGGACTTGGGCTTTGAAGCTGTCATTACCAAAATTATTACCCATCTACCTAAACAGCGTCGCACGGGGCTATTCTCTGCGACGATGACAGACGCTCTTACTTCTCTTGTCCGCGTTGGGTTGCGGAACCCTGTCCGTGTGGTCGTCAAAGTCGAGGCTAAACGAGGTATGAAACGAAAGGCTGACGATGAAGAGACTTCGGAGCGTCGTGTTCCAGCATCGTACGTTTTCGTGATTTCTTCATAAAACACTATACTTACGAAGCTGCCTTGCCAGATTACAAAATTATTTCCTAGAATGCAAGTCGTCTGAAAAGCTTATCCAACTTGTTCGCATAATTATGCACGAGCGTCAGGCTCATGCATCAGCCAAATTCATCGCATACTTCGCAACATGTGCATGTGTAGATTATGTTTATCGCGTTCGTGGTTTTTCTTTTTTTCTTTATTGGAACCTCGGCTTACCATATCTCATAATAGATCCTTCCAACGCTTCTTCCTTCTTCCCATTCTTTACACTCCCTTCACGGCCACATCCCTCCTGCTCTCCGTACATCCACTCTTTCAGCTTTTGCATCGCATCCATCAACAGCTAGTTCACCGTCAATCTTGTTATGTACGGATGTGGCGGCTCGAGGTCTAGATCTCCCTGCTGTCGATGTGGTGATCCAATTTGACCCACCCACCGATCCAAAGCAGTTCTCGCATCGATGTGGACGCACAGCAAGAGCTGGGAGAGAAGGAAGGGCATGGTGTTTGCTGAATGAGAGAGAAAGAGGATATGTCGGTGCGTTGCCCATTTTCATAGCTCTTTCCTTAACGGTGTTCTGAGGAATATAGATTTTCTATCTGTGAGAAAAATACCTCTAAAAGAGCGGGAATACTTGGAAGAGGATCTGAAGCCTGTTTCTCGAAGTAAAGAGGACGATGAAGCACCAGAGGATCCTCTTGTACAAGCATTCCTGATCAAAATTCGGGATATTGCAGCCCAAGATCGAGATATCTATGACAAGGTATGTTGTCGCGTTAGTCGTGGTCTCTGAAGTTGCCTGAGCATGCCGCATTTAGGCCGTAAAAGCTTATGTTTCCTTCCTCCGAGCGTACAGCAAGCATGAAGCATCCTATATCTTCCGAATAAAGGATCTCGATCTCATTGGAGTAGCCCGTTGCTTTGGATTATTACGACTACCCCGATGTCCTGAATTGAAAGGAACCGATATTAAAGCGTCTGGATGGGAAGATGCAGATCTTCATGTAAGCGTCATCTTTATCCATCAAACGAGTCCTCTAATCTTCGTCTTCCTGCAGTGGGATACATACGCCTATAAAGACAAAAAGCGCGAAGCAAAACGGATCGAAGACCTCGCTGCGAAGCGGACAGCACAAGCAACTGAGGACCGACAATTACAACGCAAACAACGACAACAAAAAAAGAAACTGAATGAAGCTTGGTCTGACAAGACCATTCAGAAGGAGGAGAGAGATAAACGGAAAGAGAAGAAGGATCGGAAGAAGAAGTGGCTGAGGGAACAGAGTAAGAAGGAGGAAGCTAAGGAGAGGGAGGAAGATGCGGATGCGGATGAGGTTGAGGTCGATTGGAAAGAGCTGAAAAGGGAGAAACGAACAGCGAAAAGAGTAAAGATTGGAGAGATTTGAAGCCTTTTTTCGTGTCGTTTCTTTGAAGTGAATCCGTCAGCGATTTTATAAACTCATTTCCTCTCCAGCAGTCGTTGGGATTGATGGCCGGATTCCAAAACAAGCGCCTTGCACTGGATTCTTCACTGTTCTTTCTGGGGCCATGGATCTTATGCTGAAGTCAAACTTCATGTGCATATCTATTTATGGAGGAACGAGACATCCTTAAGCATTTGACTTCTTGGGGATTTTGTTTACTGAGCTCCAAAGACCTTTTTTGGTACAGGAAGCCACATCCCCAAACCCCCGAGCTATACTAGTCTAGATTGTACAAGAGTAACTTACTCTTTTGCTAGCATTGACTGAACATCATGTGCTCACTCGAAGTATTCCAGAGCAAGTGTTGCTTAGTCGAATTCCTGACCCAAGAACGTCCATACACGGCTCTTGCCATTCCTATTGGGTCTCGTCCTTACTCCTTTGGGCTATCTATTCTTGCTTTCGTTGACAGACAAGCCCTCCGATGACACGCAGCTGGTCTCTGATATCCCAGATCTAGGAATGTTGACCGATTGTCCCCCGCGTATATCTCCCAGCTATTTTCAATCACGGATTTCGCCTCACTCCTTCCGTTCACAAGGCCGAAACCATTTCCACTATAAAGACTATGGGCCGAGGAATGCGACAAAGTGAAGAGCCCCTTCAATAATCCGATGCAACAATTTCTGTCTATCGGGTACCGATTATTCGCAGTGGGGTCATCATATACTGCACAATACACTCCCGTGTTAGACCTGCCGAAGAACAGATTCGACTTCATAGTTGTTGCAGGCATTGGCTTTCACCTTTTAATCCGGTTGCTTCTCATTTTGCATATCTATTACAGGAGTTACAAGGGCAATGTGGTCACAAATCGCTTGATGGAAACTCCGAGAATGACTGGCTTGTTACTCTGACCTTGTGGCACCTACGTATAACAAAGGAAGCGTCAATGTTTTGAAAAATGGAGGGAAACTTGAACCTAGTTGTCCCGGGGTTTGCTGATAACATCCTTGGGCCTGACGGACTCCATTACAACTTTGAACTACAATACTGTGACGCAACCAGTATTAACTGGAGCTACGACCCCGTATCTCAGAGAGTTCGTGTAGGAGGATCCAGTTCTGTCAGTGAGCGTTACATCGCAAAATTAATTTTATTTCGTCACGTAAAACTGTGGATACTATATTTTGAGGACTACGATTAATATGCCGCACTGACAAGGATCCAGGCTGGTTATGGGAAAGGCTTCACCCATATTTCTGTACTGTATCTGTTATTGAATCTTTACAAAGGCATTTTTAATAATAATGGCACCTTTCAGAAATGGGAAGTTTACGCAGCCGATAGATCATCATATCACTGGCTATTTTAACCCTGGATATATCCACAGTTATATATAATGTCGCAAAAAGTCTATTTTACCTGACCAGCTGAAGGTCCTGATTCGGCCTGATTTGGTTCAGATAGAACTTTCCCTCCTCCGCCAGAATTTGTTTACAGCATTTTTAGCATAATCTAAACACTTTTTATCTCCTGGTCAGAGTCTTGAATCATATCAGGCTAAAACTAATCGGGCTAGATCAGGAAATTTGGATTTTCGCGACAAAGTGGATAAGTTCGGGGTCTCTGAAAATGGGTTTGGGTGGTCTAGTTCAGAGAGCGGAACCATCGATACAATGAAGCAACTCGCAGATTTTCGTTTAACCTTGGATATGAATAGCGGCAGAGCTATAGGTATGCATGATGTTTTATTTATCGGACGCAATCTGAGGCTGTCCGTGACTAGCGGGTACCACATCGTCCCATTTGTGCCGTCCGGTAGTAAAAGCCGAGGAGGCTTCAAAGCTCCTTCAACAACGCTTTCCTCGACGCAGCAAATTGTGAGCAACTATACGCCATCCGCCCGCACTTCTCCTTATCTCTGACAAGGAAACGACGCCGACCCAAGTCTCAGTCGATTCTTGTCCACGGCTGCCGGCATTCTCGTTGGGAAACTTGGTCGTGTAGAAGAGTTCTTATTCAGAAATGGACTCAATGCCATTAGCTACAAGGAACTAGAATTTCTTATTCTGGACGAGGCAGACAGGTTTGCAGTGTTAGATATGTTCACGAGGTCTTCCGCTAACGGGCTTCGTAGATTACTGGATTTGGGCTTTAAAACTGCCATTACCAAAATTAACACCCATCTGTCTAAGCAACGTCACACAGGACTATCCTCCGCGACGATGACGGATGGGTCTTTTCCGCGTTTGTCCGTTGAATTCTCCGTGTGGTCGTCGAGGTAGAGGTTAAACAAGGTGTCAAGCAGAAGGCAGACGAACTGTTCTTATTCCTGGTCCGATTCTGTTTCGGAAACTCAAGCGAACATCAAGATCTTACTCCTTCAAGCGTTCCGCTCGAAGCGAATCATACTTTGTCAAAGCTTCTACTACTTCTTTTACCTCCTTTGGGCCTCTTCGGCCGGCTATTTTTTGAAATTGCTCCCTCTAGATATCATTTTCTGCCACTTCAGGTGTAAGTGCCGTACAATCCTTGATGTCTATGGTATTTGCCGGACCGCTTTTACAACTCATCCGCTTCTTTGAGTCATGAATTTCAATGTCATCTCACGACCACCGGACCATATATCCGTTAGAAATGTACATCATAAGGACTATGAATGCAACAAGTAGAAGCTCTTTAACCCAGTATTCGGTGCTCTTCAACTCATTTACCATCAGCAAATGCAACAATTTCTCCTATCGATTGCATCTCTTTTATTAGTCGTGGGCCCAAGTTATGCCGCCATATACACCTTTTTGGCAGAAATGCCCAAGAAAAGGTTCGACTTCATAGTCGTCGGAGGTATTACAATTTTCATCTTTCATACGACTCTTTCTGATTATTATGTCTACAATTTAGGAGGTACTGCAGGTAATGTTGTTGCTAACAGGCTGACAGAAGACCCTGGAGTGTCTGTTTTGATACTTGAAGCTGGTGGCACGTACGTATGATCAGCGAATTGTGGACATACCTGTTTTGAGTATTTGCTAGAAACGAGGGAAATTTGAATTTGATTGTTCCTTGGTTTGCTGGTAATATCTCCGGACCAGATTGGCTCCCCTTCAACTGGAACTACACTACTGTACCGCAGCCAGGATTAACTGGAATTTCGACGCCGTACCTGAGAGGGTTCGTGTTAGGGGGAACCAGTTCTATCAGTGAGTAATGATTGAACCTCTCGAATAGCTTCATTTCCTTTTGACACTTATGATTACAGATACTATGTTCTATACTCGAGCTTCCTCTGAGGACTACGATCGGTATGCCGCAGTGACAGGGGATCACGGTTGGTCATGGGAGAGTCTCCAACCATATTTCCGCAAGGTATAAACCATTGAAGGTTCATGGAAAAAAAATTATTTGATAATTTCCTAGAATGAAAGGTTTATGCCGCCGACAGATCACCACAATATCACTGGCCAATTTAACCCGGCTGTCCACGGTTTTACTGGAATAAACTCTGTCTCTTTAAACGGATTTTCATGGCCTGATGCAGAAAGCAGAATAATCGAAACAACGAAACAACTACCAGATTTTCCTTTCAACTTGGACATGAATAATGGGAGGCCCTTGGGAGTAGGTGTGGCGTTTTAGCAGAAAGAATGAAATCGGCATTGCGATTGCTGAATTGATTAACCAGGTTGGATTCAGTCCACAATTGGAAATGGCAGGCGTAGCAGTTCCGCGACCTCATACCTAGGTCCCCAATTTATAAGGAGACCAAATCTTCACGTCCTCCTCAATGCTCGAGTGACGAGACTCGTAAGCACTAGCAAAGGAAATACATTCAACTTGGTAGAGTTTACTCAAGGATCCAATAGTTCATGTGAGACTAGATGCCCACGTACTCCTCTTGATTAATATCGAACGCTATTCTAGCCCCTAGGATCACTATCCAAGCAACAAAAGAAGTCATTCTATCAGCAGGAACAATCGGGACTCCCCAAATTTTACAGCTTTCGGGAATAGGGGACCCCGCCGATCTTGGTCCATTAGGCATCCAAACCTTAATTCCCCTTCCAAGTGTCGGGAAAAATGCATCTGATCATCCCATCCTTTCCTTAATATGGTCTGTAAACTCAACCAATACTATGGACACGATTGTACAAAATGCAACGTTAATGAGAGAAGCATTCGATCTATGGAATGGAACCGGAAAGGGACCACTCGGTAATATTGCTCTGGGCATAACCCACATCGCATTCCAACGGCTTCCGCAGAATTCTACAGCCTTTTCTTTTGCAGAAGACCCATCTGCAGGTCCTGGCACCCCTCATCTTGAGCTTGTAATTGAGGTGAGCTTGCAATCTGCTGGGTCAATGCACCCTCATAATATCGCAGGGTGCCGGGGGGTTTGTGCCCACCGGAAATTCTATTGGGATAACAATTGGAGTACCAAGCCCAGCAAGCCGTGAGTAAATAGGAATATTCTCCGTATATCATTCTCAGAAATTTATTCAACTCCCACTAGGTGGATCGGTAAAAATATCCTCAGCCGATCCATTCGTTCAACCTTTAATCAATCCTGGGTTCCTTACCAACGAATTTGATGTCATTGCCCTGCGACAAGGGATTAAAAACGCTTTGAGGTTCTTCGCAGCTCCCGCCTGGCAAGGTTACATCCTTGAGCTACTAGGCACACTCGCTGCCGACACAACAGACGATAAAATAGACCAATTCATTCGCACAAATACAGGCGGTGGTTGTCATTTAGTCGGTACAGCTGCCATGACATCTGGCGAAACCAACTGGGGCGTAGTCAATCCTGATTTGCGGGTCAAGGGTGTAATGGGTCTTCGTGTGGTAGATGCGTCCGTCTTTGTAAGTTCATTTCAACGGAATTGGTTTTTGGGGGCGATCTTTAAAATTTTATAGCCTTTTATACCGGCTGGCCATACTCAAGTTCCAACGTACGTTGTTGCCGAGAGAGCTGCAGATTTGATCAAGGGTGCTTGGGGTATTTCTCTGTAACCAATGTCATATATGAGCTCGACATGATAAATGTTGTCTGTCGGGGAATTTCAGATGTGTATTATTCTGAACAATGGACGACGTACTTTTTCCAAGGTGCGCATGCGTTGGGATATAATTCGCCTCCGCTTCAACCCAAGGCATATTCTGAGCATAGTATGCACAAATTTTGCCAGAGCTTGCGCATCCTCGCAAAACCAATACTCATCTTCGGATGACCAAAATTTAATGGTCGAGAATCTCTCTTAAACTAAGATAGCTACCCTCAAACAACACACTAAGGCGCTAAAGTAAGCTCGACTCGATACTGCTACCCTCACGAGAGCATCTCTGGTTCAAAAGAGGAGATCTAAAGCTCCTTTTATACGTAATTTGAAGGAAGTCACAAGGTCTGCCAATGGTGAGGGGACTTTGCTTTGTCGAGCGCGCTTGGATGAAATGGAGGCAAGTGATGTTACTTTCTAGTTGGAGATTGTGTTGGTCATGGTACGCTAATTCTGTCGATGGAATTGAATGCTTCCAGAAGATATTCACCTCGGCTTGATGTCCTCAGTTCTTCGCATGAAGTTCCTTATAAGTATTATAGATTAAATATTTTCGTGCTCTACTAGTAGAATACGTGCACCAGCGAAGCGAAGGACATCCAAGAACACAAAAGGAGAAGACCTATCATTTTTCCCGTTACTATCTTTAGGTTAATTAATGGGCTCTCGAATTATGGACCATTACTGGGGAATAATGAATTGCCCAGAAAGTGCTCTCCCCATATCAAATACTCCTGCGGGTCTCGATGAATAAAGCAATTATCGTAGGTAGCGGCGTTCCTGACACTATCAAGTTCCAGGCAATCCCCCCTCCCCCCCAGCCCCGGATTGTCAAATCCAATGCATCGCAAGGTGGGATGGCGGAGCAATACGGGAACAATACGGGATGAAAATAGCTTGCGTGTGCCTGGGAGATCAACAAAGAACCCACCCAGATAAACTAGATTTCGTTTCTTCGATATCTCTTGAAGTAAGCGCGAAGTGTGTTCAGCTTCGGTCTGTAAACACGATGGTCTCAAATAATTCAAACGCAGGGGAATCGCTACCTGCCTGAGATTGCGAATGGCTCATTGGAAACTGATATCTCCCAGTCTGAGCTGGAAAAACCTCGATGCATTGGATTCCCGGAGGCAAGGATGCTAAGAACACCCCCGGTTGGAGGGGAAACTGAAGATGTCCAACACAGCTGCGTAATGATGTCATCTGGCGTACCATAGACAAACATTCCTGGGAGACTTTTGTGTTAAAGTGACGAATCGAGGAAAGAGTCTGCGGGTGGAGTATTCTGGATAGACAAGGGTGAATTGGTATTCGATAATCTGAGGAATCGTGGTGAAGTTCAAAGGTCAACGATTGGATTTCTCCAAGCCATTTTGGACGGTAATGACTAGAGAGAGGAAATTCTATGCCTTGGGTAAGAATATTTGTGATATGTGAATTTCTATCCAAGAATTCCGTGAATCCTTGCGGATATAGCCTTCTTAGGAGGAAAACTTGTTGGACTGAAATAATCCGTAGCTTGGGCCATTCCGTCTGTCTGAGTGAATTCCAGATGAACCAGACAGCAGTCGTGGAGAGATCAAAGACGAGGCGCAGCTCCACAATTGATCGACAGTTTAATTTGAGGAAAGAACAAAAACGCTTCAAAGCATCCTCGCTTAGATCCTTGAAGGGACTTTCTATAGTCACGGACAACCGACGAAGTAAATGCAACGGCTGGAAAACATTGACGCTAAGTACATAATAGAATATTGAAGGCATAAACGTACTAGTATCTGAGTGAAATCATGCTGAGATCCCATTGATATAGTCCAGGTGAACTCCAATTCCTCCAAAGCCCCATTTGCCTGCGTGAGTGTTTTTAGGATGAGAAAAGTGCATCTATCAGGTTCTCCCTCATCAATTTTGAAGTAAATGCTGCTGAGATCCATGAAACGAAGGGCATCAAGTAATTTTCCGAAGCAAGAGATGGTGGATGCCGAACTTGGCTCTTCCGTCACGTTCTGGGTGAATTGGGGCGGGGTAATATAGCGGATAAGGGTTCCTGGATGTTCGATACGGAGTTTACGGACTCTAGTTGCTAGATGGGGTTTATTAATGATGTTCTGCCATACTTTTGTTCTCCCCAAGTGAGTATGTATCCATCGGAGCTGGATGTGGTCGGGGATGATGATGAGGGATAATAACTTGGTCGTCAGTGCCAGTGAAATAAGGTTGGAGGGTTCATCAATATGGTTTACGATGCATTCCATGATTTCTATAGGGAATTTGAGAATCTCCATTGCTGGAGCAGTCTGAAGTTGTAGTAGTTAACCAGCGCAAAAGTTAGAGTGTAAGAGAGGAATAACTTAGACAAAGGGCTCTTGAGAGTCGGTGAAATATGATGTACTTAAAGGTGTGTATCCAGAGATAATGTGGCGTTGGAACTTGGCTCAGGGAAACGATCAGGAAAAAAATACTCTCCCGAAGGGGAAGGTTGGCCAGCCGCCCATTCTTGATTGGACCACAAGTACTTCCGAGAAATTCCAAAGACAATTGGACAATTATCTTTCCGTGTTGCCTGAACTTGACTGCTGTGCGAGTTTTTTATGCTCAGAGGTGGGGTCTGGACCGGCGTTTGATTAATCTGGATATTACCGTTCGCTGAGGCGGACGAGACTTTCGATGAGTATCTTCGTCTTCGGCCATTAATGTCCCTCTCCTCTCAGATCTTATTCATCTCGACTGCCGAACCACTGGACGTTCCAATTCTTAGAACTACCCTGTCGAACTGCAGCAATCCGATATCCACTTCGAATCCGAATCCGAACCCAATTCCCATCAACCTCCTTTTTTTCACTGAACATCCTAAAGTTGACTCTGACTGTAACCCCAACTCGCACTCGCACCCCCATTTTGCACTCCAAAATCCGAATCTAATTCTGAATCTAATAACGCTGTCGAAGATGATATGATGGACGACCCAAAT
>Ga0157379_10002092_pt1 | contig 16569 bp, 16 predicted proteins | sample S25metaG_FD_121802 | JGI IMG/M metagenome (GOLD analysis project Ga0157379, IMG submission 121802) | Switchgrass rhizosphere microbial communities from Kellogg Biological Station, Michigan, USA - S2-5 metaG | ecosystem: Host-associated > Plants > Roots > Rhizosphere > Soil | place: USA... | reverse complement strand
CTCCTGTTAGTTGTTTTACAAGTTGCAGCCCCATTGAGCTCATTGAGACATTTCCGCAGTCCCCAAACTACACACCTCCTTCTCGATGGCGCTCTTTCCTCCAAACTGTGGGACGAGTAACTCTTGTGGTTTTGGTGACCACTGGTGGTGTTTTCTACTATATCACCCAGAAGGACCGTCATCCTGGTGATCAGTTGCCTCATGATCCCTCCAAGAAAGTCAGTCTAAAAGTGACCACTGACCTGCAACCATATCCAACGTTTCCTTTAGAACTTGGTCATCCTTGGTTCCGGATGGGCAGCAACATCTCTCCTCAAAACGCTCGACACTGAAGAGTACAACGTCACTGTCATCTCTCCGAAGAACTTCTTCCTCTTTACTCCATTACTCCCGAGCGTAGCCGTAGGAACCCTCGGAGGCAGGTGAGCCAATATCATACTTGGTACCGTTCCCGGTTCCGAAGAGCTAAACACGGGCCTTTAGATCTATCATCCAACCAACGCGCTTCATTACGCGTCACAAGGCACGTCGTGTCGCAGTACTTGAAGCAGAGGCAGAAGATATCGATGTACACGTTCTTTCGCTTGTGTTTCCCCCCGAATGCTGATATTTCCCCTTTCCCCAGCCTATCGCCAAAACTGTCACTTTCACGGGTATGTTACATGTGATATCGAATGTTCGAACCTTGTCCTCATTTTGGTCCTGCAATCTAGACAATTCTCCTGTGAGAGGAGATGTCGTAACGAAGACCATTCCATATGATTATCTCGTCTGTGCTGTGGGTGCTGAAACCCAGACCTTCGGTATACCCGGAGTCAAGGAACATGCTGTTTTCATGAAGGAGCTAGGCGATGCAGAGAAAGTGAGTAGCGGAACGGAACGGCGTGTAGAAATTAGGCTGATTGTATTTGCAGTTCCAAGACCATGTCATGGATTGTAAGTCGGTTCTTTTGAGGCTGATTTCGCATATTGAATGTCCTAGGTATTGAAACGGCGGCGTTTCCTGGTTTGAGTGATGATGAAATTAGGAGACTGTTGCATGTGGTGAGTAGATCTCTCATCTGGTTGGACTTGGATCATGATAGGGTGAATAGATTGTCGTCGGTGGGGGCCCGACTGGTGTAGAATTAAGGTAAGGAATCCTGAGTATCTAATACGTTTTTAACTCCGGTTCTTCAGTGGTGAATTCCATGACTTCCTTCAGGTTTGTTTGCTTTTATCCATTCCCTCTCATGTTGTAACCGACTGTTGTGACTGATTGCATAGGATGATCTCTCCAATTGGTATCCAGGCGAGTACCCCTTGTCCCTCCTATCCTCGTGTATTCGTCTGAACATATTGCAGAATTGGCACCTAAGATGCGCATAACACTCATCGAGGCTCTACCCTCCGTGCTGCCCACGTTCTCCAAAAAGCTTATCGAGTACACCGAGTCGACTTTCAAAGAAGAACAGATCGACATCTTGACCAAGACCATGGTCAAGGAAGTTACGGACAAGGTTGTCGTTGTTCAACGTCCAGATGGAACTCGAGATGAGATTGCATACGGAACCCTTGTTTGGGCTGTAAGGATTTGTGTTCATATCTAACAATTTCCGGCTGAATTTGTGTACTTCTAAGGGTGGTAACAAACCTCGTAAGATCATCAATGATCTTATGGCGAAACTCAAGACTACCCAGACAAACAGGCGTGGTCTCCTTGTTGATGGTAAATCCACCTTCTTACCCTCTTCATGCGACTAATATACCATCTCAGAGCATCTTATCTTAAACGGCTGCACTGATGGGTCCATCTTCGCTCTCGGGGATTGCACTTCCACACAATATGCTCCCACCGCCCAAGTTGCTTCTCAGCAGGGTGCTTATTTAGGCCTACTTTTCAACAAACTGGGCAAACGGGATATGATCCAGACAGAAGTCGAAAGTCTGAAGCTACAACAAACCGTTGGAAGAGACATTGATAGCGAAGTTGCCAAATTGGAGAAGAAGGTCCAGCAATTGAGTAAGATCAGGCCTTTCCATTACTCCCATCAGGGTTCTCTTGCGTACGTCTTTGAAACTTCCTTTTCAATCGTGGAGATCGCTCATGTACCCCCAGTTACATTGGTTCCGAAAAGGCCATTGCAGATCTTAACTTCTTCCAACGCCAGGTGCGCAAAGCTGCTTCATTTTTCTTAACTAAGCTAACATCGCGTTATTCCAGTTTGCCAGCGGTGGTGCCTTGACTTACATCTTCTGGAGAAGTGCTTATTTGAGCACACTTTTTTCACTCCGCAACCGAACTCTTGTCGCGACCGATTGGCTCAAAGTGAAGTTATTCGGACGGTAGGCTTCTCTGGAATCTGCTCCCAGTTTTGGGTCTGACGCTTTTCACAGGGATGTGAGCCGTGAATGAGGTTTTCCGTGATGGATACCTGGACTTGGACTTTGTTATCTCTCCAATAGATTTACGTTATATCACATTTATAGATAATACATTTATTCCCTCCCCAAAATGCAATATTGAGCTATGAAGTGATAAATTCTGTCGGCATTGAGTATATGAGTGAAGACGAATTCCTTTAGAGTATCCCAAGAAACGGTTCAACTTAAGGGTCAGGCCTTCCGTAAAGTGACGTCCACCTCAGCAGATCGGCATATGGCATATCTGGTGAGCGCAACGACGCTCAAATGATAAGATAACACCTCCGAATGAGAGCACCTCTTCTGATGATTTCGATACGAGGTTTATAAAGCAGGGGAGTATGATCGGCGGACCTTAGGTGAGAAGCTGTATAATGGTTCAACATGGAAAGATATCCGCTTGGAGGAGTATCTAGTGCAGAGCAGAAGGACCAAAGAAAGGGATTTCAGGATATACCGTTGTTTGCATGCTAAGTTGCGACGTGTTGACACTACAAAGGAGCCGACCTCGCTGGCATTAGCGATGGACATCAGGCTACGATTCTGGTATGAATCGCGATTGAAAGAAATCAAATAGGCCATCAAGGGTATTGAACGTGCGAGTACGCTGCAAATAGGGCAGAGACCTGGGGGATATCGATATTCGTACGAAATATCTTTGAGCGACGGATATGGAGGCAGAACTTAGCCAGAATTCACCTACAGTATTCGAACCTCCATCTAAACATAATATTACTTTCCGCCTATCTATAAAACCCTATTCGAATGGTAGCATACGGGAGAGACTGGCATGTTGCGTGAATGGAGGGACGCGGAGGAGAGTTAAAGTTACAACTAACGACATCGAAAGGGTCTATAGATATTCCGTCGGAGACTGCCGGTCGTTCGACAAAAAGCCATAGGTAAAGTATGTCTTACCCTGTTTTACCAATTCGGAAGAACATGTAGAAGAGAAGGTATACGTGAAGGGGAGATGGGTATCCGACTTACAAACGCGGGCAAAGACCCAAGATCTTGGCCCCCCAACTTGCATCAGCCGACAATCTGTCTTTTCCACCGCCAGCTACGTATCTTCCTTACCTTATAGGCCGACAGAAAGGACACGCTCCTTATTATTTTTGTTAAGCTTCATTGCTGTCCAAAAGAAGCTACTTGGGAGAGCTTGAATATATTAACATTCCCAGGCTCGAGGTGGTATAGAGGTGTTCCACAGTTACTGGCCTGTAGACTCGTTCTAGGATCGGTGGGGTCTTTCTGCAAGTCATCTAGACAAGCAAATCGGTCTGGGTCACAGTTTGGGTTCGTAGCTGCTCAGAGAGACAACTTTGGTTGGATGTGTGTAGCTTTACCGAACCGCCATTGTATCATCGAAGCACTGACCCAAGAGTACTCTGGAACCACAAGCTTTAGGATAATAGAAATACCGGCATACTTTAGTTCTATGGAAATACAGGTGAGCATTACATTTCATACCATAGAAGAGAGCTGGACATATTCTGACCTGGATTGACAGGATGATATCTTGCAAGGAATTCTCTTCCAAATTCCTCGGCATCATCATAGCTCGGAAATACGTTTGTAGAATCAAAGAATATATTGAAGAAACCAGAAGCCGATTCGGTGTCGGCTGAAAGCTATCGGTGGAGTTGCAACGATGATATTGCAGATACAAGAAGACTCTTTCCAACATACTTCCTTTATGGATATCTGATGTCACAACAACGTCTATGTTCAAGATCCTAATCGGCGAGTAACATACTTCTATTTATTTCATAAGTGAGTTCCATTAGATAGTGCAATTAAACTTGTTAATCTATTCTTACATTTGAATAGACCTCGAATATGTGCTTTGTTTCATTTTTATTGCCATTTGTTCGTCAAAGCAATTACTATACCTATCGTTTGAAAGCAGTAAGATTGGCCCAATACTTTTGGATCCACTTGGAATAAATGACTAGCCTTCTCTCGCTCTTCACTAGAAGTCTGATACGAAACTATTCAGAACAGGGCATCTGCAGAACCTGTAAGATCAATAAAATCGCTTCAGACTGAACAATTTATACACCAAGGCCCTTCTAGCGTGGTTTACTCGTCCTGTAACTATGTCTCACCAGTGCAACGAATTAATTCCAGGTAAAATGAGTGACTTATGAGAATCTTACCGTTGTTCCAATAGGTTTCTATCCTTCCTCTTGTCTACGGAGCGTGCTTCCTCAAGTGACCATACGCACGAACAATATCGACCTATTGTGTCCCAAGATGCATTATTCTGCACCAAATCATTTGTTCGAATAGGCCGTACCCTCCATTGAGGTTGCAAAGGTGGAAGCATCTCTTCTTCGGGTAGAATTGATATCTTTTTCCTCGCTTTAGTTCACCCACAAGTAAACTCGGAACAATGGCCTGAATTTGTTGCGACTGAATAGGATTTACCGGAAGAGAAACGTAAATTTTCTGATCAAACTTACTTCTCAGGCTTACAGGCCGCCCCATTTGGTTAGGTGTCGAAAGCATGCCGTCAGGAAGTGTTTTTGGTGAGCTCGCAATTGGTTCCGAAGATTGCGGTCCGTAGACCCATTGGCGTAATTTTCGAGCCTGGAGAGCGTGATAGCGGAGCATGGACAATGAGGAGACGCAAGGGAGACTAGGTTGACATAATGTCCTACATCTGGCGTCGTCGCCTTCCTCAGGACCGATCTTACGAAAGAGTAAATCCATTCACTGGTCAACACTCCCCGATTTGCTTTTTCTTGGCATGACCGGATAAACGGCACTTCTGGTAAGCACTAAGAGATCACTTCTGAGCCAACTCTGTGGTGCATCGATTGAGCCCGCGCCATGCTGCTAGAAGCATCTTTCAAGACTCGCTTCCTGATTATTTCCCGACCCACAGATCCATTTAGGCATCGCCGCCTGCTACTCTCCCCCTCCATCCTAACGATAAGTTCATAGATAGCTGGCTAAATAGTTGGGTGCTGGGACAAACCAACTGAGGTCTACGTACTTGCTGATGTCAAGCTCGAAAAATACCCCCAGACTGAAAGGTTCGTTCCTATTGCACTCTTCTAATCAAGATAATTGGCTTAGCAATCCCGTATAGAAAAGGGAGTGGCTGAATCGCCTCTTCCAAACTTTCAGACGCAACGGAAGTCAGATATTTTCCCGGAATGGTTGGTGCCAGCGCCCCACGATCCTGATAACCCTCCTCCGTTGCGGATATACTATCCTTTTCCGCATTTACAAGGACAGTTCGATGATTGGGAAGCAGAACATCGTGAGTCCACCATGGTTGACCCAAATGTCTTTCTAACTAAGCCGCCTACAGCAGGAGAAATCGCTCCCGGTGCTGATGGCAATCTAAGTTGCTTTCAAGACGGACCTCCAGGGAGAGCTCCCCCTTATGCACTGAGAGAGCTCATTGCTGCAGCAATACATGGCTCTCCACAGCGGAAGCTGACAGTCCGAGAAATTAGAGTCTGTTTAATCCGTCGTTTCGCGTGGTTTGCAAGTCAAAGCAATGACACAAAGGGATGGCAGGTACAGTTCCCATTTTACTTCTCTTGTCTCAATGCCAACATACTCCCCCACAGTCTACGGTTAGATGGAATTTGAACCAGTCCGGAATCTTTAGGAAGTTAGATAAGTCGGATACGAAAGGTGACAAGGTAAGTTAGCCAAATGGACCGATAACCCTGTGATATTCTTGCGACCCATTATGCGCAGGGAGCTTGGTGGACCTTAAAGTCTGACGGCCCGCCTGATGTCACTCCTTATAAGAACGCTGAGCATGCGATGCATGTCGATGGACGACGGAAGGGCAAAGAAATAGAAGCTTCTCCAGATTTGGTCCCATGGGCAGATAATATTGTTTCGTTCAGTATCAGTCCAGGCGATACAGTTTCGGAAATGAATCAAAGTGACCTCGGTGAACAAAGAGATGACACCATAGTCATCAGAGCCGATGAAGATAATGCAGACAATTCGGATAGTAATGAAGCAGATGATCTCCTCGACAATGTCTATGCATTTACTCAAATTCCAGACAGACCCGGAGTTCTTGAGCCTCCAGTCAACCTAGACTCGCGGGGTTACCAACAGCATACCTCGGCTTTCGGTGGCTTTCAAGATCAATCCGCTCTTCCACCTATTCAAGGAGGGGCACCTCGTCATACGGTTCTTCCACCATTAAGGCGGATTGGTCTATTGACGCAACTTGGTTATCCCGCTGCAGATCCTCTCCCTGTAGACTCTTCGTCTGGAAGTTGATTGAGTTTTGTTGAACCTTCTGTGTCGTCTTCTTTCATTTCCATAGTAGCTTTACCGACGTTTTAATGTTGACGGGTTTATTTCTTTCCTAATAACGAGGGTATAATTCTTAGAGTAACTTTGCCTACTGCCGTTAACTGGTTGTGTCTATTTACCTTTTCAAGAATTGTGAACAAGTTTCCCCATTGACGAAAACTAGACTCTTTGGGGCAACTCGACTTTCCAGTGCTATTGAACCAAAATAATAATTCTTGATGAGCACTTTATAGTAACAAATATATTCGAAGAAAAGACCCAGTCAAACTCTAACTGAAGTGCATATAATCTCACAGTAAAATCTGCTGGTTGGATCTTGGGTGAATTTCCTGTGAGTGTAACATGCAATTGGGTCTTCTGGCTTGCTGAACCAATACTTATTAGTAGTCAAATTGTATGTTTAAACCATAATATTTTTCAAAGGCAGATCTATAAGGAAGTATTTTCAAGTTCGTTAACCATTCGATAGTGTTTAAGCCATTCTTTTTTTTCAAACGTCCAGCAACTGTACAACGTGAATGGAGGTAACCATAACCACAGATCTATACCCTCTTTCATTAGAGTAAGAAACCATTGCAAGATTACACCCTACCGAAGAAATTATTACAACAGAAAACATATTTAATATCAGATATCAGTCTACTAATGAACAAATGTCACTGGGATGTTATGATGGCGATTTACCTGCCTCCGTCTCTTGTTGCTCTAGAAATCGTCTGGAGGAAGATTAGACATGGTTGAGTAAAGAACAAACACTCATGACTCACTTCCTAGCAGCCAAAACCATCTGTGCCTTCCTTTCGCGCAAACTAGCCTCTCTTCGTTCGGGTGTATCTTCCCATGCAGCCTTCCCTCCAGGATCCCGCGCAGACGACGACGCTTCGCTCCCACTCAGACGTTCCTCCAGATGGAAACGGGTGATGAGGTTGTCTTTAGCCGTATTCGAAGATGACGCAACAGAAGCAGCGACAGCTTGTCCAGCAGTCTGTGTCGAGGCTAGTGTAACTCCAGCTGATTGTGTGGGATATAGCTCATAGTAACCTCTTGGGGGCTGTAGTACTCAGTCGGCAAAGTGGCGAGGAATTCACATCCAGGACCAGGACATACCGCTTCCAGAAACCCACGTTCAAGGAGCTTGTTTGAGGTTGTTTCTACGCTTCCTGTTCGCAGCAGATCGTATCGGATATTATCCCTGGGTTATCATCGTGAGCACAAGCCACATGAAAGTCAATTCTCCACAGGACCAACCGAGGAATGTCTGGAAACATGGTCTGAACTGTAGATATCTGATGTCTCATTTTAGCGGATACAGAACGCTAAAATGACCAAAAGTCATACCATGTCGTCAGTAACGTTCTTGGGTCTGAAGCCTAATAATGTGCGAGCACGATTCCCTTCCTCACTCCCTCCACCTGCCTCCCTTTAGTAAGTAACTTGAACAATGGTGTAAGAGTACAATTACCTCCTGCAATAGCCCATCGAACTATAAAAACAATTACAGCGAAAGCAACAACTACGTTGACAACTTCGCCCATTGAGGAAGGGAGAGAACTTTCAAGCGCTTGTGTGACATGGCTGCATCACAAAGGCGATAAATCCAAAATTATCCTGCATATTCTACTTGTTGAAAGTAAAAACAAAATCTAACTAAGTTTCCTATCTATCACTGGTATTTTTCGCGAACGGCCCGGCGAATATTCCCTTGAGGGGCGTTCATTCCCGTCCACGCCTCAAACTGACGATATCCCTGCTCCAACAATACGCCAATGCCCTCTACAGAGCGCCAGTTAACGTCGTTAATAGAACGAACGAGTTGCAGAAGAGGGGTAGGTGATGGACGGTACGCCATGTCCACAACAACACCACCTTGAGCCCCGAGTAATGCAGACGTAAGATGGATTTTGCCTTCCGAAGCCTCCGAAGATGCAGCTGTAGCAGGTATCGTAGAAACTATGGCAGTTGGAGCGCCATTAGGGAAATTGTCAACTGCATCGAGAACGATAATGTTATAATCCTGAGGGAAATGCTTGGCAAGGGCCACCGCCGTACTCCTTGTGCGGTTGTACAAGTAGATAGTCGATACACCCAAGCTATACAAAGCAAAGATGGCGGCGCGAGATGTTCCTCCGCTCCCAATGACGAGTCCCTTGGAGTTGCGCGGTAGATCCTCACCTTGGTCGTTCTGGATGCAAGCAGCAATGCCCATCCAATCAGTGTTGTCGCCATACAAAGTACGAGAACCGTTTTCTGCTTGGCGGACAAGAACTGTGTTTACAGCACCAATGAGTTTGGCAGCAGGGGAAACTTCGTCCAATAACTCCATAATGTCCAGCTTGAGAGGAATGGTGACTGATGCACCCCCGAAATCCGCTGACTTGAGAATGGATTTAATATGGTCATTGATGGTACTCGACTCATACAAGCCGTACGTATATGGAAGCCCCAAGGTTTGGAAACCGGTGTTGTGGATTGTTGGCGACATGGATTGGGCAATAGGTGAACCAAACAAGTAGAATTGCTTGGCCGGTAACAAACCAAGAAGGTGAAGTCCTCGTTGAATCTCAGCGACTGACAATTGACCGGGTGCAGCTTTGGTAGGAAGGAGAGGATGCGTAACAGGTGTCAGGATTGTGTTCAAGATCCTAGACATCTGACCAGCCTGGCCCATGTTGATGGCAATTAGAGGCTTCGCAGACATAGATTGAGCAAACTGTTGTAGAGCAAAATTGTCGGTTACGGTATTTGCCTTTCCAACAATCTTCACAATGTCACCAAGCTCAGCGGCGATGGCATATTTCTCCCGGACCCCCGCTCCATCCCAACACATATTTCCACTCCAGTCATGCCAGGATGCAATGATCTGAGAGAATCCCTGGGCAGCTTTCAGAGCTCGTTGAAGCTTCGGAGACCAGCTGATTTCTACGTCGATATATTCGCAGCCCGTGCGGATCCCAAGCATCATGAGCGCGAGGGCAGCGTCTTCAGCATTGTCGGGGAACATACCGCCTTGAGAGACCGTCCGAACGGTGAAGATGATAGGCAAAGCTGTGTTACGACGTAAAGCAGCAACCTGTGAGGCAACATAGAGGAGAGGAGGGACGTTCGGACTGGTTGGTGGGCCATGCTGGGAGAGCAGATCGACTCTCAACTCTATCGCGTCAGATCCATAGCCCAATTCTTCGATCATAGGAAGGGCAGGTGTCACGTCGGGATATGTAAGAGATAGGAAGTACGACCTGCGATCCGTGTTGACCTTAGGGCAGATGTTGGGAGTTACCCCTGTGATTTGGCCGAAGAAAATTTGGGTTACTCGGTAAGATGTTGGGGCTGGACTCCAGGGCACGGCTTGCCAGGTATCTTTGAGTGCAATAGGAGTGTAGTTGATGAATGTATGGCTGGAACATTCTTCATACCATGGTTCACGACGGCGGAAGACGTCGATGACCGCTTCTCCGTATGCTGGTCGTGACTTGTCCTGTTCGAGATAGGCAACTACCTCGTCAACTTCCCTGATGATATAAACAACAGGACCTTGCGCTTTCGCGTATTTCTTGAGGATTTCACGAGCTTCCAGAGACTCCACGATACCGCCACCCAAGCTAATAATACAATTCCTTCCCTTCTCAGCGATCATGTCCCGTAAAACTTGCGTCTCAGCTTGACGGAACGCATCCCAACCTTTCTCTTCGACGTAAGTTTTGAGATGACCGTACTTTTCAGCGAAAACAACATCGGCATCGACGAGCTCCCAATCGAGTGCTTCAGCTGCTAGCTTTGAGATGTAGGTTTTTCCTGCACCGCGCATGCCGATGATAAAGACGGATGCGGAGGAGTCGCGGGTGGATTGGGTGCCTGAGCCGCTAGCTTTGTTGAGATCGATGCCTTCGACGGAGATACCAATCTAATTGTTGGTGTAAGTTAGGTAACCTTGAGGGTGCCGGAAAACATACCTCGTTCTGGAGGTCATCCCACCAGTTAGGCCAAGTCTTTTCGACGCATCGTTTTTCTTCTAGGATCGTTCCTTTGACTCTGGTAGCAAGGACACTGAATGCCATCGCGACACGGTGATCATCATAGCAATGAACACTGACGCCTTCCTTCAATGTGGAGAGTTCTTGTCCGTGGACTTCAAGACCGTCGTCAAATTCGGTAGTCTTGACATCGAATTTGGCTGAAATACGTTAGATATAAAACCACAGAAAAAGCAAGAATACTTACCTAGTTCATCTATCATCGCTTTGATGCGATTACATTCCTTGACTCGCTGGTTTGCAATACCAACGATGCGTGTAGTGGTGTCCTTGCCTTCTACTCGTCTCTCAGGAAGGGCAGACCGAGTAGCGACAGCAGCCAATACGGATGCAGTTAAGAAAGCATCGGTCATAGGCTCCATATCAATGAGTCCACCGGCTCTCAGGCCTTCCTTGACATCAGGACCGGTGACGGTGGTCTCTGTCTCCGTCTGTGTAACCTTGCATCCCATAGGCTCTAACACTTCTTTGGCGAAGCGAGCGTCGCCTTGTAAAGAGCTCCGACCGATATTCTCGATGGTACAGGTCGTGCCGGTTATAGCAGCGATAGCGAGCGGATATGTCGCACTGCTAGCATCACTTTCAATCGCATATTCCGCAGGATTCTTGTAGATGCCCTGCTTGATACGGTATATATCCTTACCGGGTTCACGATCGACTTGTGCGCCGAATCCGCGCATCATGGCGATGGTCATGTCGATGTAGGGCTGGGAGATGACTTGTCCGCCGACGAGTTCGAGAGTAATCTCTGTGGCGGCGTACGGTGCGCATAAGAGGACGGCGGAGACGTATTGGCTTGAAACGCTGGCTGCGAGACGGATATGACCACCTGCGAGACCTGAGCCGATGGCGAGAGGGAGACAGCCTTCAGACTCGAGGTAGGAGATTGAGGTGCCGTTTTCGCGGAGAGCATCGACGAGAGGACCGATGGGACGTTGTTTCATTCGGGCATTGCCTGTTACGGTGGTGGTGAGGGTTGAGGTGGCGGGTTTGGCGAGGGTGCAGACGCAGGTGAGGAAACGGGCAGCGGTGCCTGCGTTGCCGAGGTAGATTTCTTTACCGGATGCGGGGGTGACGAGGGCGCCGCGGCCGCCTTCGACGACGAGGGTTTCGCCATTGTCTTCCCATGAGAATTTGGCACCCTAAGGCGGGTTAGTATCAAATGTAACTCAGGAGCTTCCGGTTCACCTTGAGATCACTTAGAGCAGCCATCATGACTTGGGTATCATCGGAATGGAGGAGATTCTTGAGGCGGCATGTTCCTTCACCTAGAGCAGCAAGGACTAGGGCTCGGTTGGAAATACTCTTTGAACCAGGTGTGGCCATCCTGACATTGTTCGGGATACCAGGGATCACCCTAACGGCCTCGGATAGGGTGCGACGTATGACATCGTCAGAAACAGCAGATGCCCTTTCCTCGACCGTCTTACCAATCCGAGAGAGAAGCACGATTTTCTTGGTGCTCCCACTGTTCTTCTTGTCAATCTTCATAATATCCAATAATTTGTCAACGGAGATCGACTTGGATGCAGGAACTGCCGTGATGCGGGGATCTTTGAGCGAGACGGGCAGGTTGTATGCCTTGAGGACACGGACGAGCCGTCCGACGGCGACTTGTCCTAGATGCCCCAGCTGCCTCGAGATTTCCGCTTCGAGAATGCTGCCAATACTGACACATTCACCATGCAAAATGGAAGGCGTGAGGATGGCTTCGATGGCATGGCCGATGGTGTGGCCGAAGTTGACGAGATTGCGCAGGCCAGTTTCGCGTTCGTCGACGGTAATGATGTGGGCTTTGACAGAGATGCTGCCTGCGATGACTTTGAGGAGAAGTGACTGGCTTTCGGAGCGCGTCTTGAGATCACGCCCGGCGTAATTTTGTGATGGCGTTTGGATCGCTTCGAAGATCTCCTGGCTTCGGGACTCGAGAAGGGCGAAATCATCTTGATTCCATATAGCGGCTGTTTTGACGACTTCTGCCATGCCATTGGAGAATTCTCGTGCTGGGAGGGTTTCCAGGAATGCAGCGTCAATGAAGATGAATTCGGGCTGCCAGAAAGCGCCGATGAGATTTTTGCCGTGGGGAGTGTCAATGGCGGTTTTTCCTCCGACGCTAGAGTCAACCATGGCAAGAAGAGTGGTTGGAATCTGGACGAAACGCACGCCACGCATGCTATGCGAACAATTAATGCTGAAATATATGCAGCGACAAGTCAGAACTCACAAGGTTGCAGCGACGAATCCAACGAGGTCGCCAATAACGCCACCACCTAGGGCAAGAATAACAGTATCTCTTGTGCATGCTTTGCTGAGCAAAAAGTCCTCAATCTGAGCCTTGCATTCTCGGCTCTTCGAGGTTTCGCCGGGAGGGACGATATGAGTCAGAAAGCGCCTTCCACTGGGTAACTTGTTCTGGAACTCGGCGTTGAACTTTTCTAGATACAGTGCGGCAATACGAGTGTCGGTGATAATGACATAGGTAGATGCAACTAGCTTGTCCAAGACAGTGTCGACTATGTAGGGAATGAGGTGAAAACCACAGTGGATGGACTCCTTGTGGAGAATGGATACTTTGAGCACATCGGTGGACATGGTGAGGAAAGAACTTGCTTGCTGGTTTGGCGGCCACGTCACTGGAGGACAGGCCGACAACTCCTTAAATGGGCTGCAGAGAATGTCTAAAGACTTTTCAGCCACTCAGGCGTTTGTTCGCTGTGACTCACGTCACGCGCCTATGATTTTCTTTCCGCCACTTGTTATTCGAATTCTCCCTCCGCTGTCGCGGGCCCGCCTCTGTTTTTCTTGTTCTCCCCTCTCCCGCCTCTCTTTCACCATGTCCACTCCAGTGTCCGTACCCGCTGCCACCGTCTCCCCCACCCTGAACTCCGTCGAGGCTTCAAAGCGCCTAGCTGCTTATGCCGCAGTGGACAAGCACGTTCGTCCAGAACACAAGGTATATGCTGTGTAATGCCTCGTATATTCGCCATAAATTAACCCGAATATTCAAGGTCATTGGCATCGGCTCAGGTGAAAGAAGAGGCTAGCTCAATCGTCGCTCTCGTCGCTGACCAGCGTGCAGGCTCTACCGTGCCTTACGTGGTCGACCGTATCCTTGCCCAAGGTCGTGAGGCCAACAACGGCCGAGTCTTTCTTCCCACTGGTGCGAATGGTCTCCCACGGTTACATATTCATCACTCATAATTTGTTCCTAGGCTTCCAATCTAAAGAGCTCATTGTCAAAGCCGGTCTTGCCCTTGGCGACGTGGACCAATACCCTGATATTGATGTTACCATTGACGGCGCAGATGAGTGGGTACTGTATTATTATCAGCCTATACCAGACACTGAGTCCTATGGGTGGATAGAGTCGATGATGGGTTGAACTGTATCAAAGGCGGCGGCGCATGTCATTTACGAGAAAAGGTGCTCGCCGAGGCTGCGAGAACGTGCGTCTTGCATTCGCTGCCGTGAATAACAGCCTTTTAATGGAACTTGGGTAGATGGATCGTCGTTGCTGACTATCGCAAAAATTCTCAAGTCTTGGGCACAACCGTATGTCTCCCTATCGTTATTTCTTGTCGGTTTTTAAACAGCCCCGATAGTATACCCGTGGTGTCCCTGTTGAAGTTGCTCCTTTTGCATATGCAAAACTCCTTCAGAACTTGCATCATTTGGGCTCGGTGCGACATTTCATTTATTAAGAGGCTTCTTCATAGAGTTCATTTCGCATCCAGCCCAATGCTCAACTACGTATGGCGGTTAACAAGGCGGGCCCTGTCGTTTCTGACAACGGCAACTTTATTATCGACGCGCCCTTCCCGCCTGATTTGTTAAAGGATCCTTATGAAGTTCGTAATCAGCATACATCCTTCTTGAGTCCTGGCTAACGGTTTTCAAATAGTTACTGAAGCGCATAAAGATGTTGACAGGTGTCGTAGAAGTCGGTCTCTTCTGTAGCATGGCAAAGGCTGCATACTTCGGGAATGCGGTTGGTGAAGTCAATTTTAAAATGGACGCGATGACTTACTTGCCTCTCCAGGACGGCTCTGTCTCTATCCGCCGTTCCGACGGCACAGAAGAGATCTTGAATGCTCCTCCCGATGTCCATACCGCCAGCTTTGTTTGATTGAAAGATATGATCACAATTAAAGAGTTTATTTGGTGTATAACATTGTAATAACTTTAGAGGGTTTACTGGAACATTATTCTTGTTATATCATGGCAGCATATGTCTATCAACATGAAAAATAATCTATTCAAACCTGGGCTGTCCATCCATCACACTTTATTGATTATCGGCCTTTAATGATATTCGGCCAGCACGCAGGATTTTGTCTGTAGAGAGAAGGTTGACGGCGATGACAGGATTGAGCCCAAAATATACGTTTCTTTCGACCAAGAGTTAAGATTAGGTTAAGCATTTGTCGCTTAACGCGGTAGTTATCCCAAATACCCTCCACAGTCAGATCGAATGGTTCTCCAGATTAGAGGTCAAGACCGACGGTATTACCGTCTGTTTGTTCTTCTTGGAGAGCGACGACGACATCTTGGACGTCGAATCTACCCTTTTTGCCGGAGGGTCTTGGGGATGACGAAGAGGGCGTCGGCGTAGGCTTGGATACCCATATTTGCTCAGCCTTTTGACGATTTTCTAGGGAAATCGACACTGAAAGGTGAAGCAAAACTCAACTTCCAGATGACGAAGGTGCGGGAGAAGGATCTACAGGAGGATGACCAAGTGCCGTCAATAGCCCAATTCGTCTTAATGGTGGAAGAACCGTATGGCGAGGACCTCCTCCTTGGATAGGTGGAAGAACAGATCGATCTTGAAAACCGCCGAAAGCCAAGATATGGTGTTGGTATCCCTAGGAGTCTAGGCTCCCTGAAGAATCAAGAACTCGGGGTGTGACGGGTTTGAGTAAATGCATGGAAATTGTCGAGGAAATCGCCTGCTTCATTACTATCCGAATTCTCTTCATTATCTTCATCAGCTCTGATGACCATGGCGTCATCTCTTTGCTCAAACTCGTCACTACGGTCTACTCTTTGATCCATTCCCGAAACTGTGTCGCCTGGATTGATACTAAATGAAACAAGATTGTCTGCCCATGGAACCGAACCTGGAGAAGCTTCGGTTTTTTTTCCCCTTCCAACGCCGATCGACATGCATTGCGTGCTCAGCATTCTTGTAACAAGTGATATCAGGCGGACAATCAGATTTTAAGGTCCACCAAGCTCCCTGTGCACAGTGGATCTCAGTTTTACCAATCCAATTGGCTAACCTACATTGTCACCTTTCGTATCTGACTTTTCTAGCTTCCTAAAGATCCCCGACTGGTTCAAATTCCATCTAACCATAGACTGTGGGGGGCATGTCGACGCTGAAACAAAAGGAGTAACATGGGGAACATACCTGTCATCCCTTTGTGTCATTACTTTGACTGGCAAACCACTCGAAACGACGGATTAAACAGACTCTAATCTCGGACTGTCAACTTTCGCCGTGGAGAACTATATATTGCTGCTGCGATGAGTTCTCTCAGTGCATAAGGGGGAGCTCTGCCCGGGGGTCCGTCTTGAAACCGAGTCAGATTCCCGTCCGCACTGGGGACCATTTCTCCTGCTGTGGGTAACGTAGGTCAGAAAGATATTTGGATCAACCATGGAGCACTCACAATGTTCAGATTCCCAATCATCAAATTGGCGTTGGAAATGTGCAAAAGGGTAGTATGCCCGCAAAGGGGGAGGATTCTCGGGATTGTAAGGTACGGACACCAACCGTTCTGGGGGAATATTTGACTTCCATTTCGTTTGAGAGTTTGGAAGAGGTGAT
>Ga0157379_10002089_pt1 | contig 16585 bp, 18 predicted proteins | sample S25metaG_FD_121802 | JGI IMG/M metagenome (GOLD analysis project Ga0157379, IMG submission 121802) | Switchgrass rhizosphere microbial communities from Kellogg Biological Station, Michigan, USA - S2-5 metaG | ecosystem: Host-associated > Plants > Roots > Rhizosphere > Soil | place: USA... | reverse complement strand
ATGGAGCTTGCCTTCTACAGCAATTCTCATATTCTTGCTCTTCCTTAACCGGAGAGTTTGGGTTGCTAGGACATGTTCCACCTCGGATGTCCCAATACCAAATGCAAGCGCTCCGAATGCTCCGTGAGCTACTCGACAATTTCGTTGAGTCCGAAACTATTGCCACCGTAAATGCTTACTAGAGGTATGAGAGTCACCGCATACACATGTGACTCCTGGTAACTGAGCTCAGATTACACTGGTGAATTTCAACGGGAAAAAGTGCTCAAGCAATAGACGTACGATGAAACCCTGCTCTGGTGCCATTATGTGGACGATCCCTTTATTAGCGAGCATATTAGCTTCTAAGGGAGTTGATCAACTGCGATGTCTTACCTTGGCGTTTATCCTTGATCCCGAAGAATTTCAGACCATAATGCTTCGTATTCCGTTCCAGAGCGTCGTATAATTCCCTTGTCTTCGGTTCCAGAAAGTAATCGTATGCAGACGAGATTTCCGTCCGTGAGTAAGTACTATCGACATCCAATTTCAGTCCACTAGAAAACTTCCAGATGGGGCTTCTTACGGGACACTATGATCCGTCGTCGCCAAAGTCAAGTCCGGTCTACGCACTGTGCGATTGGCTTCCCGTCTGTGGATGTTATATATCATTTGGTTCAATGAACTGCCCAAGTTATCTTACAATCCGTCAAACGCTACAGCAGTTCCCACCTCATGGACAATATGGCTGCCTGTGGTGTAAGTCTTATGCTCCACATAACGCCTAATTAAATCTCACCGGTCTATATATATCAATGCCGTCCCGTCTTGCTGAAAATCACTATCTCCAATGCCTCAATAAGGTAAGTACTATTGGATCCTTAAATCCTCTTACACCAAGTGTTGACTGCAAGAAGTTCAGGGCATAGTCGATATCAATGAAAAATAAAATAGACATACTCCCAAATCTTATCGTATAAAGTACGAGGTATGTTTGCGGACATGATGAAGTCTGTGGGTCTGAGAGACAAGTGTTGGCAATCTCAAATTCGCTGTCAAATCCAGGAGCGTTAGCGACTAGAGGAAGATTTGCAGGGAAAAGAGAACCTCAAAAGAGTACGTGCTTTATATGATCGTACATTTTAGCATCCTATTCTATGTAGACGTCATTTCTATTTCGAGATTATATCCCGTATGTCACGGTCATGTCTTCCCAGATTATACACGTAGGAAATTTCAGGATTTTGGGCCGTGTGTATACGGAATCAGAAATGAGAACAAAAACTCGCTTCCTATTATAATTAGGTAATACGTGCTGAGTCAGAAAGCCGAGATTGGTCGACTCCGACGAACTTGTGAGGAGGGCTTTGGCTTTGTCGGGATCATTTTACAGTCAAGGATTCTAAACTGTACGGTTGACCTGTGCATCACCACCTTCAACACCCAATCGCTGTGCTGCTCCTAAGATAGTTACTTCTTGATAGATAGATACGCACATAGGTGTTACATTCTCCCCTGTCTAATCGTACTAGTAGTTCTCTCAGCGGTTCTCGTAATGTACCTTATGCCTGACCACTGCCGCCCCAATGGTAAACGTACCTGTGATATCTATACCAGTTCTTTCAGCCTCCTTTTGAACGTCGTGATGTCTGTATACCTCGGGGAAGCCCCAATGAAAGATTCTGGTCCACGATGGATGTAGACTCCCGCTTTCCGGCTCTGACTATTGATGCGAATGAGGGTATCATGTGAACAACCGATACCTGTACACAGAGAGAGGCTGTTAGCGAGCATGTTCACGAACCTGCTGGGTCGAACGGAAGGTGGGGAATTGCCCAACGTTCGGGTTCACCCTTCATGCGATTTTCCTTGTGTCTATTTTCTTGCATTTGGAATCCTTTTCTAATCGCGTCCTGGTGGGATCCAGAAAACCCTGTGAAGGCAAGTCTCCCGGAATAAGGAGGACGTGGATTCACAGGAAGCCCCGTACACTCTTCGACGACATCAAGAATACGAGGGAGATTGCTGAAGTCCAACCGTCGGGAACTACCTTGACCATATTGATTAAGTGCAAGTGTAATCAGGTCAACATTGCCGGTGTACTCCCCATGGCCGAGGCTGGAGACAGCCTTCGACGCGGTCCGTCCCAGCAGGCAAGCCTAACTGAGCAGCAGTGACAGCGGTACAGTACTTAAACAAAACTTGTAAATTATTTTGTTCAAAATGAGGGCGAAGGAATAGACATCTCAGCCATATCATTATGGGGGTGTAGACTGACGCAGATATTGGGTGAACTGTCTCAGCGTCAGCAGTAAAGACGGACGGGGATTGTTCTTTGATTGCTTTGCATGCGTGTTGATAAGAAGAATTGTTCAGGCCATGAAGGCGTTCAGGTTCATCAACCTGGAATATAGCTCAAATTGAGGATCCTCGGCCATTTTAAATGAATTCATACTGGACTCGGCCACTGTCCCAATCAATTATCCTATGTACATTATATACCCTAGCACCAAGAAAGTTCAATAAATACAAATCATTATCAATGAGGTCTCTTCGGTGGATCCCCTGTCGTCGTATTCCAGGCTGTCCCAGGTGAAACAGTCCAATCCCCATGACATCCCCATTCCCAGTCCGTCTCTCTCGCCAATTTCTGTTGAGATTCAACGAAAGTATCAAGAGGGCACATCCCATCTTTCTGTTCGGGGCAGCCAGCGATTCCAGTGAGGGGTGTGACACCGTCATTAATGATGATACGAATTTGAGGCTCGCTGGGGTACGAGGAGCAATTCAAGACTGGGAAAATTGAGTAAGTTGAGAGAGAAGTGGAGTAAACAACATACGTTGGAACTGGATATTCGTCGCGAAAGGAGCGATTTGCGACGAGACGAAAGAGCGATTGGCAGGGATATGGTCAGAAGGTAACGGTCCACTCGCAGCAAAATTCGACAAATTAAGAGCAGTGATCACATTGAGAACGACGACTTCGTGTGTTGCATCGACGTATAAATTGTCATGAAGGGGGAACGTGATTGGGCTACCGTCTAATGTTGCGTTGGTAGATGTGTTGTGGACGGCGATCGGTGTGCGAGTTAATCGTGCAAGGAGCTCGTTGATGTATCCGACGCCGAGGACACGGGCAACCGGGGATCCGAAGGCAGAGTCATACCTAAAGATAATATAATTACGGAAACATTTTAGAGTGAGAAATAAAGTGATACCAGAAATATAAATCAAGCCTACGAAATACTAAGGTGAGCGACATATATGGAGAAATTTATATGACGACTCAACGAATATTCAAACCCTTCCCATTCCTCTTCGGTGAATAGTCCACAGAAATTAGAATAGCCCAAGGAGACGGTCTAATCAGTCTTCGATGAATATCTAAGATAAACATTTAAAACCGTGAATAGCAAACCTCATATGCACAGAGCTAGATTAAAAGGGAGTTCTATAAGGTACATCTGCACCGAACAATATCCATACGTACCTGTTGAAGAATATAAACGTCTTCGAAGGTCAATTTGAAACCATTCAGTTGTTCTTGAAGTCGCTGTCGTGCATCCTTGAGATAAACTGATGTCCATTCCTTGACGTATTGGACACCTCTGTCCGACTTCGGGGCAATATTTGCGTTAGGGCACCTGTAATTTTAATTTGAGTGCGAGGCGGCATTAAAACTAGAGAGATCCTCACGTCTTATAAGGTGCCAGGGTATTGTTGAACTAGAAGACCAACGAGTTCACGATTATGTTTATATGAGGTAAATAAGCACTTACACCAGATGCTTCTATAGTAATGAGCTGCTGATACTGATTCTCGAGGGGCCAGCCGAAAAAGCCCAACGCAAAATTCATAGCAGATGCAAGCATACGGTCTCTGTTGTCTGGCTCAGTCTTTTCTTCTTAGAGTTATTAACAAACTTACTGGGACTCGGTTCGGAATACGGGAAGCTTCCTCTTCTCAGTAAATTCCTAGTGCAGGATGTGAGGGAGATCAGGCGAAAATAGATTAAAACCCACATTAAGCAGGAATCCGTATTTGATTCGCAAAGACACGCCCAAGTCATCTAATTTCAACATTTAACAATATTCGTTGAAGTCCAGGCAAACAGACTCGTACATAGCTGCTGCCTCCCAAACGGTGTCAAGACCTGAATTATTTTAGTTAAAGTTGTAGTACTCCAAAATGGAAGCCCATACCTCCTCTCCCAATTTATACGTCCACCCGTTCAAGAATTCAAGATCCCCAGATGCTGTCCAGTTAGCGTTCGATTTACGAAGCTTGGTCGCAAGTTTGGCAGGGCCACCATACGAGGCTGATAAGCTATATTAACGAGAGGGATAGGGACAAGATAATTACACACCCCAAGCGGTTGGATATCTTGCCCCATGTCGATGCAAGAAATGAAGACCAGTAACCGAGCACGTCTCAGGAGGTTCCGGGCTAGAATCCAAACCAAAGGCACCGCGTTCATTGCTATACCATGGAGACAGATTGCCCCATTTCTTGAATATATCGAAACCGGTTGTCTTCGCCTTTCCTCCACCCAAAGTTCCTGGTTGAACAAGGTTCGGAGCCCCCGTATGAATGGGATATTCTGGAGCCGTTATAGCGACGGCTGGCTCTGCACCGGTCGGGGTAGGTCCTGCATAACCGACGTTGGTTGGAAACAGAGATGGGACTGCATTGATAGGAGAAGTTGGCGGGAAGGGATGGATTTCCGTTGAACCGGCCCACGGATCTGCGTACTGCCACGGTTTCGTCGAAGGGTCATCGAATTCATTAAGCTTAGTATTACTTGGAGACCACGAAATAAAGCATAGTGGTACGATAAGATACTGAGCGACAGCAAAGACGATACCTCCTACGATGAACGATGCACCCAAGTGGAATTTGTTGTAACCAGTCTGGCTAGATCGATGTCGAGGCGGGTTTATGCCACTTTCGTCTACTTCAGGCTTTCCCGAAAGAAGGCCTTGCTCCTCTTCATGCGTGTTCAAGGGCTCGTAGTTGCCCCGTTCGACGTCTGCCATGTACCGTTCTGCAACGAGCGCCAACTTGAACATGTTACAGCCACAGTTCAACTTGAGTGACGTCTCCTATTTCAAACCTGTAACTGCTGCGGCAACGGTTTACTAAACTTGGTCTTTAACTTGCTCCTTTTCGTCGTCCCGAAGTCACTTTAGAAAGTTAGACGGGACTTCTTCATAATCTTTTCACTCTCAAGGCCTGGTTACACTGAAAGAATTCAACCTGTACGTCGTGCTGCGAGAGTCAATTATCGACAATATCAGCTATTCGACTGGACTGACGTTCAGATTCAATAGATCTCGTTTCTTCTGTAAAGAAAATTAGTTGCGTCCCATACGACACCCTCTAAGCATATGGATCGTGATGCTCTCGTATGTTCCTTGTATATTCCACAGCATAAACATCTCTCATTAATATCTCTAGTGGTCTAATGGATATGATGAATCGGTGGAGGTGAACCAGAGAGCTCTGATAGATAAGGTTCTTGCTAGGTATTCAGGAGAATTCACGGGTCTGTACCTTCTCCGAAATCCTTGAAAAACACGCACTAAATTACTCGGAAACCTAGTCTTCAGAGAATTACTCCAAAATTCAGATGACGCCGCGTCCAAAGCTGTAGAGATTCGATTTGAAAGTCAAGAATACTTAGATAGAATGAAGAGTGGGCTTGGCGTTCTACCAGGTCCAATCGACCTGAAGAAGCAGGTGCGTATCGCATTAGTGAAATTTCCGCAGTGTAATCTCATTCTTGGTGGCTATTTCTAGGTTCATCAATGGACGTTCCGCAATAACGGGATAGTATTCCGTGAGGAAGGTATGCCTTTTTAATATATACGTTCGCATTGCATTTTTATTCGATGCCACAGACTGGTCACGTCTGAAGAAAATAGGTTTGTTTGTGAAATGATTCTATTCATAATTTTGGAACTGACTCCTAAGCGACCTATAGCGGAGGGAAATCCAGATGAGGAGAAGATAGGAGCCTTTGGCGTTGGCTTTTACAGTCTGTTCTCTGTGACAGAAGAACCTTTCGTCACTTCAGGCGACAAATGGATGGGATTCTACTGGAAAGACAAAAAGGATCAGCTATTCGCTAGACGAGGAGATCTACCCGCCGCCGAGGAGAATGATACATATCGCCAATGGACTACCTTCCAGATGGCACTACGAGAGGCTGCGCCCATGCCAACGGCTTTTGACTTCATCCGGTTCTTGACTTCCAGTATTACATTCATGGCACACTTGCAGAATGTCACAGTCTGGTTTGATGGACATCAGATTGCAAAGTTGGTGAAGGATATTGGAGTTCCGAAAGATCTTCCAATTCCTACGGGATTGAAAAGGACGAGCGACCTTTCGATGATGACCATGATTGGGGTGAAAACTACATGTGAGTTATTTTTACCTTGGGGGTACATTAAGACATTAATTCCTGAACTTGTTTAGCTCTTAATATTTCCGCTGAAGTCGTTCGGCTCGTGTATACTGGTGGTTCAGAACGAAAACCACCAACAAAGGCTCCACCAGTAACTCAAAAGACCCCAGCTAATACTGGGTTCTTCTCGTCGCTCTTCTCCTCTTTTTCTGGTGGTTCTTCTAGTCCAGTTCCTCCTCCGCCACCGAAGTTGGAACCTGTCGTCCAGATTGATCCAATGACACCTGTGAAGTCGCATGTCCTTCTTTCAGTCTTTTCTGGAGAAGTTTCAGTCACCCTCAATAAGAAGATGATTCTTGAACTTCATAGATCCACAAAAAAGAATCCTCCGACGAAATTGAAGCTTGAGTTGATATATGTTTGTCTCTGCCGATCATGAATTCGTATACTTGGTACTGACAAGAAGTGTCTTAGACTGGCAAAGATGAATATGACGCAAGTAAAAAAGATGAAGAAGGCTTGTTTGAGAAGACTGGCAGCCTTTTCCAGGGCCTGCGGGCAGACCTTGACGGGTTAGAGTTAATCATATGTCTCATAAACAAACAATTCTTACACATTATTCTAATACAGGACAGGATCCGCCAGAGTGTTCATTGTGAGTCATCCAACTCTTGTATCCTTCATGGTTGTATCTTTACAACGAATAGGGCCACGCAACTGGGCAAACAACTGGGATTGGCGGTAAGTCGGTTTTCCCCTACTTCGCCGATTAACTGTCTGACCCGCTTCTAGGTCATATTTCTGGACGCTTTATCCCTACAGTAGAACGGGAATCAATTGATTTGGTGTAAGCCTCTTTCAGTTCTCTTTCGATCAGCAACCCTGACCTATTCTTTTATAGTGACCGAAACGTTGCTGGTTAGTTCTACAAACCTTATTCCTGGATATTTACTTATTGATTATTCATAGTTTGGAACAAGGAGTTGCTTTACGTCGCTGGCCTCCTCTCGCGGATGGCATACGAGTTGGAAATGCACAATATCAAGTCTTTATGGAACGCAGCAGCCGAAGCTGGGAAAGGTCAACCCCCTGTAGAACTTCAAGAATGGCTTCAAAACCGAGGTCTTCACGCAATGAAGTTCTTCGGGTTCCACCAATCCACTCCATCGGCAGTTGTTTCTTCTCTGATCGAGGCTGCTTTCTTTGGCTCATCGATGGATGGGTCTTTCCCTATTATTTCCACCGCTGGCGTTATGGACGCGCGAAGTGTTCGGAGGTTCGATCCTGTGTACTCTGGATTCCTGAAGAAGCTTCCTTTGCTTCCTGACGAGGTTGCAACAGGTGCCACGACTATGGTGGATCATCTTCGCAGTCGCACCATGCTCAAGGATATTTCCTTTCAAGACGTCATTAACGAACTTCGAGCTCGTCCGCTCACAGAGGCCGAGATGGTCGAATGTCTCAAATGGAGAACAAGCCTCAATACAGACGGTATTCGCCCTGCATATCTGGCAGAACTCAAACGGGAATTCTTGGACGCAGCTATCTTATCCGCTACCGATGAGAAGGGCAATGAACAACTGATACTACTTTCCATGATCAGAACATACCATATCCCTCGTAATGCAACCGCTTTCCTCCCCACCGATGCACCCTTCCCATCACATACATTGCCCTTCTCTCTAACAAAACAAGTTAAAGCGGATTTATTCAACGAACTTTTCGGATGGAACGAACTATCCTTGCCCGTATGGCTGGAAAACCTAGTGACATCACCCAACATCCCTGTTGAGTTCAATGTTACAAAGTCACCAGAGTGGGCGGAGAGGCTGTTCAGTGTGTTGGCGCGTGCTTGGACATCGATACCTAAAGAGCAGCATGCCCAAATTATTGCGCTGTTGCAGGATAAGCCTTGTATTCCTACAAAGCAAGGTATGAAGCTGCCAAGTGAATCCTATTTCCTCAATGCAAAGTATGTGGTTTTCTTCTTGTTGCGTTGACCAATATAACAGGCGTTTTCCTTCAGTGTTTTCTCGGATTTACCTATTATTGCAATGCCGAAGGGTACTATCGTGAAGGGAACTCTAGAGAAGGTATATCATCTTGTTTTCTCTGCGAGATGCTTATTCACATCTTCATAAGATGTTGTTGGCACTCGGTGTTCAACAACATGTCGATTTGCAGATTGTATTCAGCAGGTATGTCTTGTTTTGCTTGTGTCCACAACTTAGCGAACCTTTCCCCCAGGATGATTCGCACCGGCGACTGGAGCATGCACGATTTAATCAAGTACCTTGTAGCGGTCGAAAACTCTCTAACCGACATAGAGGTTACCCGTTTGCGCGAAACTGTCGCCTTCGCGAGAGAAGAGCCGGGCAACCCACCCCCCACCAATGGCGAAGGTGCTACGACCCCTGCACCAAATGTGCCACCCAAACAAAGATATCGTGCAAGGGACCTCTACGAACCTACAAATGCGTTGCAAGAGTTAGGTCTGCCTGTTTTAGCCTGGGACCGCGGGCAGAAATGGAGGAGCTCAAGCGACGAAGGTACCGATTAACACAAGCAATTTCATTCATAGCGCTAACCAATCATTTCCAGCTAGATTCATGTTCAAAATCGGTCTGAAGAAGCACCCTGAACTGAAAGAATTACTCGAGTTGGTGGCTGGACCAAATGCTCAAATTCGACAAGCAGCGCTCAAGTATCTCTTTGACGGACTCCCCACAAAGTATTCTCATTATGACCCAATCTTCTTCGACAAGATTCCGTATATTCCTGCTAAGAAGCCCGACGGTACTTTTTTCCTTAGCACACCATTGGAGGTAAATCCGAGATTTGATGGTCCATTCTTCTGTGCTCTAACTCCTTTCAGGTCTTCACCGACAGTGAATACTCAACCATGGGTTTTTCAGTAGTCGATCCTCAGCTACCTCAGGATTGGGTCACCAAGTTAAAGCTTAAGCCACACCCTCCAGTCCGTATGATCCTCCTCGTCCTCAAAGGAACACCACCAAAGGATACCGTTACTGCCCGGAAATGGTTTGATCTGCTTGCTGGGCGGCTCTCAGGTTTGTCAGAGTTTCCTCGATTAGCTTCTACTTACGCTGACGATGTACAATAGACTTCACTTCATCTGATCTTCAACACCTGTCTTCCGTTGATTTTATCCCTGTCATTCAGTCTGTAGCCTCTCAAAGCGGGGCAACCAACGGATCAACACAGCCAAGGATCGTCTTATTCAGTCCAAATCGTTGTTATGTGAGCAAAGACGCCACAAACGCATTCCATTCCCAGCTCTTCACATATGTGGACTTTGGTTCTCGTGCCAATAGTTTCCTAATGGCATGTGGTGTCCGTAACGAACCTACAGTCGAAGAGTTGGCTCAAATGCTCATCGCTAATCCTCGGCACTTCTTCAAACTTGCCGGAGGATATGAACAGTGAGTTATCTGTGGTTCTCAGCATTTGCTTTGACTAATTCTGTCCAGGTTCCTTGTCGAACTTCGACGAATCGCGGTGAACTTCCGTGGTGTAACAATAGCTACCCGAAACCAGATGAAGAAAACGGCGTGTTTGGTCGCTTCGAAACGTGTTGCTAGGTCAGATGGACAGACGCAGAAGGCAGATAAAGATGAAGAGGAGGAGAACAAGCTCGAAACTGATCTTGTTGTACCCGGTCAGGTAGACCAATTTTGCAGTATCAAGTGGCATGCTATTTAACCTACTGTGTTATAGATTGCCATTGTTGACGACACAACATCTTACATGATGTTCGATAATATTTGGACTGCCCCTCAAGAAGATATTGTGCGTTCACATATTGTCTATCATCGCTTATCATTGACAATACTTTAGGTCGAAGAGCTCTATGCCGCTCTTGGTTCGCCATTGTTTAGCTCCATTGTCAAGGAAGAGTACAAGCCTTCCGCGGAAATTCGAGACTCCCACCGAGCCGCACAGCTTCGGGTGCTTATTCTCGAACGCTTGCCGTTATTTCTGCACGAACGTATGCACAGCAAGCCATCGGTGACATATGATTGGCTTAGCAAGGACGGAAATTTTGTGGTGATCGAAGTTGGCAAATTGACTTTGACTCGTACTCTTCAATTTGGCAGCACGAAGATGGTCAGGTCGCAGGAAGCCTTTGCTACAGCGAGTCGAAAAGTTAGGGGACCTGTCGTGATGTGGATTGGTGCAAATACTCAGCTGGATTACTATGAGTAAGTCGTACATGTGTCTGTCTATCAGTGTTCAAGTTTGCTGAAACAGAGTAGGGTGGCTAACTCACTATGTCGCGTCATCTTAAACTATCACAAACCTAACGACAGTCTATTGTATGTGATATTTGTAGATCTAGTTTCGTTAATACTGACGGCCTCACTAGATTTATGACTATTCTATCCACTGATTTACGTGCCTTGCGTCGTCGAGGCTTTAATGGTATGCCGAGGCCTTCTGCTTATGCTTAATGTTGATCTTAACCTTCGCAGTCGATCGTGTTTTGCGCCACCAACAAGCTGAAAAGGACAAGCAAGCTGCAAGAGAACGACAGCTTGTCAGCGAGATTTCAAAGGCGACTGGGAATATGGGTGGTCAGCAACCTCCTCCCGGCCAACCGCCACCCAAGACCGAAATAGTTTCCAACGACCAGTCTCCGGGTCCGTCCAAAGGCGGAGGGTTGTTCTCGAACTTCAAGTTGCGGAAACCGGTGAAGCCTGGGTCATCTCCAACTCCTTCCATGCCGGGAGGCACGCCCGAACCGCCAAATCCAGTGGCGCCCTACGGAAAGGGTCCTGTGTGGAATGCGGACCAAGGAGTGACACCCCATGCAAATATCGAACGAAACGTTCGATCTGCTATTGATGTGAGCGCACTGCAAATTTTTATCCCCGTATTTGCCCTGAGTATGTGTGTAGGCTTGTCGTCCCGAGGCTCAAGGAGTCATCCAAAGTCCTGAGAACATGACTGTTATCAAAGAAGCAATGGATGAAGGATATTGTGATGTTATGGGAGCTATTGTAGGCTCGATTTTAATGCCTTAGATGGCCAGACTTAACTCTCTTCTATAGAATCTCGATCTTGTTGGGATCATGGGGATGTTCAAAGTCTTTGTCTCCTCTCAAGGTCCGACCCAGTAGACCTTCCTTATGTTGTAAACTGATGAGGAGTTTTAGGACCACCAAATGCTAAGGCACAGGTCGAGAGCATGCGCCCCGAAATTAGGCGTTTTGGCGACCTCGTTCTACAACCTTTAATCAACCTTTACGGTCTCCAAGCCACTAGTGTTCACATATTTTATGATTGGACTGGCCCCCTCATTGCCTTCAATCGCAACGGGAGTCTATTCGTTAATTTGCGATACTATAAAGCGTGGCACGACCAAGTGGGTTATATTCGTCAGTCTCGAATAGTGCTTATATATGGATAACATACAGGATGTCCAAAACGGAAATAAAGCCCAAGCCTACACGTCATGGTGAGAAGACTGCAATTATTCCACCTTATTCCTAACCAAAACCCGTTTGCAGGTATTTCTCTCTGGCACACGAGATAGCCCATAATCTTGTCAAACCTCACAATTCTGAACATGAGTTTTATTTCTCCACGATTTGCGAACAACACATGGTTAAATTGGCGACTTTGATCACCTCCGGCGATCCAACGCCCCAGATAGGAACCGCCTGGTGAACGTACAAGTTCTTTCAATTGCAATTCTTGAGGTTATGTTGCTTTCTATTTCGTACACATGTGTCATTATTTTGTACAACTGCATTCATACTAATGTATTTATACACTTTCTCTTCACACCTTCACGTTATCTGATTGGTTCCCTTTCCAGCGGAGCCGTATGGACGTGTCCTCGAATGCCACCTACCACAGTCTTATTCGGTACCCGGCTATAACACCATTACTGAGAGAACTATTTTAGTCAATTTCACTGTAAATGATTGGAGGCATCGATCGAGACAACCACTGTCCACAACTGCACCGCTTTCCGCAACGGTCGTCACTGCCTTCCACAACGGTCGTGCATCCTTAGAAACCCAGGTATAGCGGTCTTGTCCTGTCCGTCGCGGAATGGCAATTGCCACGCTCGTGCATAATACTTAAGAAGCAGACGCGACGCAGATTCATTGGGAACGTAAACATAATGGAGCTCGAGACGATTCTCACCCGCTTGGGACTCGATTCGTGGAAAGGGACCCTCATCAATATCTTCTGCGTCATCGCCTTATACGGCGGATGGAAGGCTATTGATAGGCTATGGATTCAGCCTTTCGTATCTCCTCTGAGAGATCTTCCTGGTCCTAAGAGCCCAAGTTTTATCTGGGGAAATCTACGCGAAATCTTCTCAGCTGATCCTGGAGAACTACACGACAAATGGGTTGAGCAATATGGGACCACGTTTGTGAGTAATTTGATTGTTATTTACTCGTGAAAATCCTGATATCTGGGCAGTCTTATACAGGTCTCCTGAGGGTGAATGGGAACCCAGTGATAGTGTGTTTAAAAGCTGACCATTCGTGTCTAGAGTCGCCGCTTTATAACTCTAGATTGGAAGGCATTAGGCTATGTACTCAACCATAATTACAAATGGGAGAAACCACAAGAAGTAAGAGAGTCGCTGGCTCAGCTCCTTGGAGAAGGTCAGTGTTTTCGCAACATTACGTTATATAACATACTAAATCGATATTATCTAGGTAGACTATTTGCAGAAGGTAATAGCCCATGATTACACAAATCTAGAGAACATTTCACTTATATGCTCCATGCCTTCCTCTTAGGGGGTGCCCACAAACGTCAGGTATGCTTAGGGTCTCGTAGAGACTACAGACAGCTAATTCCCTTCTCAGCGTCGTGTGATGGTGAGGATGGTCCGAGATATTTCTACCCATTATTCATCCAGTAAATCTTCAGAACCCTTCATTTGCACCATCTCATATCCGGGAGTTGACTGAAATATTCCATGCCAAATCCCAGCAGGTAAATAAAACATTCCTTGATCCATATACATTGCCCATATATTTATTCATCCAGCTTCGAAACATTTTGTTAGCGAACACCAGCGAAGAAGGTGGATCCTATACTACGAACATAATGATATGGCTTGGAAAGGCTACTCTTGACATTATTGGTTTAGCAGGTGTGCTCATAACCCTAATGGCCAGGGTCGCATATTAAGATTGGTATAGGATTCGACTACGAGTTCAATGCACTAAACCCTGAAGGCAATGAGAATGAACTCAGCGAAGCATTTAATACCTTCCAGAGAAATAATCAGCGAATTGGCATAATCCAACTGGCCCAAGCATTTTTCCCATTTCTCAGAATTCTGGTACGCAATTTATTTGCTACGATTAAAGGAATACTAACATCTGGTATTGTTCAGCCTACTCAACAGCGTAAACATATTCTAAGGGCCACCGAAGTCATGGACCGCATTGGGCATGAGCTTGTCCACAACAAGAGACAAATGATCCTAGCTGAAGCTGCTGCGCGAGGCAAGGGTGAAGCTGGCCAAACATATGTGGAAAAGAGTGTTGTGACTTCTAAAGATCTTTTGAGTCGTCTTATGATGGCAAATATGGCAGACGATCTTCCTGAAAATCAGAGGTTATCTGACCATGATATGATGGCTCGTATGTACGCAACTGTCCCACAATTTACCCCACCTTGACATCCTCTCCGCTTAGAAATACCCACTTTCCTCATAGCCGGTCATGAAACCACAGCAACCGCTTCGACTTGGTGTCTGTATTCATTGTGCCTCAACCCAGTCGTTCAGCAAAAGCTACGTGAAGAACTCTTGAATGTCGACACGGATACCCCTACCATGGACGAAATCAATGCACTGCCATACCTCGATGCGGTTATCAAGGAGACAATGCGAGTACACGCCGCCGTACCTTCTACCGCTAGAGTTGCCGTTGAAGATGATGTCTTACCATTGGCGACACCTTTCAAAGATCGGAATGGCGTTCTGAGGCATGAATTAAGGTAAATATTGCCCAGTAATTCCTTTTAAAGGAATAGTTAATGATGTCTTTCCCTTTCAGAATCAGGAAAGGAGGTATTAGTATCCATTCGTTCGCATTTATCTTTCATACGAATTAATCGTTAAATAGACAGAATGTTCATACCAATTATCACTGCCAACAGACTTAAAGATATTTGGGGAGAAGATGCACATGAATTCAAGTATGTTTCTCTCTGTCGTATTGATCGTATAATTTCACTAATTTTCCCTTTTCAGACCAGAACGTTGGCTGAATCCACCAAGCAAGGCTTCAGAAGTGCCAGGCGTTGTTTCCGGGCTTCTGAGTTTCACTGGAGGACCGAGGTCAGTTAGCAGCCTTTTCCTTTTCATTACTTTCCAAAAAAAAAAAAAAAACTGAACTGTTCCTTGAAAGATCATGCATCGGGTACCGCTTTGCTCTCGTTGAATTCAAGTGCATAATGTTTGCCTTGATCCGTTCCTTGCAATTCGAACTCGCTGTACCAGTTGAGGATATCAGGAAGCGCTCGACTATCGTTACTCGTCCTGTCCTTAAGTCTCAGCCAAAGAATGGACCCCAGCTTCCACTTAAGATAACACCTTACAAAGGTGTCTGAATACCCAGTCACATGCGTTTTGATTCCAGTCTTTTATATGCTAGTTACATTATGGCTAAATTCGTTCGCAATTTGTTTCCAATATAATGAATAATTTATTCGGAATTTTATTCCACTATTCTTATTGGATCTAGAATTTGAACATTTCAATGGGAACGCGCCAACGCGCTTTGATCATGTTGTCACGGGACCACGATGCGCCCAAATAAATTGAAGACACTTCTATAGATTTTCTCCTATTCCCCTCCTAATTCCATCGTAGATCTCCCTATCACCCTCCATAATTATCAGGCAGTCAGGACTACCTAATATCTCCCCAATCACCAACCCAACAAATATCTTCTGATCGTCCGACGGACCGTGAATTCGAATAGCCTGCAGGCCGCAACGTGGCCTCCTATTCCCCTCTTTGTATCACTCCACCACTCCTCCGTTTCGTCCCGTCACATCATCTGACGTCGTATTCGACGTCTCGTCCTCATCGTGATGAACAATCCCCTCCTCTTGACTTCAGTTGCGCTGCTGGCTGGCGTCGCAGCAAGACCAGTTAACACGGAACGAGGAGATGACTTGCGCGAAATGTGAATGGGTTTCATATCTTCGTTATCGATTTACTTGACAATTAATGCTTTAATTCCAGTGTTCATTCACCGCCTGGCAACAACGGACACCAGACCTTCCTAAGCCGTATGCCAACTGAGTGAGTTTGACCACTTCCATAAGAAACTTATCTCGTCGATCCTGACTTTGTCCTTTGTTTCGCCACAGAGGATCTTTGGAATCCTTCAGTTCTCTCCAACTTCACGACATTCACGACACTACTGGTCCTCAACCGACCGACGAATCTCTCGCAGGGAGCGCCTCTCCCAGGCTCACAGGCTCCGTACCCGACCCAGGCCTTTCAAGTCCTTACATGGGCGCACAATACCGCCTCTCAGCACTTAATGATAACGACCTTACTTCCCCTATTCTCTCTTCTGGCGGACTAGACCTGGCATCTCCGTCTCTGTCCAACTCGCCGTTAAAACTGGAAGAGGAGACTTCTCAATCTATGCCACTTCCTCTTGAAGTACCAGAATACAGTCCCAAGGTCGTCGCCCTTGTTATTTCAAGTATCGCGTCTCTGGCATTATTGGGTCTTGCTGTTGCAACAGTGTATGCTACCCAGTTCTTCCGCCGTGTGGTTCTAAGAGAGAATGTCTGGCGGTCGGTAACCCGTGGACAAACAAAGGATAAAGTAGGACTCCAAACATCGGAGAAAGAGAAGATTGGAGGTAGAAACTCTAAGATGATTGAGGAGAAGGGTATCGACGAAGATAAGGCCGTTATCGCTCCACGAGAAGTACCTGCTGAGCTTCGGTCTTCGCATCCGGGGGAACCTGGACTAATAAACGAGAAGCCGACCACCAAGAACGAAGATGAATCTCTGGCGGATGACCCTGAAGATATGCCGTTACTTGATGCTTCTGCTCCTGCGGTGCGCGAGGGGGCCGATAACCGTTTAGGTGCCTCACTAATGGCGTGGAGACACAACAATTGGTTAACACACTTCATGGTCGTGCTGTTTGGCTGGGTAGGCAT
>Ga0157379_10002087_pt1 | contig 16591 bp, 19 predicted proteins | sample S25metaG_FD_121802 | JGI IMG/M metagenome (GOLD analysis project Ga0157379, IMG submission 121802) | Switchgrass rhizosphere microbial communities from Kellogg Biological Station, Michigan, USA - S2-5 metaG | ecosystem: Host-associated > Plants > Roots > Rhizosphere > Soil | place: USA... | reverse complement strand
GGGCTACGCGGTCGACATCGCCGGCCGGGGCGAGGACGCGCTCTGGATGGCCGGCGCGGCTGCCTACGACGCGATCCTGCTCGACGTCATGCTCCCCGGCGCGGACGGATTCGAGGTCTGCCGACGCTTGCGCGAGCTCGGGATCTGGAGCCCGCTGCTCATGCTCACGGCACGTGACGCGATCGAGGACCGCGTGAGCGGCTTGGACGCGGGCGCCGACGACTACCTCGTCAAGCCCTTCTCGTTCGAAGAGCTGCTGGCGCGGTTGCGCGCCCTCGTGCGACGGATGCCCAGCGAGCGCCCCACCATCGTCGAGGTCGGCGATCTGCGTCTGGATCCGTCCGCCCGGCGGGCATGGCGAGGCGAGCGGGAGCTCGACCTCTCGGTCAAGGAGTTCGCCCTGCTGGAGCTCTTCATGCGGCGGCCCGGGAAGGTCCTCTCACGCTCGGAGTTGCTCGACGGTGCCTGGGACCTGGCATTCGAGCGGCGTTCGAACGTCGTCGACGTATATATGGGATACCTGCGCGCAAAGGTCGACAAGCCGTTCGGCAGCGACTCGCTCGAGACGGTGCGCGGGGTGGGCTACCGGCTGCGGGCGAGCGGTTGAACTGGCTGCCCATCCGGCTCCGGCTCACGCTGGCCTTTGCGCTGGCGGTGGCGGTCGTGCTGGCGGGCATGGGCACCTTCGTCTACCGGCGAGTCGCAGACTCGCTGCTTGCCTCGGTCGACACGACCCTCGCCTCCCAGGCGGACGAGGCGGCGCTCGACGTGCGCACTGGTGACGTGAGCCACCTCGACGTCACGGGCGGCACGACGCTCGCGCAGGTGGTCGACTCGAGGGGTCGCGTCCTACACGACGTCCCCCGCGGCCTTGCGCGCCTCTTGCCAGTCGCGGACGTTCGCCAGGCGTCCACCGATGGGCGCGTGCTGCGATCGGTCTCGCTCGACGCTCCGCGGGGCGACTGGCGCGTGCTCGCGATCCCGAACGGCTCGTCGGGCCAGGTCGTGCTGGTGGCGCGCTCGCTCGAGCCGCGGGAGGACTCGCTCGATCGCCTGCTCCGCCAGCTGCTCGTCGCGACTCCCCTCGCGCTCCTCCTGGCGGCGCTGGCCGGCTATGCGCTGGCAGCCGCCGCGATGCGCCCGGTGGAGGCCATGCGGCGCCGCGCTGCCTCGGTCTCGGCGGCGTCGCCCGGACGGCTCCCGGTTCCGCCGAGCGGGGATGAGATCGCCCGCTTGGCGACGACGCTCAACGACATGCTGGGCCGGCTCGAGGCGGCTTTCGAGCACGAGCGCCGGTTCGTCGCCGATGCGAGCCACGAGCTGCGCACGCCCCTGGCGCTGCTGCGCGCCGAGATCGAGATCGCGCTGAGGCGTCCTCGCAGCGCCGCCGAGCTCGAGGCGACGCTGCGCTCGGCGGGCGAGGAGACGGAGCGCCTGTCGAGGCTGGCCGAGGACCTCATGCTGATGGCGCGAGCCGATCGCAGGCCGTTGCCGCTCCGTCGCGAGACGGTCGCGGCCGAGAGCGTGTTCGCGGCCGTCGCCGCGCGCTTCGCCGCGGCCGGCGGCGAGGCCGCCGACTCGATTCGGGTGGAGGAGACCGATGCGCTGCTCGACGCCGATGCCGATCGGCTCGTGCAGGCGGTCACCAACCTCGTGGACAACTCGATCGCGCATGGAGCGGGCCCGATCGTCCTGTACGCCGTCGAGCGGGACGATCTGGTCGAACTGCACGTCGCCGACAGCGGGGCAGGCTTCGACGAGCAGTTCCTGCCGCGCGCGTTCGACCGCTTCAGCCGCGCCGACGAGGCGCGCCAGAGGGGAGGAACGGGTCTCGGTCTCTCGATCGTGGAGCTGATCGCAGGTGCGCACGGCGGTCGAGCGGGGGCCGCGAACCGGCCGGAAGGCGGAGCCGACGTGTGGCTGGCGATCCCCCGCCCGCCGGTTCGCGAGGTCGTCAGGGAGTCGCCGTCGCGAACCCCTGTGCCGTGATCCGGCAGCTGGTGCCGCTGGCCCCCGCCGTCACCCACATCGTGCTCACGCGGTCGCCGCCACTCGAATCGTCGCTGGCCTGCCACATGACGGATTCCTGACCGCTTAGGCCCGAGTTGGTGGGCTGGTCGACCGTGGCGCCGCCGGCGACGCTCGCCACGTTCACGTCGCTGTCGCCCGCGGCCGGGGCGCCCGTCTTGTGCAGCACGACCTGGTTCACAACGGTCACCGACCCGGAGCTCGTGTTCTGCCACTGCGTGGTCGCGACTCCGTTCGCGCAGCTGGCACGCAGCGCGCCGAGGCCAGGCACGCTCAGCAGCGTCGTGGCTCCGGTACCGTCGGGCAGCGTGAGCGCAGTTGAGAGCATCCGCCCGTTGCCCTCGACGACCTCCCCGTCCTTGATCTTGCTCGCCACGATCGAGGCGTCGCCGTAGTCGTTCGTCCCGATCGCCCCGTCCTTGATCTTCGGCGTCGTGACGGCATCGGTGGCGAGCTCCGCGTTGCCCACGGAGCTGTCGCGGATCTTCGAGGCGGTGACGGCGTCGTTGGCGAGGTCGCTGTTGCCGATCGCGCCGCCGCGCACCTTCGTGCCCGTCACGGCGTCGTTGCCGAGGTCGGCGTTGCCGACGCCGGCGTCGCGGATCTGCAGGCCGGTGACCGCGCCGGCCACGATCTTGGCGGTGTTGACGCTGTTGCGCGCGAGGTCGACGGCGCGAACCTGGCCGTTGCGGATCTTCGGGCTCGTGATCGCGTTGGCCTTGATCTGCTTGGTGCCGATGCGCACGACCGCGTAGGACGTGCCGCTGAGCGCGACGAGCAGCGCGATCAGCGCGACGCCCATCGCGGGCGAAGGTAGTCGAATCCAGGCTCGCATGTTCGTTCCTCCCCGTTGGTGCCGGCCTCCGACGGCCGGTACGACGAAACTCAGCCTGGCAGACGGATGTGCCCAATCCGTGAAGGTTTTCTTCGTAAGAACGACGTAGGAGTCCTGCCCGTCTAGGCCTTCGCGGGGTCAGAATGAGGCTCTGATGAGAATCCTCGTCGTCGATGACGATCGCTCCGTGCGCGACGCCCTGCGCCGCGCGCTGACGCTGGCCGGCTACGAGGTCCAGATGGCCGAGGGCGGCCAGCAGGCACTCACGCAGGCCGCGACGGCAGTCCCCGACGCGGTCGTGCTGGACGTCGGCATGCCCGACATCGACGGCATCGAGGTCTGCCAGCGGCTGCGTCGCGGCGGCAATCGCGTGCCCGTCCTCATGTTGACGGCGCGCGACGCGATCGCCGATCGCATCGATGGGCTCGACGCGGGGGCCGACGACTACCTCGTGAAGCCGTTCGACGTCGGCGAGCTGAAGGCGCGGCTGCGCGCGTTGCTGCGACGCAGCGGAGGCGAGGGCGATCCCGACGCCGTCTCGTTCGAGGAGCTGAAGCTCGACAGCGCGCGCCACGGCGTGGCCGTGCGGGATCGCTTCGTGGAGCTGACGCGCACCGAGTACCAGCTGCTCGAGCTGCTCATGCTCAACCCTCGCCGGGTCCTGCCGCACGGTCTCATCTACGACCGCGTCTGGGGCTACGACTTCGGGCCTGCCTCGAACGCGCTGCGGGTGTACGTGGGGTATCTGCGGCGCAAGCTCGAGGACGCGGGTGCGCGGCCGATGATCCACACGATCCGCGGCGTCGGCTACGTGCTGCGAGAGCCGTGACGCTGCGCACGCGCATGGCTGCCGTCGCCGGCCTCGCGGTGGCGCTGACCGTGGTCGCTCTCGCCATCGCCCTGTACGGGGCCGCTCGCTCGACACTGCGCGATCAGATCGACTCGGCGCTGCGCGATCGCGCCGCGCAGGTTCAGAACGCGCAAGGGCACCGCGACGGGCCGGGCGGCAATCCGGGCGGTGGCGACTTCGACGACGGAGGCCCCCCGCCCAACCCGTTCGGCGACGCGGCCGGCAAGGTGCAGTACGTCTCGCCGCGAGGCGTCGTCGTCTCGTCCACGACCTCGGGCTCGCCGCTGCCCGTCGGCACGCGCGCGAAGCAGCTCGCGGCAGGCGGGACCGGCAGCTTCTTCAGCGACGCGCACGTGAGCGGGGTCCACCTGAGGGTCCTCACCGTCGGCCTGGGCGCCCGCGGGGCCGCGCAGGTGGCGCGGCCGCTGACGGAGGTCGACCGCGCGCTGCGCCAACTGCTCGTCGTCCTGCTCGTCGTCGGCGGCATCGGCATCCTGGTGGCAGCCGCGCTGGGCTTCGTCGTCGCGCGAGCCGCGCTCGCGCCCGTGTCACGCTTCACCCGGCGCACCGAGGCGCTGACCGCCAACCCGGACCTCTCGCAGCGCCTCGAGATCCACGGGCAGGACGAGCTCGCGCGCCTCGCGCGCAGCTTCAACGCAACGCTCGACGCGCTCGAGCGCTCCGCCGAGGCGCAGCGCCATCTGGTGGCGGACGCGAGCCACGAGCTGCGCACGCCGATCGCGAGCCTGCGGGCGAACATCCAGGTGCTGCAGGACGCCGATCAGCTGCCGGAGGCCGATCGCGAGAGCCTGCGCGCCGACATCATCGCGGAGCTCGACGAGCTGACCGCGCTCGTCGGCGATGTCGTCGAGCTGGCGCGCGGCTCCAAGCCGAGCGACGTCGTGGACGACGTTCGCATCGACCAGATCGTGCGCGCGCTCGTGGAGCGGGCCGAGCGCCGCGCCGGCGACGGCGTCACGCTCCGCGTGAGCCTGCAGCCGACGGTGGTCAGCGGCGAGCCCGAGCGGATCAGCCGCGCGATCTCGAACCTGCTCGGCAACGCGCACAAGTGGAGTCCGGCCGGAGGGGTGATCGAGATCGACCTGGTCGACGGGAGCCTCACCGTGCGCGACCACGGGCCGGGGTTCGAGGAGGCCGATCTGCCCCACATCTTCGACCGCTTCTACCGCGCCGACAGCGCGCGCGGGATGCCCGGCTCGGGCCTCGGCCTGGCCATCGTGCGCCAGGCCGCCGAGGCCCACGGCGGCTCGGTGAGCGCGGCCAATGCAGCCGGCGGCGGGGCGGTCGTCACGGTCTCGTTCGGGCCGTCGGTCGTCGTCAGCGACGAGAGCCAGGACGATTCAGGCGCCGTCGGCGTCCCGCTGCTCGAGCAGGAGCGCGAGCCGCGGGCATAGCGAGACGGCGCGACGCGCCTCCGGTTGCAGGCCACGGGGCACCGGGCGGTCGGCGATGATCGGGTAGCCCCATTCGTCGAGTGAGATCAGCTCGGGCAGGAGCTCGGCGCAATGGCCGAAGGCGTCGCAGCGGATCGGGTTGACGCGCAGGTGCGTGGTCCGGCGGCTCATCGCCACTCCGACCTGGCTACCGGAATCGGTAGCACCGGTTCGAAGGAGCGCGCCGTGCAGTGGCCCGACAGGTGATGGGCGAGCTCGTCGCGGAACACCTCCAGCGCACTGGCGACGAGGCGTGTCGCCCCGTTCGGGTGCGCGCATGCGCCGCGTCCCGCCACCTGCGGCGTGATGCGCTGCAGGCGTCTCAGTGCAGTGCCGGCGTCGGCATCGCAGGCGGCGACCGAGCCGAGGGCGTCCGCGATGGCACGCAGGCCGAAGACGCACGGCCCGCACTGGCCGGCGCTCTCGTCTGCGAGGTATGCGGTCACGCGCGCGGTCTCGACGATGCCACAGCTCACGCTTGGTAGGACCGCGAGCGAGCGGGCTCCGAGAGAGGCCCCGAGCGGTCGCAGTCCAGCCTCGGACAGCGGTGCGTCGAGCGCCGACGCGAGCGGCACCCAGGTCCCGAAGTAGCCGCCCACGAGCACCGCGCGGGCGGCCTCATCGAAGCCGTCGTAGCGCTCGAGCGCGGCCCTCAGCGAGCCTGCCGATTCGAGCTCGGCGATGCCGGGGCGGCCGACTGCGCCGCCCAGCGTGGCGAGCATCGAACCGGGCTCGGCAGCGCTGCCGAGCTCGCGAAACCAGGCTGGGCCGTTGCGGGCGATCAGTGCGATGCCCGCCAGCGTCTCCACGTTCTGAACGAGTGTGGGACGCCTCCGCACGCCTTGCTCGTACGGTCTCGGCGGCACGAAGGCCGGTTTGGCGAGCCCGCCGTTGAGCCACTGCACGAGGGCGGTCTCCTCGCCGGCCACGAAGCGGTCGGGCGGTGCGAACAGCTCGAACTGCTCGCGCTCGCCCGCGCGAACGCGCTCGGCGATCGCGCCGGCGAGGCTTGCATGCGCGCTCGTCAGGCTGCGGTTGACCGCGATCATGATCGTGCTCGCGCCGACGGCCGCTGCCGCCGCCGCGGCGCCGTCGAGTACGAGGTGCGGGTTGATCCGCATGAGCAGGCTGTCCTTGTGGCTTCCGGGCTCGCCCTCGACGCCGTTTGCGACCACGACGGGAGAGCGCCCGGCCGCGACCGCTGTCAGCTTGAGGTGCGTCGGGAAGCCGGCGCCGCCGCGACCTCGCAGACCGCTCGCCTCGACTGCGGCGATCAGAGCCCGGCCTTCGCCACGTAGGTCGGGCAGCCGGCCGTAGCGCTCCAGGTGGGCCGGCAGCGACGCATCGGCGCCGCCGGCCGGAAGCAGGCGTGGAAGCGTGGCGCGGCGCGGCCGAGATCGCACCGCGGTGCTCATGGCGCCACCCGCACGCGGGGCGGTGAGAGGTGCTTGGAGGCCGGCGAGGGCGCTGTCAGGAGGCGCACGGCGATCGCGGCGCCGAAGACGGCCACGCAGCCAGCATCGACGGCGACCATCCAGAGCGTTCCCGAATCCGTGCCGATGCCTGCGCCATGAACCAGCGCAACGGGCCAGGCGAGGTACGCGAGGTAGTGCAGTGCGCGCCAGACGCGTGGCGCGAGATGCTGCCGCAGCAGGCTCGTGACGACGAGGGCGATGATCACGTCGAGAGCGAGCGCGCCCAGCCCGAGCCACAACCCGTAGCGGTCGGACGGCAACGGAAGGATCACGGCCGTGAGCCGCACCGTCGCGTCGGGGTCGAGGATCGCCGTCAGCACGTGCACGCTCAGGAACACGACTGCCAGCAACGAGATGTTGCGGTGCAGCCCGAGCGTGACGAAGCGGGGCACCCGCCCCGGACGCAGCCGGCTGGTCGTCGCGATGCCAAGTGCGCTCACTGCGGTGAGCAGGACCAGTGAGACGACGCCGCTCGCGCGCATCAGGTACCAGACGGGGCCTGAGGTCAGCAGCTGATTCATGCGGCAGCCTCGGCGGGCCAGCCGCAGGTATACACGGTCGTGGCGTCCGTGCGCACGAGCCGGGCCGGCAGCCCGTTGCGCTCGAGCCACGCCACAGCGGCCTCGCCGCGGACGACCGCGGCCGTGCTTGCGGTGTTGGCCTCGACGCACGTGCGCGCGGCGACGCTCACGGTCCGCCAGACCTCGTCCGCGGGAGCCCCGCTGCGCGGGTCGACGATGTGGTGCACGTCGGCCTCGCCGGCGCGCCAGCGGCGCACGGTCGTGCTCGACGTGGCGAGACCGCCGGCAGAGAGCGCGATCGCCTGGCCGTCGGCGCCGATGTCACTGCGGTGGTCGTCGGTGACGAGGATGGGCCAGCCGCCCTCCGGCGCGGCGCCGGCAAGTGCGATGTCGCCGCCGAGGTTGACCAGGACGCCCGTGCCGGTCTCGGCGTGGACGCGACGCGCGCTGCGGTCGGCCGCGAGCGCCTTCGCGGTCGCGCCGAGGTCGATCTCGACGCCCGCCGGGATGCGGACGGTTCGCCGCGCCCGGTCCAGTCGCACGCGCTGCCAGCCGGCGGCGGGCACGATGCGCATGCGCGGCGTCTGGCCGCGACGTGCGATCACCACGCTGAAGTCGGAGTCCCAGCCGAGCGCGCCCAGCGAGCGGCCGACCGTCGGATCGACGTCGCCGTCCGTGCGTGCGGCGGCGTACAGAGCCACGGCGAGCGCCTGAAGCAGGAGCGGGCTCGTGGCGAATTGCACGCCGGCCGATCGGTTGAGGCGAGTCAGTTCCGAATCGTCGCGAAAGCGACTACAGGCTTCGTCGATGCGGCGCAACTCGTCTTGGAGGATCACGCGGGCGGCCGGCAACGCCTCCGCATCCGTCACCGTGACTGCGGCGCTCGTGCCGAGGGCCGGGAAGGATGCGGTGGCCCAGGACACGCTATGAGCCCCCGGAGACGGCCACCGGGTCCTGCGTGGCCGGCGTCGGCGCGGTCGTGGCCTGGGTGGTCGGGACCTGCGTCGTCTGGGTCTCGGTTTCCGTGGCCGAGTCGCCCGTCGTCGCCGCTTGCGTGGCGACCGCGGTCGTCGCGGCCGTGCCGGTCGCGGCCGTCTGCCCCGCGTGACCGGTGGCCGCCGCGGCGAGCACGCCGAACCCCGCGGTTGCGCTCGCAGCGAGCGCCCCGGCGATGGCCGTGATGCGGCTGACGCGCCGCACGTTCGCGTCTCGTTCGCGGATCTCTCGTTCGCGATTGCCCATACCGGACATTCGAGCAGCCGAACCTAAGACTCACGTGAGAGTTCCGCGAGTTTCGCGTTGCGGCCGGCTCGACCGCTGCTATCGGCGTGAGGCTGGTCGTCGCAATCCGGCTCGCGCGGCCTTGAGTGCCTGACCGGTGAGGTACAGCCCAACCCCGTAGGTGGCGTGCGTGCGCAGGCTGCGCAGGCGCGCGGCGGTGGGGTCGGGCGTCTTTGCGCTTGCAACCCCGAGCCCGAACGCCGGCTGCATCACGAACCACGGGGCGATGATGGTGCCCAGGCCGATCGCCATAGCCGGTCCCAGGCTGGGCCGCTCCGTCCAGCGTGGCCGCCACGCCAGCAGCAGGCCGGCGAAGCTGACCCCGATCGAATAGTGGACGACGAGACCGAGCTTCGCCTCGCCGCGGATTGGCTCGGCGTCGGCGATGTTGTCGTGGGTGAACCGGCCGGTGCGCATGTGCCCGATCCACCGGGCGAGCAGCCGGTAGTCCAGGGGTGGCACCCCGGTGGTCCGCCTGACCAGTTCCGCTCCGGCGTCCATCGTCGCTGTGGCGCCCACGCCGAGCAGCGCCGACCTGACCGCCCACCGCCTCAACGCGCGCATTTCGGTCCTTCGTTCTGGAGCACCCTGGAGGTTGGTTTCCCGAGGATGCTGGCCGAAGACCCTAATGCAGCCAGGGAGCGAGCGCGTCGCGGATGCGCGCAACGCTCACGCGGCCCTCGACCCGCTGCACGACGTGCCCGTCCTCGAGCACCACGATCGCCGGCACGTCCTCGACGTGGAAGTGCTCGGCGAGCTGGGGGGTGCGGTCGACATCGACTCGCGCACGCGAGAACGCCTTGTGGTTCCGCCGCTCCTGCAGTACCTGGTCGAGGAACGCCTCGACACGGCGGCTGAGGCCGGACCTGGGCGAATGGAAGTAGAGCAATTTGGGTTGCGTCGTCGCATTCACGCCGTCGTGCTACCCGGATGCGGTGAGCCGAAAACATGCCGCCGGGAATACCCCGGCGGTTTGGCCGCTGAAATGCGGGGGAGGCCCCGACGTGAGCCTGAGCACGGAGTCCTACAGCGCCCTCATGGTGCGGGTGCGCGCGCTCGACGGCAGCGTCCTGACGGCGGACGAGGCACAGCGGATACGTGATGCCGCCGATGCCCGCCTGTTCGGGGATCCCAATCAGCTCGAGATCTCGACCAGCGCTCTGGATCTGCTGGAGTCGCTGGTCGAGGCTGCCCGCCTGTCGAGCCGGACGAGCAACGCGCTGGCCGAGATGCTGTCCGAGATCGAGAGTGTCAGCGCGACGTCATGAGCGGGCGCGCAGGAAGCGCAGCAGGGCGGACTCCCAGCGATCGAGCCCGCTCAGCCTGCGTCTCGCCGGCGATGGCAGCTCGCCTTCCGCGTAGGCCTCGAGCAGCGCCGGGTGGACGTACGAGGCGCGACAGACCGCCGGCGTGTTGCCGAGCGCATCCGCGACCTCGCGTATCGCCTCGTTGATCGAGCGCTTGGCCTCCGAGGCCGAAGCCGGCTCGCCCAGATCGCTGAGTGCCCGCAGCGAGAGCGCGCTCGCGCCCCAGGTGCGGAAGTCCTTGACGGTGAGGTCCTCGCCGCTGACGTCCTGCAGGTAGCCGTTCACGTCCTCCGAGTGCACTCGGTGGCGCTCGCCCTCGCCGTCGAGGTACTCGAACAGCTCACGCCCCGGCAGGTCGTGCAGCCGCTGCACCGTGCGGGCCAGCCGGCGATCGGCCACTTCGGCGTGCAGCAGCTTGCCGCCCTTGCCGCGGAACTCGACGCTCACGCGCGAGCCCGCGACCTCGGCGTGGCGCTGCCTGATCGTCGTGGCGCCGAACGAGCCGTTGTCACGCCGGTACTGCTCGTTGCCGACGCGGATGAGCGTCTCGTCGACCAGACGCACGACGGCCGCGAGCACGCGCTCCCGCGGCAGGCCGGAGCGGCCGAGGTCAGCGTCGATGCGCTCACGCAAGGCCGGGAGGGCCGCACCGAAGTCCTCCATCCGGTCGAACTTCGTCTCGTCGCGCAGCGTTCGCCAGTCGGGGTGGTAGAGGTACTGCTTGCGCCCGCGTGCGTCGCGTCCCGTCGCCTGCAGGTGCCCGCGCGCGTCGGTCGAGATCCAGACGTCGCTCCAGGCAGGCGGGATCGCGAGCCCGCGGATGCGCGCGAGCACGCGCTTGTCACGCAACGGCCGCCCCCGCGTTCCCAGGTAGCTGAAGCCGCCGCCCGCCCGGCGCCGCGTGATCCCCGGCCCGGAGTCCGACGAGTAGCGGAGGCCGGCGTCCTTCGCGTCATCGCTCCCGCTCGCCGTCACTGACCGGGGTTCCCTCCGGCGTCCCGGCCGAAACGCTGTGCGCCGGAGTAGCATCCCCACCTTCGAGTCGAGGAGAGGGAGAGGCAATGTCGACCCCAGAGTCCGGCAAGAAACGCATGGGCCTGACGCTCGGCGGGGCGCTCGTGATCGCCGGGATCCTGATCGCGCTGTTCCTGAACATCGCGGCCGGAGTCGTCGTCGCGCTGATCGGCCTGATCGCGTTCGGCGGCTTCGTGCGAGGCAAGTGGTACTGACCGGACTTCGCTGAGCGGCTCTCCTACTGACGCAGCGCCGCAGGCAGGCTCTGGTCGCCGTCGAGCGCCCCGGCGAAGGGGTCGCCCAGGCGCTCGATCCGGCGCAGGGCTGCGCGCATCGTCGGCCGGGCGCGCGCGAAAGCGCCCGACTCGACCTCGTCCCAGGTCAACGGCATCGACACGGGCGCGCCGGGCCGGGGCCGCACGCAGTACGCGGCCGACATCGTGCGTCCGTAGCCGACCTGGTTGGAGTCGATGAGGACGCCATGCCGGCGGCTCTTGTCCCACTGCGTCGTGACGAGATCGGGGTGGGCGCGCTCCAGTGCCTGGGCCACGAGCTGCACCAGCGAGCGCGCCTGCGCATAGGTGTGGCCCGGGCGCAGGGGCACCGCCATGTGCATGCCCTCGGTGCTCGACGTCTTGACGACGGCACGCAGGCCGAGCACCTCCAGGGCGTCGCGCACGAGCACCGCCACCCGGCCCGTCTGTGCCAGCGTGAAGCCCGGCGACGGGTCGAGGTCGAACAGCACGAAGTCGGGTGAGTCGAAGTGCTGCGAGCGGGCGTAGGGAGCGTGCACGTCGATGCAGCCGCTGTTGATCATCCAGAGCAGACCGTCCGTGTCGTCGACCATGAGGTAGCGGATGTCCTTGCCGCCCCCGTCGGAACGGCTCGGCAACGTGACCGTGCGCATCCAGTCGGGCGTGTGCACGGGCGCCTGCTTCTGGAAGAAGTGCTTGCCCTCGATGCCGTCCGGATAGCGGACGAGCGTGATCGGGCGGTCGCGCAGGTAGGGCAGGAGCACGTCCGCCACGGAGCGGTAATACGTGAGCAGGTCGCCCTTGGTGATCTTCTCGTCGGGGAAGAAGACCTTGTCCAGGTTCGTCAGCTTCAGCTCGCGCGAGGGCTTCTCGACGGGCTCCTTCACGGCACCCTCCTCTACCAGGCGCTTGAACACGGGGGCGCGCAGCCGGCGGTCGCGCGTCCATTCGGTGAACTCCACCTCGCACGCGAGCGCCGGCTCGACCCAGGTCACGCGCGAGCGCACGACACCGCCGAGCTTCGGCGCGCCGCGCAGAGGCGAGGTCTCGCGCCGGAGGGGATCGAGGCGCGCCAGCAGGTCGCGGATGTCCTCGTCCGAGAGACCGCTGCCGCAGTTCCCGGCGTACTCGAGGTCGTCGGTTGCGAGCAGCAGGGCGCCGAGCCTCGCGCGCGCGCCCTGCCCGCTGGTGTAGCCGGCGATCAGCAGCGTGGTCTCTTCGCGGAGCTTGATCTTGCGCCAGTCGTCGCTGCGTCGACCAGGTCGGTAGGGCGCCTTGATCCGCTTGGCCATGATGCCCTCGAGCCCGCGCCGGTGCGCGGCGTCCAGCAGCGCCCTGCCGTCGTCGTAGACCTGAGAGAGCACGACGACCGGAGCCTCCGGCACGATCAGCTCCTCGAGCCGCTCGCGCCTGCGGCTCCAGGGCTCGGCGATGAGCGGCTCGCCGTCGAGCTCGAGCACGTCGAAGACGACGTACGCGATGTTGCCCTCGCCGCGCTGGAAGAGGTCGAAGCGCGGGACGCCATCCTGGTCGAACGCGCACAGCTCGCCGTCGAGCACGCAATCGGCGTGCGTCAGCGCGTCGGGCAGAGCCTGGGCCACCGATCGGTGCTTGCCCTCCAGCGCCTTCCCGTTACGGGACCACAGCCGCACGTCGTCACCCTGGACACGCGCGATCGCGCGGAATCCGTCCCACTTGACCTCGAAGCGCCAGGCCTCGCCGACAGGCACGTCCTGCGACGTTCCGGCCAGCATCGGCGCGTAGGTTGGGGTGTCGCTTGGCATAAGCAGCTCTGATAGCGCGTCGAGGGGAGGATGCTAGGCTCGCCGCGTGCCGAAGCCTCCGCTCCCTCCACGGCTGGACGCCTTCCTGGCGAAGCCGAATCCTTCGGTCATCGCCACCGTGCGCCCGGACGGCTCGCCCGTGACGGTCGCGACATGGTACGTCTGGGAAGGCGGCCGGGTGCTCGTGAACATGGACGAGAGCCGGCGTCGCCTGGAGCACATGCGCGCCAATCCCCACGTGTCGCTGACCGTGATGGAGCTGGCCAACTGGAGCTCCCACGTCAGTCTGCAGGGCCGCGTCGTCTCGCTCGAGGAGGACCCGGGCCTGCGCGACATCGACCGCATCTCCACGCACTACACGGGGAAGCCGTACTACCTGCGCGACCACAGGCGCTACAGCGCCTGGATCGAGGTCGATCGCTGGCACGCATGGCACCCCGAGAACATCTGAGGGGAGCTACGGCAGCGCGCGGATGATCGCGGCCGCCAGATCGACCGCCGGCGTGCGTGCCCCGTTCGTCCTCGTCGTCAGCACGATGCGCCGGTCGGGCACGAAGTGGTCGACAGCAAGCGTGTCGATCGTCGGATCCGGCTCGTCCAGCAGCAACCTCGGGACGACCGCGATGCCGAGACCCCGCCGCACGAGCGCCTGCACCTCGCGCAGGTCGTGCGCGCGGATGCGCGGGGTGCCGAGACCGTAGTCGGCCAGCGCGGCGCTGAGCGCGCGCTGGCTGGCAGTGCCGCAGTCCTTGCCGATCAGATCGCGTCGCGCGAGATCGGCCGGCGTCACCTTGCGGCCCAGCCGGGTGAGGGGGTCGCCGGCCGGCACGAGCAGGACGTAGGGGTCGCTCATGATCGTCTCGGACTCGAGCCCCTCGCGCGGCTCGTCCTCGGGCGCGACCACGAAGTCGAGCTCGCCGGCGGTCAGCCTGTCCAGCAGCTCCGCCGGGAAGTAGGACTCGCTCACGGCGAGCGTCAGCCGCGGAGCCCGTGAGCGCAGCTCCGTGGCCAGCGCGGGCACGAGGGCGGCGGCGACGCTCGGCACGGCACCGATGCGCAGCTCGCCGGTGCGGCCATCGGCGAACGCTGCCAGATCGGCGCGAGCCGACTCGAGGTGGCCGGCGATCGCGCCGGCGTGTGCGAGCAGCTGGGTGCCGGCTTCGGTCAGCTCGACCGAGCGGGCTCCGGGCGAGCGGGTGACGAGCGTGACGCCCACAATGCGCTCGAGCGCCTGCAGTTGCTGGCTCACGGCCGACTGGGTGTAGCCCAGTCGTACGGCCGCCCGGCTGACCGATCCCTCGTGCGCAATCGCCTCCAGTGCAGCCAGGTGGCGCAGGTCGAGGCCGGACCATTCAGAAAGAGCGCTGATAGGTCGGGATCGTATCCCGAATTTGCACGCGCACCGCGAGCGTGAAATGGTTTGCCTGCGTGAGCATTCTGGTCATCCAGCACGACGCAGACAAGGGACTCGGGCTGTTCGCGTCTCCGCTCGCATCCGCAGGGCTGGAGCTCGACGTCCGCTTCGCCGGCCACGGCGAGCTGGAGCTCTCGGATCACGCGGCGGTGATCGCGCTGCCCGGCGTCGCGGATCCGGTGGACGAGACCGTCGCGGTCACCGCGACGCGCGAGGTTCTGCGCGAGGCGTTGGCGCGCGGAGTGCCCGTGCTCGGCATCTGTCTCGGCGCCGAGCTCCTTGCAGAGGCCGCAGGCGGCCGCACGCATCCCTGCGCGCCAGAGTGGGGGTACTGCGAAGTGGCGCTGGAGCCCGCCGCGAGCGAGGACGACCTGCTCGCGGACTTGCCGCCGCGGTTCGAGGTCTTCCAGGCCCACAACTACGCCTGCGATCTCCCGCCGGGAGCCGTCGCCCTGTCCGGCGCGCCGGAGGAGGCGCAGGCCTTCCGCGTCGGGTCGAACGCGTGGGGCGTGCAGTTCCATCCCGAGCCGACGCTCGAGATGTTGGACAGCTGGACGCATGCACTCGGCCACCTCATGCAGGCCAACGGCGTCGATCCGGAGGTGACCCGTCGCCTCGGACGGCGCTACGTGCCGGAATGGAGCGCGCACGCAAGCTGCATGGCGCGGCGGTTCGCGACGGCCGTGCGCGCGCTGGACGCGGCTCGCTGATCAATTCCTCAGCGGTCGCCCATGATGTACTGGAGCCGTGGACACCGCAGAGCTGGAATGGATCGCGTGGACCAACCCGATCACCACCGGGTTCGGCGCGGAGGTCGCGGCCTCGGACATTTCGGGCCGCACCGTGGCGTGTCACCAGCACATCCTGCCCGAGAGCATCTGCATCGTCGGCCCCCTCCTCCAGGCGGGGGCCCGAGTCCGAATGGCACCATGCAACCCGGACAGCACCGACGATCGCACTGCAACGCACCTCGCCTCGATGGGCGTCGAGATCCGCGGCCACGCCGGCATGTCTGCCGCCGAGCAGGCCGACGCACTCGCTTGGCTCGCGAACGAGCCAGCCGACGCGCTGTGCGACATGGGCGGTGATCTGATCGCGACGACCGCAGCAGCGGGCCACGGGCCCGCTGGTGCGCTCGAGGCCACCACGACCGGCTTGCACCGCCTGGCCGGCCTCGAGATCCCATTCCCCGTCCTGGACTGGAACGGGATCGCACTCAAGGAACTCATTCACAATCGCCATCACGTCGGCGCCGAGACCTGGCCGGCGTTCACCGCGATAACGGGCCTGTCGCTGTACGGCCGCGAGATCGTCGTGGTCGGGTTCGGCCCCGTTGGTCAGGGCGTTGCGCTGCGAGCCCGCGATCTCGGCGCCAGCGTCACGGTGGTCGACCTCGACCCGGTTCGGTTGATCCAGGCGCAGCACCACGGCTGCCGCGTCGCCGACTTCGATGACGCCGTTCGCCGCGCCAGCGTAGTTGTCACCGCGACCGGTTTCGATGGGGTCGTCGGAGCTGCACAGATCGAGCGCCTCCCCGACGGCGCGATCCTCATGAACGTCGGCCACAGCCCCCGTGAGATCGACGTCGACTGGCTCAATCAGCACCCCCACACCGACCTGCGCCGACATCTCGAGCGGTATGAAGTGAACGGCCGCCGCGTGCATCTGCTCAACCGAGGCAGCCTCGTGAACTTGGCGGCCGACCTGGGCATAGGCGCACCGCAACTGTTCGACCCCTTCGCGGCGATCATGCTGCTCGGTCTCGACGCGATTCTCACGGGGCGTATCGCCGACCTCCCCGCGGGTGTGCAGCGGTATCCCGCCCAACTCGAAACCAGAGTCGCTCGAGCCCTGCTGGACAGCACCTGCGCATGAAGTGACACACCGGGGAGCACGGCAACACGTGCGCTTGCGTGTGGGCGGGCGGGTGTCCCCTAGGCCAGTGCGGCCGTGAGGCGAGGGATCTCGGCGATCGCCTCGACGTCGCGGTGGCGCAGGTGCTGGAGCATGACGCGATCCACGCCGGCATCGCGGTAGCTGCGAAGGCGCGCGACGGCCTCGTCGAACGCCCGGGGAATGCCGACGGCCGCGGACTCGCCGACCACCGCCATCAGCTCGGCGTCGGTGCCGTCCACCCACGGCAGCATCACCGAGAACGTGAGCGTGGCCGGATCGCGGCCGGCTCCCGTCCAGGCCGCCTCGCACACCGCGCGCCGCTCTGCGCACTCGGCCGGCGTCGCGTAGACGGTGTTGTACTCGTCGGCGAAGCGCGCCGCGATGCGCGCGGTGCGGGGCTTGGCGCCGCCGCCGATGATGATCGGCGGGTGCGGTCGCTGCGCCGGCTTGGGCAGCGCGTCGAGCGCCTCGAGCGTGT
>Ga0157379_10002086_pt1 | contig 16603 bp, 14 predicted proteins | sample S25metaG_FD_121802 | JGI IMG/M metagenome (GOLD analysis project Ga0157379, IMG submission 121802) | Switchgrass rhizosphere microbial communities from Kellogg Biological Station, Michigan, USA - S2-5 metaG | ecosystem: Host-associated > Plants > Roots > Rhizosphere > Soil | place: USA... | reverse complement strand
CGGACACCCAGACTTGAAAGGTTTTGGTGATGGCAAAAGACATTTTTTCTGGCTCAAAGAAGGGAAGCCCGATCCTCAGGCCGTTCACGTTGGATTTGTAGCGAAAGACCATTCCGAAGTGGATGCATTCTACAAAGCCGCCCTAGCAGCTGGAGGAAAGAGTAAGGAATCACCTCAAGCTCGTCTCGAATACTATCCTGGCTATTATGCGACCTGGGTGCTTGATCCTGACGGCCACGATATTGAGGTCGTCAATAAAAGCTAGCCGCCGACAGAATATTCCAAAACGAAGAGCCCGGCGCGATGAAATGCGCAGCCGGGTAGATTTTGAACTGTACCCTCCCCGCTGAATCGGCCCATTACCAATGGGATGAAATCCCGGACAGGAATCGCTGATTTCGGGCACTGCGTCCCTCGCGGTAACGGACACCTTCTACGGATATTCATCGTTGCCGCTGAGTGCCATTTCATGGAGTGAGGAATCAAAACTTTCGTTCACACTCTCCAAATCTACGATCACAAACATGACGAAATCCACGTTATAAAGCGGAACATCAGGCTGGCCGCCACCGTCAGAAATCCCTCCTGGAAATTACTAATGGGATGGTCGCCGGTTTGCCCGTGATTCGCCCCTTACGCTTACGACTCAGATGGTCCGCACGTCGTTCGAAAGTATCCGTTGCTCGAAGCGCGTTATTTAGGACGTCGCAAGGGGCTGGTCTAGCCTTCTGGTGGCTAACTAGCCATCTGGCGGATGCGCCTTGCGTTCCTTTCCTCGATCCTGGTGTCAGAGTTCAGGAGAGGGTTACTAGACATGGCCAATTCAATATTAGAAACAATTTCAAGCGAATTTTCTTCTGCGACGGAGAAGGTGGGCGATAGCGTGGTTGCCGTCCAAGCCCGGCGCTGGCTGCCGGCCAGTGGCATCGAATGGAAGAAGGGGGTGGTCGTAACGGTTCATCACGGCGTGCAGCGCGATGAAGACATCAAAGTGCTGCTCGATGGCGGTCACGCAATTTCTGCGAAACTAGTTGGACGGGATCCCCGTACTGACCTAGCTGTCATAAGGATCGAGGAACGATCTTCGAGCGCGCCCCAACTCGGCGACTCGACAAGTCTGAGGCTCGGCCATCTTGTTCTCGCGCTTGGACGTACGCGGCGCGGGGATTTAGTGGCGAGTAGCGGAATCATTGGCGGCATCAGCGGCGAGTGGAGGAACCGGCGTGGGGGACAAATCGATCAGCACATCCGGCTCGACCTCGCCCTGTACCCCGGATTTTCCGGCGGACCGCTGCTCAATGCCAGGGGCGAGGTTGTTGGGATCAATACGCGAGGCCTAGCCCATGGACGAGCCGTGACCGTGCCGGCGGCGACCGTCAATCGCGTTGTCGAAGAACTCCTGGAAAAAGGGCACATCGCTCGCCCCTATTTGGGTATCGCGATGCAGCCGGTAGAGGTGCCGGAAAATATGCGCTCGAAGCTGCCCAGTCAAACGCGAGTCGGGCTGCTTGTCGTACACGTCGAAAACGATGGGCCCGCCGAAAGGGCCGGAATGTTGCTGGGAGACGTTCTTTTCGAAGTGGGCGGTGAGACAGTCGAACACGTCGATGCGATCCAGGATTCGCTGGCCACCGCGAAGGTCGGTGATGTTCTGCAGATCCGGGTGATTCGTGCCGGCGAGATCAAGCCGGTTTCAATCCAACTGGGCGAGAGGGCTCGATAACGAATGTCGAAGCGAACCGGTGGAGGCGCGATCCGAATTGCAGTGGCGGCGACCTCCGCCGTTCGCCGGGCTGGGCTCGAAAGCATCATCCGCAGCCACGCTGAGTTCCATCTTGCGGGAAGTTTTGGCGCGGTGGCAAGCCTGGTGTCATTTGCCCGTAGCACCGAACTGGATGTAATTGTCATCGACACCGATTCGATCCCCGATTTATTACTTGAGCCGACATCGGACGCCGCGATTGTTCTGCTCACGGAGGTCACCGAGGCGCGGTCGATCTCGCGCTTATTGCGGAGCGGGGTGCACGCGATTCTTTCCAGAAAGAGCGACCCGGACGACGTTCTCTCCGCCATTTATGCCTCCTATGATGGACTGGTGTTACTGAGCACAGCGACCGCAGAGAGCTTGGCTGCCGTCTACGGCGACCAGCCGCTGGAGGTTGAAGCTGAATTGTCCGAAGAGATCACCTCCCGCGAAACCGACGTACTTAGAATGTTGGCGCAGGGACTCGTCAACAAAGATATCGCGGCGCGTCTCGGTATCTCCGAGCATACGGTGAAGTTCCACATCAGCTCGATTCTCGACAAGCTAGGCGCTTCCACCCGCACCGAAGCGGTTACCGTGGGAATCCGGCGTGGGCTAATTCCAATCTGAACTCTTTGGCCTTCAGGTGTGCTCCCCATCCAGTAATTCCGGGTTGCCCGTCTATCAGGACTTGGCCGACGAGCATGGGTTCATCAGAAACTCCCGGGTTTTCGCGTACTCGGCTGACCTTCTTGATGAGGATGTCGGGCGTAGATTCAGAGAGTAAGGAAGTTCTTATTGTGACAGGCCAATGCGGCTGAGAAGCTCTTGGTATCGCGGGTCTGAACGCAGTTCTTTCAAGAAGGGATCAGCGTTGATAAAGGCTAGGCTGCCCGAACGCTGTGCATAAGCGCGCTCCAGCGCTTCGAAAGTGCGGTCGTTGTCGCCCAGGCCCGCGTGAACCACCGCGACGTTGTAGTAATCGACATCGGATCGAGCTTCGAGTTCTTTGAATTGATCGATCACCTTTCGTGCATCGCCACGCCGGCCCGCTAGCGCGTATATCCAGCCCAAGCCTGCCGCATTTAATTGGTTCTCGGTCGTTATCGGGTGAACCTCCGTACCGGCCTTTTCATTTTCTGCGATGGCCTGCGCGTAGTCTCCCTTGCATCCATACGCCCAACTCAGTTGCGCATGCACCCACTCGAGCCCGGGATCGAGTTCCATCGCCTTCTTGTATTGAGCAATCGAATCGTCGTACTGTCTCGCAGCTAGAGAATGATAGGCCATAGTCCCAATCACTTGCGGCGACAATGGGTCCAGCTCCAGCGCACGCTGGTCCTCGGCAAAACCTTCTTCAATGTGCCCACGAACGGTCAAGTACTGCGCGTACGTACGGTGCGCGTCCACGCTGCTTGGGTTGAGCTCAATCGCCCTTCTGAGCTCCGACTCGGCGCCGGACCAGTCCCAATCGTAAACGTACTTCGCGATTCCCAGCGCCGCGTGTGCTTCAGCCAGGGAGCCGTCGATCTCCAAGGCCTTCAGTGCCGCCGCCTTGGCTTTGGGAAACGCATCTTTCGATTGAAGATAGGAAAATATCCCCAGTGTTCCGTAGCTGTTCGCCAATCCGGCGTAGGCCAGGGCGTGGCCTGGATCCTTTTCAATGGCCTGCTGAAAATAATCCACGCTTTTCTTTAGCCCTTCGAGGCTGGCTTTGTTCGAGTAATAGCGGCCCTTCAGGTAAAGCTGATAAGCTTCGGCGTTTTCCGTAGAATGTTTTCTCAGTCGTTGTTTTTCCTCACCCGTCAGGCGCAATCGCAGATTCTCAGAAATATCCCGTGAGACCTCTTCCTGTACCGTAAGGACGTCGGCAAGTTTTCGTTTGTATTGCGTGCCCCAGAGTTGGGAACCTTTCTCCGCGTCAACCAGTTCGGTGTTGATGACCAAAGTATCGCCACGCTGCAGCAATCGGCTTACAAGAACGGCACGCACATGCAAATCTTGGCCCACTTTTTGCGGATCGGGCTCCGTGCCCTTGTAGCGGAAGACGGTACTGCGCGCCATGACACGCAATCCCCGAACCTCCGAAAGGCTGTTAATTAGGCTCTCAGTGATTCCGTCGCTCAGATACTCCGTGTTGGGGTCCGCGCTGGAATTCACGAAAGGAAGCACTGCCAGGGATTCAATGGCTGCACCGCGCGTTCGTGAGAAGCCGGACCAAACCGCAAGCACAATGAGCGCCACCGCCACGGCTCCAGAAACTGCCAGCCCGGCTTTGCTACGTCTTCGAAACAAGTGCGATGCGGGCCTTCCAGCCGACGCGCTGGCGCGGTTCGATTCAGTATCACGTTTTAGCCGAGCCAGGTCCGTGCGCACCTCCGATGCGCCCTGATAACGCATCTTGCGGTCCTTTTCGAGCGCCTTCATGATGATCTCTTCCAGTTTTGGATCAAGTTGCGGATTCAGACTCGACGGAGACACCGGCGCGCGGTCCAGAATCGCCTGAAAGATCACCGCGGAAGTGTTTCCTGCGAACGCTCTTTCTCCCGTTCCCACCTCGTACAAAACGGCGCCGAAGGAAAACAAATCCGTACGGGCATCCAGTTCTTCTCCCCGGGCCTGTTCGGGCGACATGTAGGCCACGGTTCCCAGCGCCGTACCCGGACTCGTGAGAATTTCTTGGGTAGTTCCCGCGAAGTGTCCGCCTCCATCGGCCGCGGTCCGCAGTTCCGACCCCAGTTTGGCCAGGCCGAAGTCCAGAATCTTCGCGTGCCCGCGCGCCGTAAGAAAGATATTGGCCGGCTTGATGTCCCGGTGGATGATTCCCTTCGCGTGGGCGGCGTCCAGTGCTTCCGCCACTTCGATCCCAACTCTCAGCAACTGTTCGAGCTCCAGCGGGCCGCTTGCGATGGCGTGCTTCAGCGTTTCTCCTTCCAGAAATTCCATTACGATGAAGCGCTTGCCTTCATGCTCGTCAATCTCGTAAATCGTGCAGATGTTGGGGTGGTTCAGCGCGGAGGCCGCCCGTGCTTCCCGGCGGAAGCGTTCGAGGGCCTGCGGATCTTTCGCAAGCTCATCCGAGAGGAATTTCAGGGCCACATAACGGCCAAGCTCAATGTCCTCGGCCTTGTAGATGACACCCATTCCGCCGCCACCGAGCTTTTCTACGATGCGGTAATGGGAGACGGTCTGACCGTCAAGTGGCTGAGACTCCGCCATGTTCGGCCATCTTAGGTTGTGTCTCGGAAACAAGTCAACGAACCACGGACCAGGAGGTCAAATCAGGGCCGAACGCGGCTAGGTCTTGATTACGGGCCACACCGAAATTAACGATGAAGCCTCTCACCTTCGTTGCCAGAGCGCCCGCCTTCGCCGAACACTCGATCACCAAAGCCCACCATGTGCGCACCCTCAAATTGACAGATGCAATTTCTGGGAGACATAACTTCTGACACCACCAGCTTCCAGGCGTGTGCCGCAGAGGCCGACATAGCCGTCAGGACGAACGAGATAGAACGACGGCTGAGGAATTTGCACTCGTGCCAATTCTTGATCGTTGACGGGATCCCTGGGAATCACGTGAATGCGTAGCAGGTCGCCGAAGTCCATCGCACCTTCAAGGAGCGGAGGCTGGCCAATCAAGATCAAGTTAAAGTGCGTGTCGCTGAGCTTCTGGAAGAGATCCTCGACGGCTTCATTGGCGACGAACTTGAGCCGCAGCCACGGGAAGCGATCGCCCGCTTGCGGCGCGGTGTCCGGCAGCGTGTCCAACGATTTTGACAAGGAGCTCTTCGGGTAGCGGATGCCGGTCTGAGAGACGGTGCGAAACGCTATCCGCTGTACGGCTTTGCGGTTCACGGCGAAGGCGGCAATCCTGGCGAGGATCTTAGTGCGCAACAGTCCGGCAAACCAGGTATTCGACACCACGAGCCGGAATGCGCGGTCCGTGCCGTTCAGCAATGCTCGCGCGACCGGGACGCGCTCCTGTTCGTAGGAATCGAGCAGAGCTGGGGTTGCCTGGTTTTTGACGACGAGCGCCAGCTTCCACGCCAGGTTGTAGGCATCCTGCAAGCCGGTGTTCATGCCTTGCGCGCCGACCGGACTGTGAATGTGCGCCGCGTCGCCCAGCAAGAAGCAGCGGCGGTCGCGGAAGCGCACTGCGCTTCGGTGATGGATCCGGTAGGTAGAGAACCAGGTGCAGGACTTAATCGACAATCCTGCTGCCGCTTCGTTGTGCAAGGAGGGGATGACGGCATCGAATTTCAGGTCAGCCTTGTCACGCAAGGCCGGCGGCAGAATGCCCGCGATCCGCCAGTGATCCTTTCCGCGCATCGGGAACAAGAGATGAAAGCCGTCCCGAAACAGGTAGACGTTGACCTCGTCGGGGACCATGGTGCCCGTCAACTCCGTATCGGCGACAAAAAACACGTGCTCGTAGGGCGCGCCGGCAAACGTTATGCCGCTCGATTCACGGACGGCACTGCGTGCTCCATCGCATCCGGCAACCCACGCCGCGAGAATGTTGCGATGGGAACCGTCGGGTAGCTTAAGCACGGCTGTGACGGAGTCGGATTGCTGCGTGAGACCGACCAGCTCCGTGTTCCACTGGACGGAGGACCCCAATTCACGAAGGTGGTCACCCAGGATGCGCTCGTTGTCATCCTGGCCGAGGACGAGCAGGAATGGATAGGGGGTTATCTTGTCCCCGGCGTCACTCAGAGCGACGCGTGCCCTCCGCTGTCCATCTGCCCAGATGTTCCCGCCTGTGCCGCGCTTGCCGAGTTCCAGCGCCCGGTCAACGATGCCCAAGTGTGAATAGATTTCCAACGTCCGCGCCTGTACTCCGAGCGCTCTCGTCTCAAGCGATGGCCCAGCGTGCCGGTCAATGATGAGCGTACGCACACCGCGGCGAACCAGTTGATTGGCGAGCATCAGCCCGGTTGGGCCGGCCCCGACGACAAGAACATCCGTGTCCATTCAGGCCTCCCTGCGGCGGAGGGTTCGAGTCTCGTCGGCTCCGCCTTTCATTGCCCTTAGCTGCTCAAGATATTTTTCCGCACTCTCCAGGTCGTTTGACACGGCTATTTCTTCCTCCTCACCATTCCAATCGATATTTGCTTGCTCAATGCGGTCGAGAATTGGATTGCTGCGAACGCCGCCGAAATAGTCCCAGGCCCACTCGATCATGGCCTCGATCTTTGCCCGGGTGTTAGTCAGCAGTAGGACATGCACACCAAGCCATGCAACAAAGGCAACTACCCCATGAAGTTGGCGACGCTGCACGCCAACCTCGGCCACTGCCGAGTTCCGCCCGATCATCGCCATAATCCCCTTATCGAAGTAACGGAAGGGTTTTCTCGATTGGCCTGCGGCATCCAATGCGATATTCCTGGCGCACCACTTGCCGCACTGCTCTGCAACGGATGCGAGCTGAGGCAGTGGCTTGCCATCCACGCCCGCGATATTCGCGAAATCCCCCAAGGCATAGACACCCTCGAAGCCCTTCACTGTGAGGTCCGGTTGAACATCAATGCGGCCACCCGGACCGAGCTGGACATTCAAATTGGTGGACAATGTCGCTGCCTTCAGGCCTCCAGCCCAGATGACGGTTCGAGTCTTGATCCTGGTTCCGTCTGAAAGCAACACATGACCGGGACCTACTTCCCGTACAGAAGTACCCAGTCGGAGTTGTACGCCGCGCTGCACCAGAGCTTTGGCAGCGTAAGAGCGAGATCTCTCCGAGAACGCCTTCAGCACGGCGTCGCCATGATCCACCAGGATAATTTGCGCTTGACCGGCTGCAAGGTTCCTGAATCTCCGTTCCTTCTGCAGCACTTGAGCCGCGTCTCCAAATGCTCCCGCCATTTCGGCTCCAGTGGGGCCCGATCCCACGATGACGAAATTGAGTGCACCTTTGTCGACCAGCGTGGGGTCGCGATCAGCGGATTCCAGAACAGCTATGATCCGCGAACGCAGAACTTCGGCGTCACGAAGTGAATAAAGCGGATAGCCGTACTTGTCTGCTCCCGGCGTACCGAAGAAGTTTGCCTGCGATCCTGCCGCTAGCACCAGAAAGTCACCCTGATACTTTTGTCCTTCCGCGGTTGCAGCCCTGCGGGTGTTGAGATCGACAGAGACAACCTCGGCCATTTTCACATCCACGTTGGACTGGCGCCGGAAGATGATTCGCAAATTAAAAGCCACATTGCTTGGCGCCAGTGCAGCGGTGGCAACCTGGTAGAGCAAGGGCTGGAACTGCAGATGGTTGTTTTTGTCAATCAACGTGATGTGTAGATCATTGGAACGAGCTAGCTCGCGGGCGCAGCTTAGCCCGGCAAAACCACTGCCGACGATCACTACGTGTTTCACAGTTTTCACCTCTAAATAGAAAGCGGCTGTGACGGGGGCGCTCGGTCACTCCTGTCCTATGTTGGTGATGCCTATGCAGCGACAATCCTGCTCAGGCATCCCGACGCAGACGGCAGTGTTCAGCGGGGGAGAGCTCCAAAAATCTTAAGAACTGGGCGCCGAGACAGGCGGAGAATGGATCAGGACCGTAGTGCCAGAGTGCGGCTCAAGGTGGAGACGGTTATCGGTGATAAACAAGCGACCTGTTCTGGGAATCAGGACAGGATCTGCGGCGACAGCAAGTGCTTTGATCGAAAAGGCTCCGAACTGTCGCCTGGGCACCACTCTCTTGCATCGGGCTGCATTTATAGATTGATTCTCTGGGCGAATCAACTGCTTCTGAAATAAATCATCATCGGGGGAAACAGCGGAGAAGGTGAGAGCGACAATACCCATTCCGCCAAGCACGTTGGCCCAGCCGCGACTCAGGGGGCGAGTTGAGCGAGAAGAGATCCAGAAGGCAAATACCACCACGCCCAGCAGCAGACCGCAAAGATTTGCGAGTGGCGCCATGCGACGAATCTCTGAATTACCTCATTTCAATGGCAGCCTGCGAGGTCGCAAAAGCCTATGCCGAGTGAAGGGTTCAAGTCAAGGCGGACTAGGGAACAGTGTCATACCACATTAGAAATGTCCCCGGTTTGTCCACAATAGAAATGTCCCCTGGTTGTAATTTCACCATACCGAAGAAAAAGCTGGCGGCATCATGTCCTGAAATCTTCTTTGCCGCCACGGATGAAGCTTGGCGGAGCTCGGTTTTGGGGATGGGGGCGCGGGGGAAGGAGCAGCGCCCCTTTCCTCGCTCCTCGCTGTAGAAGCGCGATGGACTTCGCGAAACCGCTCGAATTTTTCGGCGCGGTCCATGGCGTTGTGGCTTGGCAGTGTGCAAATCCCGAAACTTTTCTTCACTCGCTCACAAATCAGGTTCACCGGCTCGCGCTGTGCATAGGCATCACTGCTTCACATGCTGGTCGAGAAACTCAAATACGTCCGATTCCCACGCGGGGATATTTTCGTACAAGTTGTTGTGCCCGTCGTCTGGCGTTAGGCCAACTGGAGGATAGATTTTAAGAACGTAAGGTTTGTGCAATCGCTTGAGTTCTGCCGCCAAAGCACTCCCCGCGGTGGTGCCGAAGTCGTTTTCCGCATGGGTGAGCATGACCGCTGCATTCGTGTTGTGGATGGCACTTATCAATCGTTCGCGTAACTCCGGCGAGCGTTCCCATGAACCCGCAGCTGCGGCAAACGTGATGGCCGCACGAACTGTCTTGTCGCGTTCCGCAGCCAGAAGTGTTAGTTGTCCTCCGAACGAATTGCCAGCTACCGCGATCCGATGAGAATCGATTTCTGGCATGGTCTTCAAGAAGGCCAATGCCGCCATTACGTCGTCGAGTTGGTCAGTGGTAAGCAGAACAAACTGCAAATGCTGACGAGCCTCTTTTCCCCTCGACTCCTCTTCGCGACGTAGCACATCCTGCATAAATGGTGCTTGGCTGGCAGATGGACCATGTCCACGGCGAAAAGGATACAGAAATGCATACCCGTGCTTGATGAAAAAAGGTGCCAATACATTGGCCGATTGGGTAATCGGCATCCCTGCCGTGTGGTCCGGGTCGGCACCGCCCGAACCGTGGTTGAACAACACCGCCGGAAAGGGGCCGCTGCCAGCTGGTTTCCACAAATACGCTTTCAGGTGAAGCTTTCCACTAGCAAACTCCACCGTTTGCGGAACCAACGACTGCGTGACTTGGCCTTGAGCGGATAGCGAGAGCAGCAGAAAGGGCGCAAGCCAGACCGGGATTCTCATGGTGTTCGCACCGTCCGGTGCATCAATATACCGCGCAGTGGTAAGGCCGACCATCCAGAGGCATCCACCTGTCCGGGAAGTACGCGTGAGGGTGTTTACGGCGGGACTTCGCCAGGCAGTTCGGGCGCTGAGGGGTCGGGCGTCACCGGTCGCCCATGAGGCAGGGTGACACCATCTTGCAGCAGCAAGGCTTCGTAGACGGGGACGCTCCGCCAATGCCGTGCCAACCCGTACGCGCTCATATTGGCAATCATGAGCGGAAGAATCAGGCCGTAACTGCCGGTCATTTCAAAGATGATCAATACCGAAGTCATGGGAGCGCGAATGATTCCTGCAAAGACTGCCCCCATGCCCACCAGCGCAAACGCGCCGATGGAATCACTTGAATGATGAAGGACTGTGACGTCTACATAGCCGACAGCGCCGCCCAACATTCCACCGATGAACAACGAAGGCGCAAAAATTCCGCCCACTCCGCCGCTGCTGTAGGAGCACACCGTAGCCGCCAGTTTCAGCAGGCAGAGCGCGAGCATTACTTTCACTGAAAGCGACCCGGCCAGTGCCTGCGACAGCGTTTTGTACCCACCGCCAGTGATGCCATTTTGTTTCAGTGAGAGGAGAGCCACAACGGCCAGCCCACCTGTCAGTGCGCCGCCTAGCGCCGGATGCACCCACTTGGGCACTGAGGTGAAGTTCTTGAAGCGACTACGAAGTCCAAGCAGCGCGTCCGTGAAGGTCACGGCTGCCGTGGCCGAAAGTACTCCCAGCACGGCAAACCAAACGAGGGAGCTAGCGTGTCCCGAAGAAAATTGGCGCTGGATCTCGAATACCGGATGCTGGCCCAGAATGCCGCGCTCCACGGCAGCGGCGATTGCAGCGGCCACGATCACGCCGGAAAGCATAGTTTGATCGAGGTCGCCGATGATCTCTTCGAGCGTAAAGGTGACGGCGGCAATGGGAGCATTGAATGCCGCGGCAATGCCGGCTGCGACGCCCACCGAAGCCATTCGGCGTTGGCTTTGACGTGATAGGGAAAAGGCCCGGGCCAAGAAACTTGAGATTCCGGCGCAAATCTGTACGGTCGGCCCTTCACGCCCTAACGATCCGCCACTGCCGATCTGCACGATCCCGAGAACGAACTTGCCGACAGCGTCGCGAAAGGGCACGTGTCCAGCGTGCAGCGCGTAGGCAACCTTCACTTGCGGAACGCCGCTGCCGACGGCACCCGGCACCCAATAGTACAGGGCAAGGCCGACCAGCAAACCGCCGACAGCCGGCGTCAGAATAGCGAGATAGATCCAAGTAGGAAAAGGAGCGGCCAGCGCCCGGTTGATCAGTAGATCTTCCGCCTTACCGATACCGACGTGGAAGCAAACCGCTGCCAGGCCGCATAGACCGCCGCTCAAGATGGTGAGCAGCAAAAGTCGCTGACGTTCGGTCGGGGTAAGACGAAGGAGAAGAAGATTAAGCTTTTCTCGAATGAAAGCGAGGCTAGCCTTTGCGGGTGGCGGCAAGCATTCTCCTTACAAAAAGCGCAGCTAACAATATAGCTGGAAAAATAGAGCCAGCATGACGGAGTCGAAACCGTTGCGACAGAGCCGGAGATCCGAGGCCAGCACTGTCGCCGACCGGACTTCCCGAGCCACGAACTGAGAGCGAGATCATGAACTCTCTATCAGATGCTGTAGGTTGAGAGTTTGAGATTTGATGACGGCAGAATCGTTGAAGAATTCCCTTTGGGGCAAAGCGCATGGGCACACCCCCTAAGTGCCCGCCCTGGTCGCAGCGCGCGCGGTCGTGTGCAATTCTGTCCTGATCCCCTGCGAGACACGTCGGCGGTAAGTGCACTGCTAACTTCCGTCATAACCCTTGACACGGCTCTATATTTCTGCAAGTATCGAAATATGTCAGCGACTCATTCTAAAAAGTCCATCGAGCAAGTCGCCAAATATGCCGACATGTTCTCGGCGATGGGGACCGAACCTCGCCTTCGAATCATGCAACTCCTCCTGTCCGCCCATCCCGATGGGCTCGTTGTCGGGGAAATACAGGAAGAACTCGACATTCCCAACTCAACGTTGTCGCACCATTTGGATAAGCTCAGGAACGAAGAGTTGGTGCAGGTACGCCGCGAGAGCACGTTCCTTCACTACACAGCCAACACTGAGGCGCTTCAGGAATTGCTCCAGTTCTTGTACGCCGAATGTTGCACGCGCAATAAGGCTGTCAAGCCAGAGCAAATCGTTCAGATCTGTAGATAAAGGGGAACAACATGAACAGCGCGAACATAAAGGAAGTGGTCAAGGAAAAGTACGGAGAAGCGGCTCTTCGCGTGAAGAACGGTGGCAGTTCGTGCTGTGGGGCTGCTTCGAGCATTGGCAGTTGCGATCCAATTACCTCCAACCTCTACGACAGCTCACAAGCCGGGCAGATTCCTGAGGAAGCTTTGCTTGCGTCGCTGGGGTGCGGCAATCCAACCTCGTTGGCAAAACTGAGTACTGGTGAAATCGTCCTCGATCTCGGCTCGGGTGGCGGCATTGACGTTCTGCTCTCGGCCAAACGGGTTGGCCCGACGGGCAAAGCCTACGGTCTCGACATGACCGATGAAATGCTGGCCCTGGCTAATGAAAACAAGCGAAAAGCGGGGATTGAAAATGTCGAATTCCTGAAAGGAGAAATTGAGCACATTCCGCTGCCCGACAACTCGGTTGATGTGATTATTTCCAACTGCGTCATCAATCTCTCTGCAGACAAGGACCTAGTTGTGCGTGAAGCCTTCCGAGTCCTGAAGCCAGGAGGACGCTTCGCGGTGTCCGACGTTGTCACACGCGGCGAGATGCTCCCTGAGATTCGGAAGAATGTGCTGCTGTGGGTCGGCTGCGTTGCGGGGGCACTGGAAGAGAACGACTATCGCAGCAAACTGGCATCGGCTGGATTCGAACAAATCGATCTCGAACCGACGCGGGTATACCACATCGAAGACGCCCGTGAATTTCTTGCAGGCCAAGACATTGATGTTGATGCAATTGCGCCGCAAGTGGACGGCAAGTTCATAAGCGCTTTCATACGCGCCGTGAAGCCGCAACAACCCTGCTGCGGGCCAACCTGCTGCGACTGAGAAGATGGCAATGCCAGAACACTTCAACGTGTTGTTCCTGTGTACCGGAAATTCGGCTCGTTCAATCATGGCCGAGGCAATCATGAACCACAAGGGGCGACCGAACTTCACTGCCTACAGTGCTGGCAGCCATCCATCCGGCGCGGTTCGACCGGAAGCACTGAGGCAGCTCGAAGCCGCACGGCTTCCGACCAGAGGACTAAGAAGCAAGAATTGGGAAGAGTTTTCGAAGCCAAACGCTTTCAAGCTGGATTTCGTTTTTACGGTTTGTGACAACGCAGCCAAAGAAGCATGCCCGTTGTGGCCAGGTCAGCCGATGACCGCCCACTGGGGCGTTCCCGATCCCGCTGCGGTGCAGGGGACGAAGGAGCAAATAGAGAAGGCCTTTCGCGACGCTTTCTTCATGCTCGACCGTCGAATCAGTTTGTTCTTGTGCCTTCCCCTCACCAGTCTCGACCGCCTTGCGGTCAAGAAAGAAATTGACAAGATCGGACATCAATGAAATTCAGCCTTCGATCCCGCGTCGTGGCCGAGTTCCTGGGAACAGGATTCCTCGTCGCCGCTGTGGTCGGCTCAGGCATCATGGGTGAACGCTTGGCAGGCGGCAATATTGCGGTCACATTGTTAGCCAACACGATCTCAACTGGAGCCGCACTGCTTGCGCTCATTCTGACGTTTGGACCTGTCTCTGGCGCACATTTCAATCCGGCGGTGACTCTGGTCGATGCTGTAGAACACGGAATTCCTTGGCCGGAAGTCCCTCTCTATATTGCCGGACAGTGCTCGGGTGGAATTGTTGGAACGCTTGTCGCCCACTTGATGTTCGGCCTGCGCTGGTTTTCGCTGTCCACACACCCACGGCATGGCTGGGCCCTCGTGTTCAGCGAATTCGTGGCAACCTTCGGACTGTTATCGGTGATCTGGGGATGCTCCCGATTGCGGTCAAATGTGACACCATTCGCTGTTGCCAGCTACATCACTGCGGCGTACTGGTTCACTTCGTCTACTTCCTTCGCAAATCCTGCCGTCACGATCGCCAGAACACTATCGGACACCTTCACCGGGATTGCACCGGCGGGCGTTCTGCCTTTTGTCATCGCACAGCTAGTGGGTGCGTTCTCTGCAACTCTGCTGTTCCGTTGGCTGGTGCCGAACTTGCCTGCCTATGCTAGCCAAGTGGTGGTGCCCCACACTGAGTTGGCAACCCCCTCGGCGCACCCCGAGGCGAATTCCTCACACTCCGGTACAATTTAGGAAGCATCGAGAGCGGCCCGGGCATGCCCCGGCTCCCCAACCGAGCGCAACGTGCCACGGTGGTACAGCCTCCCCAGGCTGGATACGGCCCCAATCCGGTGCCCCCGTTGACGTACACGGCGTATAATTCAGCACTGGATCATGATGACCCCGCGTTATGCCTTGGTGGCCTACGTAAAAAATCCTGTCGGGGAATTTGTCGAACGCCTCCGCCGTCAGTTGCATCCCGAACTGCCCCACCTGGCCGCTCATCTGACCGTGCTCCCGCCACGCCTGCTGCAAGGAACTGAAAGCTCGGCGGTGGAGACCCTGGCAGACGTGTGCAGCCAGGTTGCGCCTTTTACAGTCACCCTGGGGGATGTCGAGACTTTCTTCCCGCGCACGCCCACGGTTTTCATCCGTGTGGCCGAGGCGTCCTACCGGATGCGCGAACTTCACGACCGGCTCAACGCCAAGGCCCTGGTTGCCCAGGAAGAGTGGCCCTACATGCCTCATCTGACGATCGCGAAAATGAGCGACGAATCCCAGGCACAGCGGGCTTTTCGCGTGGCCCACGAACGTTGGGCCCACTTCGAAGGCAGTCGTGAAATTCTGGTGAGCGAGCTGACTTTCGTGCGTGAGGAAGAGGCGAATTGCTGGGTGGATCTTGCCGGAGTCCCGCTCGGCGGCCAACTGGTTCCGTAGGGCGAGCGTCGGACAGAGGGCGGGCGTAAAGAAGAATCATTCACGGATTTCACCGAAAGATCATCCCACTGGTTCGCGGCCTCCGAGGGCCGAAGTCCGAGGTCTAACGGGCAGAATTGCTCCTCCGAAGTACATGGCCTTCCCGTCTATTGCCAACCTCTCTATCTGGGCGTACATAAGATGTGGGGTTGCTGCGTAAGGCCGCTGCCCGCGCGGGTTTTCGGACACTCAGGCCAGGAGGCTTATGCAGACAGGAGTTTACGGGTCAGGCTATCTTGGGACGATCGTTTCAGCCTGTCTGGCGGATTTCGGAACTCCCGTAACCTGCTGCCATCCCGATAGTTCTCGCATGGTCGAAATGGCACAGGGCAACGTGCCCTTCTTTGAAAAGAACCTCACGGAAGTAATCAGGCGTAACGTCCGCTCCGGCCGCTTGGCCTACTCCACCGACATGGAATCTTTTGCTCGAAAAGCCCAGGTGATTTTTTTGGCGGAGGACACGCCGCAACACCTGGCCGATCTGGCCGTTCGGATCGCTCGGCTGGCACCCAAGCCTCCCATTCTTTCCATCATGACGCCGGTCTCGGTAGGGACCGCTACCAGCGTGGAGAAGCGGTTGAAAGACGCCGGCCTCAAAGCGACCATCGTTTCGCAACCTGTGTTTCTTACTCCGGGCTGCGCGGTGGAAGATTTCAACTGGCCTGACCGGATCATCCTGGGCACGGCCGGCAACGACGCCGTGCTAGCGCTGAAACAGATTCTTCATCCGCTGGTGATGCGGGGAGTTCCCGTGATCGTAACCAATCACGAAACCGCGGAGCTGGTGCGGGAATCGGCTACCGCGTTCGTCGCCACAAAGATTTCTTTTATCAACGAGCTTTCAAGTTTGTGCGAGCACGTGAACGCCGACGCGGTCAGCCTGGCCATGGCGCTCGGGCTCGACAAGAAGATCGCTCCTCGCTGCCTGCAGCCGGGAGCCGGCATGGGCGGAATTTTCGCCGAGTCTGATATGGAGTCGCTGGCCGAGCTGGCTCGCGGCAAGGGAGTCTCGCTCAAAGTACTGAGCGCGGCGCGGGAAGTGAATCTCAGTCTGGCTGATCGCATCGTCGACAAGATTTCGACCATCGTGAAGTCAGTGCAGAACAAAGACGTTGGCATCCTCGGCCTGGCCTTCAAACCCAACACCAACTCGGTGGCCGGATCGTCCTCGCTGCGACTGGCGCAGAATCTGGTGGCGCGGGGCGCCCGCGTCCGTGCCTACGATCCGGTCGCCATCCCGGAAGCACGCATGGAACTGAATGGCACCGTGCACTATTGCGAAACGCCTTACGCGGCGTGCGAGGGCATGGACGCGCTGGTCGTCGGCACGGGCTGGCCCGAGTTCCGCGGCCTCGATTTCGATCGCATCAAGCACCTGTTGAAGCGCCCCGTGATCGTAGACACGAAGAACCTTCTCGACTCCACCCGCCTGCGCGCCATGGGATTCCAGTACGTAGGCGTAGGCCGCCACTAAATTCCGCCGCCACACGCCCTTCTCCGCACTTCTGACAGCTCTCACCCCAGTTGCTATAATCGCTTAGGAAACGGT
>Ga0157379_10002084_pt1 | contig 16607 bp, 14 predicted proteins | sample S25metaG_FD_121802 | JGI IMG/M metagenome (GOLD analysis project Ga0157379, IMG submission 121802) | Switchgrass rhizosphere microbial communities from Kellogg Biological Station, Michigan, USA - S2-5 metaG | ecosystem: Host-associated > Plants > Roots > Rhizosphere > Soil | place: USA... | reverse complement strand
GTGATGCGGTTGGCAATGCTGGTCTTGCCCGTTCCTGGGGGTCCGTAAAGAAACATGGATGTGCCGGAAACCACCGCCGTGCCAACGCGCAGCAGCATGTCGTCCGTCAGTACTAGCTGTTGGAACGCATACTCGAGCTGCTCCGGCCGGACGGCGCTGGCTTGCACACTCTGATGCTTGATGCGGGAAATGTAGTCAGCCAACGAAACCGGTGCCGGGCCTGTGTATTGATTCAGGGAAAGCAGGTCGGCGGCTCGCTGACGGCCTTCGGCGCTGGTGGCAATCCGATGCGTACCACCGGTCATGCCTTTCACTTCACAAAGGCGTTCCTTGCGGAAAAATTGGAAGATTTCTTCCACTACGGCCAAGCTCAAGCAAAGATGGTTGCTTAGCTCGATCAGAGTCATCTCACCGCCGAGATAAAGCACCTTTAGGGCGAGATCTTCTAAGAGTCCGCGCCGAATACCGGTTCGCTCCACGCGCTGGGGCACGACGAGCGGGCCGGAGTTCATTTCCGTCAGGAAGTCAGTCATGGGCTGGTGACCATCCAATGGTGCACGGAGGGATACACTTCAAGCGTCCGCGCAGATTTACGACTGGTTAGAGGCATTTCGCGTGCCAATTCACCATTAACAGGTTACGCGTCTAGGAGTTCCCATTAGAGCAGAGGAAGGCTTGCAGCGGGGCTCTTTGAAGCCCGTTCCGGACCGCCTTATTACTGCGCTTTCGGATGCTCGACGGGAACCTGCAAATACCCGACTACCTGGTCGCGCAGGATCTTTGTGGCTACCAGTTCCAGCGGTACGTTGTTCTTGGAGACTACGAAAACCACCACTTCGTTCAGCGAGCGATCCTTCAGTTCTGTGCAGCGGTCCTGGAAATAAACACAGACTGAATACCGCTGGCCCTTCTTGTCCACGCTCTTCAGTTGCAGGGCAACCGGCCCGACCGGCATTTGCGAATTGCCCTTCTGCAACTCAAAAGACACGGCCTGGCGCTTGGTTTGCGACAGCAGCTGGTTCACGGCTTCGCGCGTCTCAGAAATTTCGTTTTGCTGTTGTCCTACTACGCCCACCACGTCGGCTAGCCGGTCCGTCGTTGCTTGCCACGCTTCATGGTTGGCTGCGAGCTCGCTCTTCATCGCCGCGGTTTCCGGGTTCACGGCTGGCGCCGTGGGAGGCTGCGCGATCGACTGTAATTTTGCTGGTTTCGTTGCGGGCATCACGCTCGCGGACGCCACATGGTAAGCCGGGCGCGGCGCCACTGATTTTGTGGCCACGGGAGCAGCAACTGGCGCGACAGGTTCGATCTTTGGTGCTGACCTGTGGTGTTTCTGCAAATCTTCCATCTGCTTTTGCGAGTCGGCCAACTGCAGTTGCAGTTGTTCGATCTGTGCGTTCGCGGTGGAGAGCGCGCGTTGCTCGCTCACTTGTGTGAAAATCTTGTAGCCGACCAGGCCTGCCAGACCGAGCGCCACCACTAACGCCACCGTTCCGAAAATCTTTGGCGAAGTCTTGTTCTCGGTTTCCGTCGTCGGCGCGAAAACTTGCCGATCGAATTCAATGCCTGCCATGAGGCCTCCCCATGCGCGTTGTCACGCCTTGCTAAAAGATCGTTACTGCTGCGCCCTTACTCGAGCCGGGTAAAGTGAATGCAGCTTTACCTGCAGCTCTCGCGTTTCCCGCGGCAAAAGGGCGACCGTGCTCTTGCCACTTTCTCCGCGCGCTCCGCGCATCTCCACTTCATACTTGCCGGGCGCGAGAACCAGCAAAAGCGGCGTCTTTCCTACGATTTTTCCGTTCACCCAGATTTGCGCTTCTGAAGGCGTGGCGCGCAGCAGAACCTTGCCGGCATCTTTTCCGGCGTGCGCCTGAAATTCGCGGACATTCGTTTCTTGCGGCGCCGGTCCGCTGGACGCGATCAGGTGTTGCGATCCGCTGCCTGCAGCCCCCGGAAATTTTGGAATCATCACTGGTTTCGCAGCGCCTGTAGCAGCTGCGGAAACCGATGTGGCTCCCGCCGCTTCCGCAACAGCTTGCGCCTTTGCGCTGCCGCAAAACGTACTACCGAGTAGCCCGGCTACAACCGCTGCCAGCCACCACGGCCTTTGATTGGAACGAAACCACACCATGAACGTCTCCTTTGAAAAGAGACCCATCCTGCCAGATTGCCAGATGAATAGAAAGCAGGACTACGGCCAAACTTCGGGAGAATTAGATAAATCCTTAGTCTCGTGTTTTCTGCGGCTTACGCGATTAGTACCAGTGTGACCAGACTTGTTTATGAGCACTTTCGGTCCACAATAGCGGACAAAACCCTTGCGCTCTTGTACTCATTCGGAGACTTTAATAGCAATCTCTGGCCCGTGGAATGTACGAAAAACGAACTTTGAGCTGTGTTTTTACAGCGTCTTCTTTGGAATTGTACGTGCCAGCAATCAAGGTTAACTTGGACTGCATCTACACTCGAGCACCCTTCTGATGCGCGGACCCCTCCCCCGTCAGCAACGTTGTGGAAAGGCTTCGTGACCTTCGAGCGCAAAAACTCACCCGGCGTTCTCTTTGAGGCCAAAGACCTCCTGAGACCCGTCGCGCCTTCGCAACCGGAAGCTAAAACGCCCGCGCTCCGCCCGTCTGCGCTTGCTCGCGATCCTGAGTTCCTCGTTCCGCGCAAATTCTTCCGGACATCGTGGTTCTCTCGCCTCGGCACTCTTCTCTCACGCTATCCGTCTCATCTCACTTTCATTGCTGGCAACTATTTTCAGGATATTCCGGTCTTGCCGCGTCGATTCGCAGGCAAACCCATCAGCGTTTCTATGGCTTTTCATGCTGGCGCATTTTTGCTCCTGCCTTTCGTGCTGAGGTTCATGCCGTTCCAGGTCACGCAGGCAGCGAGCGCTCCCGACCGCGATCAACAGGTGATCTACTACCACCTGAATGCGCCCGAAATTCGTCAACCAGCGCGCATGCTGGCGCCGGGTCCCGGGGCCGCACCCGGCAGCGGAAATCAGCCCCAGCTGCCTCCCGTTAAGGGCGCGACATCTTCGCAAATGTTGTTCGCAGTCTCGCATCCCAAGCAGCCCGACAACAATCACCAAACCATCATTCAGCCGCTCAGCCCGCCCGACCTCCGCATTAAAGCCGAACTCAAGCTTCCCAATATGCTGCTCGCCAAGCCGCAGCCGCCCAAAGTACCGCTTCACTTCAATCCCAAAGAAGTGAAACCTCTGCAGCAGGCCAACCGCGAAGTGGTCACCATCGCCCCGACTCTTACTCAAGCCAATGTGCAGCAGCCTTTGACCGATCAGCTCTTGGCCACAAACAACCAGCCCAAACTGGCCGTTCCTATTGGCGCGGCGCCCGCTCCGAACATGCCTTCCAGCACCCGTGGCAGCGCCACCGAAGTGGGCGCGCCTGAAATCGAAGGCAACGGCACACCTGGCCAGGGCTTGCTGATTCTCGGCACCAATCCCGGCACCAATTCGGACTTGGTTGCTCTCCCTCCCGGCAACCGTTATGGAGATTTCTCTGTCGCCCCCGGTGGCAATGGCGTCGGCGCACCGGGCGGCCAACTGAGTGGTTCCCCCAATGGCGGCACTGGCGGCGGCACAACTGCCGGCACAAATGATGCTACCGGCGTCGGTCCCGGCGTCACTGGTGGCGGAGGCGTCGGCGGCTCTGGCAACATCGTCAGCATTCCCGGTAGTGGTGGCGAAAACACTCGCAGCTTGGGAAATCTGGAAGCCGAACATCTCGTCTTCGCTCTGCCCAAGATTACTGGTCCGCGCAAGAGCACCATGCTCGTGGCGGCCGGCCCCATGGGTGGCGGAGGGCTCGGCATATACGGCGCATTGCATTGCGGAAAGATCTACACCGTGTTTTTGCCCGCGGCAGGGAAGAACTGGACTCTGCAGTATTGCCAGACTCCTGCAGCCGGCAGCCAGCCAGCCCAGGCGCGGCAAACCTACGCCAGCGTGGTCCGCATGGAGGAAGCCATCGTTCCTCCCGAACCGGAAACCCGGTTTGATTTCAAGCGCACTCCACTACCATTTGATAAGCTACACAAATATGTCATTCTGCAGGGCCGTATCAGCGAAGAAGGCAAAGTGACTGACCTGGTTGTCCATCAGGGCCTCTCCGACGAAATGGACGCTGCCGCCAAGCGAGCTTTCAGCCAGTGGACCTTCAAACCCGCTGTTCGCGGTGGCAAAGCCATTAGCATCGATATCCTGGTTGGTGTGCCGTCTGACCCGCCCAAGCAGGCTGCGGCTACCACCCCCGCCCACTAAAAGGCGGCAACAAAGCGAAAGTCGCTGGGCAGCCAGCTGCCCCAAATTGGGCGGTAGTGTCTCCCAGTGTTGGTAAAAGTTTTCACTCTTTTGGACATACATCTCTACCCCACTGTCTGAGAGGCCAGGCAATTATCGTTAACTCCTCCCTTTTCTTATACTTGGTTCTACCTATATTTGTGTCACCATTCGTGTAAACGGCAGGTTACATGCTCCTATTGGTGACACTGGCAGTGCCGGCGAACCGTTTCTGGCGTTCGCCCATGAGGCAAAATCGTACCCCGCCAAACCCAGGCTCTGGCGAGTCCCGGTACGTCCTCAAATCAGCAAATTTCCGAGTAGTGCAGTTAGGGCCCTGGTTTTTGCGCGATGCAGCTCCGACCGATGTCGGAGCATTCAGGATTCTGCGCCGGAGACTTAGCTAGTGGATAAAGAACTCCTCCAGATTTCGTTCCTCAGTCGTGACAGCGGTTTGGGCGAAGCCATTGCCCGCGCCCTCGGTGACGGCTTTACGCTGCGCACCAACGGCAGCAATCGCGTCGATCAACTTCAGGAACTACTCGCCTGGTCGGACGTCGTCCTCCTTGACCTCCGCCACTCAAACGATCAGACCGAAGAACTTGGCCTCCGCCTTCTCGATGACATCAACGCCCAGCCCGCCCATCCCCCCGTCATCGTTCTTTGCGACGCCGAGGATCGGAGCCTTCTTCTCCGCACCATTGAAAAAGGCGCCACCGATTCCGTCCCCAATCCGCCCAATATCATGGAGCTGCGCCTCCTCTTCCGCCGCGCCTATCGCATCACCGCGGCCGAACGCGAACTTCGCCACCTCCGCGCGCTCGAAAATGGCGGCCGCCGCCTGCACGGCCTTCTCGGCAGCTCCACTGCCATGCAGGAACTTTTCGCTCTCGCCGAACGCATCGCTCCTTGCGACGTCAACGTTCTGATCACCGGCGAAACCGGCACCGGCAAAGAACTCCTCGCCCGGGCCATTCATCACAAGGGTCTGCGCGGCACCGGCCCCATGGTCGCGTTCTCCTGCGCCAACCTTCCCGAAACTCTTGTCGAAGACGAACTCTTCGGCCACGAAAAAGGTGCCTTCACCGGCGCCTTCATGAGCCGCCAGGGCCGCGTTGAAGCCGCCAACCACGGCACCCTCTTCCTCGACGAAATCGGCGACCTCGGCCTCGGCCTGCAGGCCAAATTCCTTCGCGTCCTCCAGGAGCGCAGCTTCGAACGCCTCGGCAGCAACAAAACCATCAACGTCGACATTCGCGTCATCTCCGCCACCAACCGTACTCTTCTCGATATGGTCAAGGAAGGGAAGTTCCGCGAAGATCTCTACTATCGCCTCAACGTCGTCGAACTCCACCTCCCTCCGCTCCGCGAACGCCGCGACGACATTTCTCTCCTCGCGCACCATTTCCTCCAGCGCTCCTCCGAAACCTTTCACAAAAAGGCGCGCCGCTTCTCCGCTCCGGTCCTCCAGGCGCTCGAAAATTACAACTGGCCCGGCAACGTTCGCGAACTCGAAAACGTCGTCCAGCGCGCCGTCGTCCTTTCCGACGGCCCCACCATCGAAGTCGCTCAACTTCCCGTCGCCATGCGCGCCATCACCCTCGTCGAAGAAGCCGCCGCACCGGCCGTTGCCGACGCTCCCGCCGAGCGCGAAGCCGAATCTCCCATCACCTCCTACGAAGACGAAATCCGCCGCTTCAAGCGCAGCCTCATCGTCCGCACTCTTCGCCAGTATGGCTGGCGCAAAGCAGAATCCGCCCGCGCTCTCGGCGTGGCCCGCGGCTACTTGCATCGTTTGATACATCAGCTTGAAATCCAGGAAGAAGAGACGGATATTGCCGAGAAGGAGACCGACGGGTCGCCTCTCGGGCCCGTGATGTAGCTTGCGCTGTTCATTCGCAAGCTGCACCCTGCAATGAACTCACTCGCGCCTTCCGCCGCCTCCCACAACTCCGAATCTGCGCGCACTCTTCGCGCGCAGCTTCTCGCGCACTTTCAACAATCGCAAAACGCCGACGGCGGCTGGCCCTTCCACATGCAAGGTGACTCCCGCGTCGAACCCACCTGCTGGGCCCTGCGCGCTCTCGCCGGCTCTTCCGAATCTGCGCAATCGAGCATCACTCGCGGCCTCGCTTTTCTGAAATCCCAGCAGCTGTCCGACGGCTCCTGGCCCGCCACTACCGGCATGTCTTCCGGAGGCTGGGTCACTTCGCTCGCTGCCAGCGTCCTCGCCTCGTTTCTCGCTCAGCTTCCGGCCCACGAAAAATCCGTCCACGCCGCCGTGCAATGGCTCTGCGACGATTACCCGCGCGATTCCAGCCGCTGGCAAAAATTCCTGAATAATTTCAGCTCCAATAAACACGCTTCCCACAACGACGAATTTCGCGGCTGGGGTTGGACTCCTCGCACCTCCAGTTGGGTCGAACCCACCGCCTTCGCCTTGATGGCCTTCTCTTCCGTCTCCGAAGATTTTTCTTCAGGTGCCCCAGGTTCGCACTCCAAACCTGAGTCTTCTCTTTCTTCGGGTGCCGCACCCTTGGTTTCTAAGAGTGCGGATTTTTCCTCCGGCGCCGAAACCTCGGCCTCGAAATCTCATGTCTCGATTCAACTCGCCAAACAAATCTCAGACCGCCGAGCGCTCGCCATAGGCCTTCTCTATGACCGCATGTGCGCCGGCGGCGGCTGGAACTGCGGCAACCCTCGCGTCTACGGCGTCGATGGCGACTCCCTCGTGCTCCCTACCTGCTGGGCTCTGCTCTCTTTGCGTGACGCCCCCGAACATCCCAACCGCCAGCTCAGCCTTGCTTGGCTGCAAAAATCTTTCGCAACAATCGCCAGCCCCGGCTCGTTAGCCATTGCACAAATCACCATCGAGGCGTACGCCGCCTCTCCTGGTAGCACAGGCACTCCTGCCTGTGCAGCGGTTGCCACGCCGCCAAGATTTCGCACTCTGCACGATTGGTCCGCCGAGGATCTCGCCAACCAGGGAACTCACGTCGCCGCCTGGGCCTCTCTCGCCCTCAATCCATCGCGCCATTGGCCCGCCAGACTCGAGGTGCCGCAGTGAGCCACCCTGTAGCCGCCCTCTTTAGAGGGCGGGATCTTTCCACGCGCCACTTTCATCCGTTCGCCCAGCCGCCGGCCACCACTTGTACCTTGCACTTTTGTACTTTGTGCAGATTTGTCCAATGAACCTCCGCAACCGCCAACTCATCCCCTCCTTCAGCCGCCCGCCGTCCCGCGTACTCATCCGCAAAGTCGCCCGCTACGAAGAAGACCTCCTGGCCATCCTCCACGAAAGCCTCAAGGAATTTAGCCTCCCCATCAAAGGCAAGACCGTCCTCCTCAAAGCCAATCTCGTCGGCCACGATCCCGTCGGCTCCATGAACACCCATCCCGCCGTTATCGCCGCCGCTCGCGAAAGTTTTCTCAAACTCGGCGCCGCTCGCGTGCTCGTTGGCGACGGTCCGGCGCTCGACCGTGACACCCAGGCCATTCTGGAATCCGTTCGCCTCGCCGAATTCACCGGCCAACTTGGACGCGACTTCTGCGATCTCAACATTGACGATGTCGAGCGCGTAGAACTCGAAACCCGCGCCTCGCTCCTCAAACGGCTTTACCTGCCCAAGACCGTTCTCGGCGTCGACTTCTTCGTTTCCATGCCCAAGCTGAAAACGCATCATTGGGCTGGCGTCACACTTTCCATGAAAAATCTTTTTGGCATCGTCCCCGGCAGTTGCTATGGCTGGCCAAAAAACATTCTTCATTGGGCTGGCATCGATCGCTCCATCCTCGATATCAACGCCGCTGCCCGCCCCGATTTCGTCATCATCGATGGCATCCTCGGTATGGAAGGGAATGGCCCAATTCAGGGAAATCCCAAGCCTGCTGGCGTCCTCATCCTCGGCGATGATCCCGTTGCCGCGGACTCCACGGCCTGCCGCGTCATGGGTCTCCACCCCGAAAAAGTGGACTACCTTTCCCGCGCCTCGACCATGCTAGGTCACATGGAACCCTCGAAGATTCTACAGCTTGGCGAATCCATTGCAGCCGTCCGCACCCCTTTCGCCGTCGTCCCCGAATTCCACTCCCTCCTCGAAACGCCTCCCAAATGACCGCCGCCGCGCCCCACGCGCGTTTTGGCACCTTACTTGCCCATCTATAGCAGAGGACTGTCCCGACCCGGTCGGGATGTCTCCGAATGAGTACGTCTAGCCGACTACATACCGCGCCATTTTTTGTCAGCCTGGCCTCTTCGGCTTGCGCGCCGAAATCTGTCATCCCGAACGAATCTGCATTCCGCCGCACCGCGGCTAAACTCGTCATCCCGAGCAAGCCTGCCGCAGGCAGGCGCAGCGAGGGATCTGCTTTTGCCTTGCCCAGCCCGTCGGCTTGCGCCTTGCATTCGCCCGTTTCTCATAGTACGCATGGCCCCACAGTCCTCTTGGTTTTTCCCGAAAAATCATTGAAAATTCGGGTATCTGGAAGTACAGTTGTGCGGACAAATCCTGAGTTTTTTAAGTCAATTTCTTACAACGCGCGCCGTCCCCGTCTCGCGTTTCCCCGGGCATCGCGGCGCTCGCGTTTGTTCTGCAAACCGTCCCGCAAAAGTTTCTGTTCCTCAAGTTGGAGGTAGCTATGAAATTGAATAAACAATCCGGCCAGGTTCTTATCGGTGTCGCTCTCGGTCTTGTCGTTCTCGCGGGCTTCGCCGGTTTGGCAATTGACATGGGCACACTACGCTATCAGCGCCGCTTGCAGCAGACCGCGGCTGATGCTGCCGCGCTGTCCGCTGCGTCGAACCTTGTTTACAGCTCGGGAGTCACGGCCGGCGCTCGCAATGCGGCGACCTTGAATGGCTTCACGGATAACAATAGCGGCGCCGGCTGCGTCGGTGGCGCCGTTGGATGCGTCAGCGTCGCCGTGAATATTGGACCGACAGTCGGACCTCATACGGGAGATGCCAAGTACGTTGAGGCCACCGTCACTGCGATCCAACCCACCTACTTCATGAACATTTTTGGCGTCAACAGTTCTCTCGTGGCTACTCGCGCCGTCGCGACCAACATTAGCGGCGGCTCAAAAAACAGTTGCCTTATTACGTTGGGAGCCCCGACTGCGGCCATTGAGGGTGTCAATGTCACCGGCAACGCCAAGATTAATGCTCCGAATTGCGGAATTGCCGACAACGGAAACTTCGACACCACCGGCAACTCCTATACGGTTGTCGCCGACAGTTTTTCGGTCTCAGGCCAGTGCGTCGGCAACGATTGCAAGTCGTCAAACGTTCAGTGTACTCAGACTGCAACAGGCTGCCCGACCTATGGAACCGCTGCTGCACCTGATCCACTCGCGAATGGCCCGACACCGATAGCGCCTCCCTCATTGCAGCCCGTCTCGAGCACCTGCGGCGGTGTCACGGCGTGTGATTGGGTGTCGCCATCTGGCGCTACCACAATCCAACCGGGCACCTACCATTCGCTTCTAATAGGCAAAAACTCTGTAGTCACAATGGCGCCAGGTATCTACTACATTGATGGCTCTGTTGGTGGAAGCGGTGCCGGTCTGAATTTCCAAGGCGGCGCCACGCTGCTTAGCCAAGGCTACGGGACAGGCGCAAATCCTTGCGGCTCTACCCCAGGTTCGCAGATAGATGGCGTCATGATTTACTTCACGAACACTTCGACCATAACCAAGGCAGTCGGCGGCGGCGGCGTGAACGTTCCAAACATCAATCTGTGCCCCATGAGCAGTACTCAGGCTGCGAATCCCAGCGGGACTTACACCGGAATCCTCATGTACCAGGATCCCGCCGACACCGTCCAGGCGTATCTAAGCGGCAACAACACGAGCACATTCAATGGTGAGATTTACATGCCAACAGCTCAGCTAACCTTTTATGGTGACGCCAACTTTACCGTGAGTGGTCAGGTAGTGGTGAATTCGATCGCCATCACTGGCAATCCGACGGTGAATCTCGGCTTCTTCCCCGGCGGGGCGCCTGCTACTGCGAACCTCACGGTTCCTGCCCTTGTGGAGTGATTTATGAATTCGAGTCGGCGAGAACTCAGGCGACAGTCCGGCCAAGCTTTGGTTGAGCTTGCATTCATACTACCTGTGCTCTTGCTGCTGGCCTTGGGCGTCATCGAAATTGGGCGCTATGCCTACATTTCGATCCTCGTCGGCAACGCCGCACATGCTGGAGCGATGTATGCTTCCTTGGGCGCTAGCCAGGCCAACGATCAAACCGGCATTCAAAATGCCGCGCTCTACGACTTTGCAGGTGCTACCAGCGGCAGCACCAGCACCAACGGCCAAGTCGCGGGCAATCTCACTGTGACCTCGGTTCAGTCTTGTGGCTGTGACGCCGCTGGCAGCGTCACTTCAGCCGTTTGCGATAAGAAAGCGAATCCCACGGCAGGAACTTGTCCTGCTAGCAGTCACTGGGTGGTCGCAGTGGCTGTGACGGCTAGCGGGACTTTCAATTCGCTTTTCAACTATCCCGGCATCCCAAGTTCAATCGCCGTTTCGCGCACTTCTACGCTGCGGGTATTTTAAATGGCGCGATGCTCGGTATTCCGCAAACGCAAAGCTCCTCGCACCGCTTCTTGGCGAAGCAAGAAGGAGCTTGGTGCGAGCCTAGTTGAGTACGCTTTCATCCTTATACTCTTCCTCACGTTGATTTTTGGAATCAACGGATTTGGCCACGCCCTGTTCGTCTACCACCATCTCGACCATGCCACGAGAGAGGCAGCGCGCTACGCCTCGGTTCGCGGCTCTACCTGTGATACCGACAATACGACCGGTGGAAGCTGCAAGGCCAGTAATTCGGCGTCCGGCATTGCCGGCCCGACCACCCAGGCAGACGTCACCGCGTATATTGCTAGCATCACTCCGCCCAGTATTGACTCCAGCCAATTTACAGTCACCGTCTGCGGCGTGAAAAGTGGAACCGTCTGCGCGGCTAGCACTGCTCCGGCCTGTCTTGCAGGGGATCCGTTATTCAAAGCGATCAATTACCCTGGCTGTACTACCTCGGTGCAGGTCCAGTACACATACAATTTTATTTTTCCGCTGGTCAGCTTTCCTATCAACATGTCTAGCACCTCGGAAATGACCATTGTCCACTAGTTTTTCCCTTGACTTTCCCGGTACCTTCTGGTATAGTCCCTAATTGTGAATAACTATTTGCTCTCCTCGTCCAACCATTTCGCTTGTTTCCCTAACTTCTTTAGAATCAATACTTACAGAACTGTATGAAAATAGAAAACTTTAAGTTCCTTTAGAATCTGCACTTACGAAGAAACCGGGGAGGGGTCCATCCGTCCACAAAAGGACACCGCATTCTCCTTGCCTTGCCGCCGCCGTATCGCCTTGCCTCCTTGCCTGCACTTAAGCCTATTGAATTCAGGGCTTTCCGTGGACGCCTCGTCCGCCAGAGTGGTTCCCAACATGCTCCTCCCTCGCCGTACCACTCTCTATGAGCGAACAAAATATAGCCTTGCCCGGTCTGCCTGTCCCGCCCACTGAACCCGCAGGAGCTGCTGGAGTTGATCTTTCACGCGAAGCGCCCGCTGCCGCTGCGAGTCCGACCGCCTCACCCGCGGTCGGCTCGCTGACCTGGCTCGAACTTCTCAAATGGGCCGTCTCATTCCCAGCCATGCTCGGCATGCTCCTCGTCGGCCGCATCTTCTATGAGGCGCGCGGCTTTGGCATCGATCCCGACATGTGGTGGCACATCAAGGTTGGCCAGGACATCCTTCGTACCGGCCACTGGCCCAATGTAGATATCTACTCCTGGACCGCCGCCGGCACCCCTTGGGTCGCCTACGAATGGCTCGGCGAACTTCCTCTCGCCCTGGTGCAGCGCATCGGCGGCCGTTTTGGCGGTGTCGTCGCGCTCGATTTTTTTCTCATCGCCCTCTCCAGCATCATCATGCTGGCGGTCTACTGGCTGGCCACCGTACGTTCCGGCAACTCCAAGGCCGCCTTTATTTCCGCGTTGTTTCTCGCCTCTCTCGCGTTTGGCAATTTCTCGCTTCGCCCGCAAATGTTCGGTTTCCTCTTTTTGGTTCTCACTCTGCTGGTGCTGGAAAAATTCCGTCAGGGCGTCGCCTGGCCGCTATGGACTCTGCCTCTCATCTTCCTTCTCTGGGTAAACACCCACGGCTCCTTCATCATCGGCATCGGCGTCATCTCCACCTATCTGCTTGCCGGGCTCTTTTCGTTTGAAAAAGGCAGCGTCAAAGCCATCGCGTGGACCCGCTCCCAGCGCATCAAACTCGAAACCGTGCTCTTGCTCTGCATCGCTGTTCTGCCCATCACTCCCTACGGCACTCAGCTCGCCGTCTATCCCTTCGACATGGCCTTCTCCCAGCCCATCAACATCGCCAATATCAGCGAATGGAAACCGATGCCGTTTGATATTCTTGGCGGCAAAATGTTCCTCGGCTACATCGTCATCTTTTTCTTGCTGCAGATGTTTTTCCGCTTCACCTGGCGCCTGGAAGAGCTTTGCCTCGCCCTCGGCGGCACCGTCATGGCCTGCATTCACGTCCGCTTCGTTTTGCTCTTCGTGCCGTTCTTCGCGCCGGTGCTTGCCGCTTCGCTCGCGCGCTGGGTTCCCGCTTACAAGCGCCACAAGGATCAATTCATCGCCAACGCCGTCATTATGGCCGCCGTGGTCATCGCCATGTTCCACTACTTTCCGTCCCGCGCTGACCTCGACAAGAAAGTAGCCAAGACTTATCCCGTCGCCGCTCTTCGCTATCTGCAGCAACATCCCGTCCAGGGCAACTTCTTGAACGACTATGGTTTTGGCGGCTATCTGGTTTTTTCCGGGCAGAAAACCTTCATTGATGGCCGCGGCGATTTGTTTGAGCGCGCCGGCGTTCTTGGCGATTTCGTCCACATGGCTAACCTCAAGCCCGGCGCCTTCGGTGTCCTGCGCAACTATGACGTGCAGACTTGTTTGCTGCAGCGTGATAGTCAGTTCGGTATCGCCCTTGCCGAGACGCCCGAATGGCGCCGCATCTACTCGGATGAAACCAGCGTCATCCTCTCGCGGCAGCCTGCCGCCGCTGTTTCCACCGAATCTGCTTCTTCCGGCAAATGACTAGCGCGATTTTCGGCGTTTCGCGCCGCTCGCGGGATTTCCGGATTCTGCCTTGGATCGTTCTGCCGCTCATCCTGGCGGCGCATCTGTTTCTCGTTCCCCGTCTGCATCCCACCCAGCTATTCGGCTTGCAGCAGGACGACGCTCTCTACTTCAGCTCCGCCAAGGCCATCGCCGAAGGGCATGGCTATATCCTCCCCAGCCTGCCTGGCGCCCCCGCCGCTACAAAATATCCCATCCTCTACCCCTGGCTCCTCTCCTGGGTGTGGCGCGCCAATCCCGATTTTCCTGCCAATCTTTCGCTCGCTTTCACGCTCAATTACTTTTTTGCGCTCGCCGCCATTCTTCTCAGCTATTTTTTCTGCCGCCTTCCTCTTCGTCTTTCCCGCATCGCCTCCCTCGCCGTCACCGCGTTCTGCGCGCTCCACCCCGCCTTCCTCTTCTATTCCGCCCGCCTTATGACCGATGTGCCTTTCGCCGCTCTAGCGCTGGCGTTTCTGCTCCTCGCATGGAAATCCGTTGAACCTGATTCGCCGCCGCAGAATTCCTCGCCACAGAGGTCCCGGCTCAATTGGATCGTTTTGGCCGGCGTCTTCGCCAATCTGTGTGTACTCCTGCGCCTTGCCGGCGCGGCCCTCATCGCGGGATTTCTGCTCGCGCTACTTCTCCGCAAGCGCTGGAAAACCGCCGCCTTCTTCCTCGCCTCTTGTATTCCCGCCATTGCTTACTTCTTTTATCAAGGCTGGTTCCGAGCGCCCTCCGCGCCTCCTGCTCCGTTCTCCGCCGCACTCCCCGGCTGGCAACAAACCTGGTTCTACTTCACCAGCTACACTTCCTTCCGCCACCTCGATTCTCCGAATCTGTCGGCGGCTGCAACGTTGTTCCTCAACCAGATCCTGTATTTGTTTTCCGCCGTCGCCGGCTACTTTGTCACGCCGCTCTCAGACTCCAACGTCGCCTTGTGGCTGTTCTCCTGCCTTGCCTTTGCCACACTGCTCTTGTTCGGTGCCTTGCGTCGCGCGGGCAAGTGGCACATTCCCTCAGAACTCGCCGTTCTGGCCCTCTATCTCTTGTTGCTGGTCGGCTGGGATTATGTGGAATGGACCCGCTTCCTCTTTCCGTTCTATCCCTTGCTGGTTGTCCTTGTCGTCTCTGAGGCTTGGCGCTGGTATGCACTACTCCGCGGCTCCGGCACCGATTGGCTCGGCCGCTCCCTGCTCGCTCTATTCCTGCTATCCGCGTTTGCGCTGGCAACCACTAGTGGATGGAACTACGTCATCACCGCCCGACGGTACTTTGCCGAAATCACCCAGCACCGCGGGGCAGTCCTGCTGGAGCAGCAGGCAGCCTTCGCCTGGATCCGCGCTCACGCGCAACCCGACGACATCCTGATCACGACCCAGTACGGCACGACCTACCTTTACGCCGGCCGCCAGTCCATCAACTTCACCGTCCCCCGCCCCTACGGCGTCTATGACAAGACCCTCCTGCGTTATGACCTCGAGCACGTTTCAGACGTGGCCCAGGCCCTCCACGCCCGCTACTGGGTTATCTCCGACCTCGACAGCCAGACCCAACTCCGCGCCTTCGAACAGCCCCTCCGCGAGCGCCTAAACCGCCAGGAGGCCACCATGCCCAGGATATACGCCACCCCCGCAGGCACCATCCGCATCTACGACCTATCCCCACCTCCCCCTGCCACCCCCGGCCCCGCCACGCCCGCCCCCACCGTTCCCAATTAGTTCCGCTGAGTGGGCACGGCAGGTGACGGTTCGGGAGCAACGGCAAATGGCAGGCCATTTCCATTCAAGACACATCGCTTAAACTATTGAAAATTCTGTGGTTTACATGTGTAAGACTGGCCGCGACGATTGGACATACAGGTGCTCTATTAGGGGGAAAGCGGTACCTCCCTGCGCCGCTTAAGATTACAAATTGACTGAGAGGAAAGACTAATGAAGAACCTGATGATTCGTTTGTGGAAGGAAGAGGAAGGCCAGGACCTTACGGAATACGCCCTCCTGCTCGTTCTGCTGTCCTTGGCGGCGATTGGCGCGCTCGGAACTTTGGCCAGCGCGATCAACTCCGTGTTCAAGGCTGCTGCTTCGAACCTCACCACGTAATTAGGCCCCACGAGATCGCAGCCAAGGATTGAAGCAGCCGCTGCCGGAAGACTGTCAGCGGCTGCTTTTCGGTACAAGAGGATGTCAGGAGGAAAAAGATGAAGAAACTGATCATTCGTTTGTGGAAAGAAGAAGAGGGGCAAGACCTGACAGAGTACGCACTTCTGCTGGTTCTGCTTTCTCTCGCAGCGATTGGCGCGTTGGGCACGCTGGCCAGTGCGATCAATAGCGTATTTCAATCGGCCGCCTCGAACCTGACTACGTAAGTTTGTCGGGAGAGGTTCGCCCGTTCCATCTCGGATTGGGAGATTATTGAACTATATGCACGCGACTCAGTTCATCTGGGTACTCACCTTGGCATTGACGATCCTCGCGGCATTGCTGGATTGGCGTTCGCGTCGCATTCCCAATTGGCTTACGGTGCCGGGCCTGCTTTCCGGCGTCGCCGTGCATGCTCTGATCGCGGGCTGGCATGGGGCGCTATTCGCGCTTGAAGGGGCGGGCCTGGCGCTGATTCTGCTTTTGCCGCTGGTGGCATTGCGAGCGCTGGGCGCAGGCGATTGGAAGCTGATGGGTGCAGTAGGAGCCTTTGTTGGCTGGCAAATGTTTTTATTCGTTTTGTTGGGCAGCATTTTCGCTTCGGGAATCATGGCGGTCGTGCAGGTGTATCGCACGGGCCGGGTGATGGAGACGCTGAAAAACATGGTCACGCTGGTGCGTGGCTTCTTTACATTTGGGTTGAAGAAGAACCCGCAAATTTCGTTGGACAATCCACGCCTGTTGAAGTTGCCGTTCGGCGTGGCGGTGGCCGCCGCGACGCTGGTTTGTTTTTATGCGGCGAATTTCATGGTCAAGGCTTGAAAGGGCTGATCTGGCAAGCGGTTTCGGCAGCCTGCTTTTTGGATTAGGGAGAGAGCTCTAATGAATACAAATCGCCTGCTGATCGGATTGGTCGTCGCGATCGTGGTCGCGTTCCTTCTGAGCAGCTTCGTTTACAAACAGTTTCAGAAGGCTTCTATTGTGAAGCCGTCGCATTCTCAGCCGCTGGTGGTGGCATCCGTTC
>Ga0157379_10002083_pt1 | contig 16608 bp, 12 predicted proteins | sample S25metaG_FD_121802 | JGI IMG/M metagenome (GOLD analysis project Ga0157379, IMG submission 121802) | Switchgrass rhizosphere microbial communities from Kellogg Biological Station, Michigan, USA - S2-5 metaG | ecosystem: Host-associated > Plants > Roots > Rhizosphere > Soil | place: USA... | reverse complement strand
GTTTGGCCCGGCTTGGGCGCGCGTGTATCGGTCGAGATCTTTGTTGAACTGCTGGCGGTCGAGGAAGCGAGACTGCCGAGAAGTGCCATCTCGCGGGTCGACGTATTTGGCGTCGTAGAATCGCGCGGCCATTGACGCACTCCTTTAAATAGTGCGCTGATGGTCGGGCCGCGCTTGATGCAGGAGAGCGGGGGTAACTGTCGGGGTAACTTCGCTCTGGCTCTGCGCGCTACTGAGCAGTGGCGGGCCGCGCAGGGCGCTTTGCGGAGTCGCTCCTAGCCTCCAGTACCCGCCAACGACGTCCGAGGACATCCGCCGACGATCAGATCCTTGCTCAACGATTTGCGGATGCGATGGACGCCTCCGCAACAGGCAGATCGATTGGGCGACTCGCCAGGTCGCCGTAGCTACGCGCCGTGATTTACGCCAAGAGTCCCCTCTGCGAGGAGATGCGAGGCGGTACGTCTGCTCCTGCTCGGCTCGGGCACTTTCGCGAATAGGGCTCTGATTGGGAAGCAGCGAGCTCTACCGGAGACCTGTCGTTATTACCCAGACGCCACGCCAGGTGCCGATGTCACCCGATGGTTGAGGTTCGAGTGCACCATCAATCATCGTCTTCATTGCTTGACCAAGATAACGAAGCCGTTGGCGGGAATGACGGTCTGGATGCGACCTCCGGCAGAGGGAATGGTGGCGCCGCCATTGCCGACATTCTGGCCGCCGTAAATCGCAGCACCGCTGTTGAAGATCTCCTTCCAGTCCGCGTTCGGGACGGCAAGAAGATCCTTGGTTAGAACGTAGCCCCCGGAGAAGGCACTGCCCGCGAAACTCGCGACGATGATGACTTCCTCGTCGTCAGTCCAGCGTTTGAAGGCAATGACTCGATTTTCGTTATGCTGGTGGAGGATATCGATGTTGTGACTTCGGATTGAACGCAACCGCCGGCTGAGCGTGATGAGATCCTGGTAGAAGCGGAACAGCGCTTTGCCCGCGCCACCACGCTCGCCGCGGAGGTCCTCGCGGTTCGCTGAGAAGTTGTCGAAGGTATACCGCTTTTGCGCTCCGATCTCCTCACCCATGAAGAACATCGGCGTGCCGGCCGATAGCAACGACAGGCCGAAACAGAGACGCGAGCGCGCTTCCGCCGATGATCGGGTAGCTCCGAAAAGGGCCGCCCCGTTGACTGCGACGACGAGCGTCCGAGCTGTACCCGCAGCATTGCCGGCTTCGTCATGAGATTCGTGGAACACGACGCGCTTGTATTGGGTGGCATAGAGTGCTCCGGAGAAGCGATCCATCTCGAGCGGGTCGTTACCACCGAATCCAGCGCGTTTAAGAAGACGAGCCCGGTCTCCAGCCATATCCGAGTCGCCGATCAGGCTGTGGTAGAACGCGACTTCCCAGGTCGCGTCGAACCCGAGCCCGCCTTGCGCTGGCGCTTTGGTCACGGCGTCCCACCCCGTGTGGTCTTCCGCAATGAGTATTGCGTCGGGGCGAATCATGTGGAGTGTGCGGCTCCACTCCCGAAGCAACTTCTGGCCGAATAGATTGGCGCTGCCTACTGACCGCCCGTCAGCATGGAGCGCATTGTCGCGATGAATGGCCTGCGTCAAATCTACGCGTAAACCATCGACGTGCATTTCTTCAATGAGAAACGCGGCGCTGCTGATGAACTGCTGGCGTACGACCTCTTCCCACAGACGCGGCGTGAAGCCACTTGAGCCATTGTCGAGATAACCGCCGTCCGGCGACGCGTAATTGGAAGGCTGGCCCTCGTACCAGTAAAAGATGTTGTCCTCCGGAGAAATGGAGTCGTATTGCCACTGCGAACGCTCGGCCTGGTTGTCGTAGTGGTTGTAGACAACGTCCTGAATTACAGCGATTCCGCGGCGGTGGCATTCGCGCACGAAATGGCGGTACTTGTCGCGACCGCCCGCACTCGATTCGATACAAAAATGATGGCTGTCGCCATAGCCCCATGATGCATTGCCTGAGAACTCGGCCATCGGTAGCAGTTCGACCGCATTGATCCCGAGCGCTGCGAGATAGTCGAGAAAAGCCAACGCGTCACTCAGATCTCCGGGACGTGCCTTTCCGAACCCCAATGATCCGACGTGGAGTTCGTAGATGACGAGGTCCTCGATGCGCGTGGGAACAGGCAGTCCGTGAGTGAACTCCTTCGCCCAAAATTCCTCGGCGGGGATGAGGTCTGGCTGAGCGCCGGCGAGCGTCGAGGCAAATCCCCGGCGCACGACGTCGGAATCGATCACTACACTGCAACTAACCGTGCCATCCAAGGTCTCCACGGTTCCCGGCCATCCATGACTAGCGGGGTTTAGAGCGCCTTTGCCAATCTGGCTCCGCGAAAAGATGTCGGTTCGAAAGACCGTCTTGCCTTGAGCGTTCACGATTCGATACATGTACGGCAGGCCCTTGAACGCCTCGAAAGCGCCGGCCGCTTCGCCTTCCCAGATGCCCTGAGTCGACTGGGATAGCGCGACTACAGGCTGCGCCGGGTCGATGCCGGTGCCGTCGTCGGCGATGTAGCCGCTCGTCGCGCGTCCGAAGACCACGTCAACGCCCGATGCATTGGGTGCCCACACGGAGAAGCGCAGATTTGGCGTACTGCTTGCCCCAACAAATACCTTGTTCGCCCCCAACCGGCGACCGTAAGTGAAGTAGTAGCGTTCAATCTGTGGCACGACCGAGCTCAACAGAAACTCTCGATAACGCTCGGTGGACCCCGGATCTGGCACTTCCGTCGGAACACCCCAGAAATTGTTGCCCTGAGGGCCATCAAGCACCACGCCCCATCTGAACGTCTTATGACTGTCGGCCGTGTCCAAAGGGATCGACGCCACGAAGACCGGGCAACCGTCCTCGCCGATCTGCGAATGCATCGGCGATTCCATCCAGTCGTCCGCGTACCGGCCAGCGGCGTCCCAGCTGCCGCGTAGACGCGCGTTGCGAAAGATCTCTCGCTTCAAACCCGTAAAGACTTGAAACTCCACTGGCCGCAGTGCCATGGTCCGTCCTGACGTTTGCTCGCGACAGGCTCCGTAGGAGATGTGTAGCCTCTATATTTACCGCAGATCTTTGAAGCCTGCGACTCTCGTCGATACAGCATGGACGTCGGCGCAATCGACGCACGCAATAGACCGCTGGCCGTACCGGCAGGTTCTCGGAGTCGGTGCCGTCTATGAGCGGCAAAGCACATACAGCGCGCTCGCGCGCGCGCGCGCCGCACAGCCAGCTCTAGCTGGCGATCCTCGAGTTCGATCGTCATGCGCGGCACCTCACGAATCGTGCCGCAATGGTCGTCCGGTAGTTTAAGAGACGCTACTGCTGGATGTCGGTGGCTCGGCGAGTCGGCATTCGCTGGGTGTCCTCGTTGCTCGCAACCTCGTCAGGGATCTTCTCGAGCGCCTTGGTCTCGTCTTCATTCACTTTTTTTGGCTTCACATCGTGTCCTGCGGCTAGTTCTCTTATCCGCGAACTTAATCGATCGCGTTGGCGCGCCAGAGGACGGGCATCACGGTGGGGCATAAGCCGTGTTTCGCCTGTACGTTCAGCGTGTCGAGGCGTTCCACTTATTTTGTTACCGCGACAAAACTTTGGATGTGATTCGAGGGGCGAGCGCCCGAAGACGTCAAGCGCGTGATGCAGCTGCTCCCCGATCTCGGATCGTACGCCGTGAGTTATCCCGCTACCCGAAATGGCACGAGCGTGCGCGGGCGAATTGTCGTGGTCCCAGATAGTGACGACAGGCCTGCTCGTTTTTCGGGCGACTACGGCCAAACCGACTTCGGCTGTGAGCCACATGGAACTGTATTACACGATCGAGCATGCGAATCGGTTCCATCGAATTGGTGCAGCGGCCGCAAGTCACGGGACGCCCGAAGAATTCAGCTGCGGCGCCGATTTGACAGGCGCGCGCGTCGCGCCACACGGTCGCGGGAGAGTGTGACTTGCGTCATACGTGAACCTTGAGCCGCTCACCTAACGTACGGCCCGCCAATCGCAGGGAGGCGGCTTATGAAGAACAGGGCAATCGCAGCACTTGGACTCATCGCGGCAACCGCTATCGGTGGCTGCAGTGGCGGTGGCGGCGGCTCGGAAGCGACCGCGCCGCTCACGCTGAGCGTTACCGACGCTCCGATCAATAGCACCGCAATCGATAGCGTCTGCGTCGACTTCACGCGCATCACCGTGCACTACGCGGGAGAGCAAGAGGTCGTGCTCAATTACAGGCCGCTGCCGGCGCAGGTCCGGCCGGAGACACATTGCGCCACGGGCGTCTGGGACGGCACGGGGCCCGTGCCGCCGGTGCGGCTGAGCGCGCTCGGTGGCGCGCTCACGGTCGCGCTCGCTGAGAGCCTACAAGTGCCGGTCGGCCGAATCACTTGGATCCGTCTGCACTTCACGGACAAGTCGTACGTGATCGACAACCTCGGCGGTCAGCACCCACTGCGCTGCCCGAGCTGCGAACCGACCGACAACAACGCGGGTCGCGGCTTCAAGTTGAACCGTACATTCGAAGTCGGGAGTGGCGGCCTGGCGCTGGCGGTCGACGTCGACCTGAAGAGATCCCTGGTTACAGACACAAGCGGCTACATGCTGCGACCGACCGCCAGGATCGAAAACAGCGCGGAAGTCGGAACGATCGCGGGCGAGGTGCACGCGGATGTTGTGACCGGGCAGGGCGGCGTGCCGTACACGGGCACGACCACGGAGACCGGATGCGCCGTCTATGTCTATGCGAACCACGACACGACGCCCGACGATTTCTACGACGGTTCGCCCGTGATCGCGGCCGCGCGAGTGCTCTATAGCGAGTCACTCGGCCAGTATCGCTATGCGGTGGGTGCGCTTCCGGGCGGCACGACCGCGGTGCCCACGCCATACAGCGTGGCGCTGACCTGCGACGTCGACGACCCAACGGTCGACGATACGAGCGCTGTCGTGACCTTCATGGCGGGGAAGAACGCCGACGTGGTCATCGGACAGACAACGACCGTGGATTTCACCCCTTAGCAGGTGACAGCGATGAGGCCCCAGACGTGTCTTCCATCGGGAATGAGCGCGGGATTCACGCTGATCGAGGTGATGATCACGGTGGTGATCATCGCGATCCTCGCCGCTATCGCCATCCCGAGCTACCGACAGCAGGTCATTCGTGGCAACCGTTCGGCCGCTGAATCGGTGATGATGGATATGGCCAATCGCGAGCAGCAGTTTCTTATCGCCAATCGCGTCTATGCCGACAAGGCCGCACTCGTCGCGAGCGGTTACGTGCTGTCCTCCGACGTGAGCTCGAACTACGACTGGGACGTCGCCACGCCGGCCGGTGCTGTGCCGACGTTCACGATTACCTTTACGGCGATCGGCGCGCAGGCCACGGATGGAGCTCTGACACTCGACAGTCAGGGAAACAAGACACCAATCGAAAATTGGCAGCGATGAGCGCACCTTCCTACAAGACCAGGCAGCGCGGCACGACCATGGTCGAAGTGCTCGTCACGCTGATAATCGTAGCCATCGGCTTGCTCGGGGTCGTCGGGTTACAGGCGCGGCTGCAATCGTCCGAATTGGAGAGTTATCAGCGCAGTCAGGCGATCGTTCTGCTGGACGACGTGGCGAGCCGCATCTCCTCGAATCGCCATTTCGCGGCGAACTATGAAACCACGGCAGCCAATCCGCTCGGCGCAGGCATGGCGTGCCCGGTCAACGGCGGCTTACCGACGCGACAGCAAATCGATACGGCTGAGTGGTGCACCGCTCTGCAAGGTGCAGCCGAGGTCGCAGCCGGGACTAACAGCGGCGCCATGATTGGGGCGCGGGGCTGCGTTGAGACGCTGCCTGGCAACGAGTATCTGATCACCGTCGCTTGGCAGGGCGTCACGCCTCTCACTGCGCCGCCGGCGAGTGTCGCTTGCGGAGCAAATCTTTATGACGGACCCCCCGGCTCCACTTGCACAGCAGATCGCTGTCGTCGTGTCGTGACCACGATCGTGCGTATCGCACAGCTCAACTGACGTTATGAGCTGCGCGCCAATTTTTCGCCGTTCGGCTTCGACCCGCAGCCCCCTGCGGCAGCGGGGCTTCACGCTCATCGAGCTCATGGTGGCGACGACCATCTCGCTCCTGCTCCTAGCCGCGATGGTTGGCATGTACTCGAATCTCTCGGGAAGCCAGCGCGAGATGGAGAAGATGAACGGTCTCATCGAGAACGGGCGTTTCGCCATGCAGGTCCTCGGAGAGGATGTCATTCACGCGGGATTTTGGGGCGGGTACGTGCCGCAGTTCGATGACTTCACATCGATTGCGGTGCCCGGCGATGTGCCGACAGTCGTTCCCAATCCGTGTCGGCAGTATACCAACTGGAACAGTGCGTACCGGATCGCCCTCGTGGGCATACCCGTGCAGAGCTACGACGCGTTGCCGGTGGGCGCCGGATGTGTTGCGCCACTCGTCCAACGCCCCGGCACGGATGTGCTCGTCGTACGCCATACCGACACGTGTGTTCCCGGCGACGTGAATTGCGACGCCGCCGTCGCAGGGAAGTTGTATCTCCAACTTACAACGTGTGCGGCTGAGAGGAACGCTGGCACGGCAACGTCGGGCGGTGCCAGCACCATCACGCTAGGTGCGAACGCTTCCCCGACGGACGGTGCTTACGTCGGTTTGATGCTTCGAACGGTGAGTGGCGTCGGCGCGGGTCAGAATCGCGTGATAAGTGCCTATGACGGCGCGACCCATGTTGCCACGGTGAGCACGGCATGGACGACGGCCCCTGATAACACGACCACGTACTCTTTTGAGTACGTTCTCGGTACGACGGTCTTTCCACTGCACAAAAAAGACTGCGTCGGAACTGGCACGCCCGCGACCCTGCCTGTGACCGCGGGAGCGATCGCGGACAAGCGGCGGTTCATTTCCGACATCTATTACATCAGCGATATTCCTCATCCCGACAATCCCGGCCAGGTCATTCCCACGCTCGTGCGCACGCAACTCGACCTCGCGTCGGGAACCATTGCGCATCAAGCACCCGTACAACTCGTCGAAGGCATCGAAGGGTTCAGGGTGGAGCTGGGCGTCGATAACATCAGTAAGACGGGGGCCGCGGTGGATTACACCCAGGCCGTCAACTGGGCCGATCCTGACACGAAGACCACGCCAACCAACCGCGGTGATGGCGCATCCGACGTGTTCGTTCGCTGCACGACGGCGCTGCCTTGCACGGCCGCGCAGTTGATGGACGTAGTGGCGGTGAACCTGTACGTGCTCTCTCGCAGTCGCGACCCGACACCCGGCTATACGGACACGAAGTCCTATTGTTTGGGTGAACCGGCCGCTGACGGGTCGTGTCCCGCCGCCAACACGATTGCAGCGGCGAACGATCAATACAAGCGACACGTATTCAGAACGAGCGTGCGGGTCACCAACACTTCCGGCAGGAGGGATACGCCATGAGCTTGCACGGACCCATGCGCGGCCAGCGCGGTGCCACTCTCGCAGTCGGTCTCATCATGCTGACGCTCATCACCGTCATGGTAGCAAGTGCGTTCCAGCTCAGCACGACGGATCTCAAATCCGTCGGCAACATGCAGGTTCGGGATGAAGCGGTGGCCGCTGCGAACAAGGCCATCGAGCAGGTTCTGAGCTCGCCGTTCACGGCCTCGCCCGCGGGCGAGTCGATCGATGTCGATCTCAACAACGACGCCGTCACGGACTACACGGTCGTATTCGCGACACCTACCTGTGTCAATGCGGCAGAGCTCGTCCAGATCGTGCCGCCGAGCAGCATCTCGCTCGGTTCTGCGTTCACCGCGGCGAACAGCGACTACTTTCAGACGAGCTGGGACTTGAACGCGAGCGTTACCGACGTCGCAACAGGCGCCGCGGTCCGCGTGCATCAGGGTGTGCGTGTCCTGTTGACGCAGGTCCAATACAACACCGTCTGCACTTGAGCGCAGCGGACGAGGAGGACTGTCATGAAGCATCGCCTCGCGAAAATCGTCGTGACCGTCGCACTGGTGGTAACGCACTGCTCGCTGCTGAACGCAGAAGACATAGATCTGTTCGTCAGTAGCGCCGCGGGCACGAATCTGCCGAACGTGCTGTTCGTCATCGACAACACCGCGAACTGGAACACCGCGTTCGCGAATGAAATGACGGCGCTGGCAAACACGCTCAACAGCATGCCGGAGAACAAGTTCAACATCGGCATCATGCTCTCCACCGAAACTGGCACGAACAACAACAACATCAGCGGCGGCTACGTGCGAGCGGCGATTAGGACGATGAATGCCTCCAACAAGCAGGCGTACGTGAACCTCGTGCGCAGCTTTGACAAGCTCCTGGACAAGGGCAACGGGGGCGCCTCAGGCGTGACAATGGCGGAGGCGTATCTCTATTTCTCCGGGGGCGTTCCGTATGCGGGCAACTACAAGGTCAAAACGGACTACGTGGGCAATCGCTGTGTCGGCTGCAACCTGAGTGCTGCGCAGATCGCCGTGGACAACGTCGTCTATTCACTACAGGGCAACGCACTGGGCTCCAAGACAGGAACCCAGTATGTGCCACCCAATCAGGCAGGCGGCTGCGCCAAGAACTACATCATTTACATTAGCAACGGACCTAACCAGGAAAGCAGCGGCCAGGACACGACGGCCAACAACATGCTCACGACCGCGGGTGGCAGCACCGCGATGCTGCCGCTGTCACCCACCGGATCGGCGGCGAACCCGAGCGACGAGTGGGCGCGCTTCATGAAGGAAAGCAGCCTCGGCGTCGTGACGTACACCATCGACGTGGACAAGATCACCACGGGCCAGGGACCGGGCTGGAGCGCCCTGCTGAAGAGCATGGCGAGCGTTAGCGGGGGAAAGTACGTCGACGTGAATTCAGGTTTCAACGGCGGCCAGGAAATCAGCGATGCCGTCAATAAGGCGCTCTCCGAAATCCAGGCGGTAAACGGGGTGTTCGCGCCGGTCAGTCTGCCGCCGACCGTGAACACGCAGGGCATCTATTTGAACCAGGTCTACGTCGGCATGTTCCGGCCGGATCAGGATGCCTATCCCCGCTGGAACGGTAATCTCAAGCAATACAAGCTCGGCGTGGTAGGCAGCGCCCTTCATCTGCTGGACGCGGACGACTCGACCGCAATCAACAGCCTGACAGGGTTCATCACCGAATGTGCGCGCAGCTACTGGACGCCGACTAGTGCGGACAACTACTGGAGCTTCAAGCCGCAGGGCTCGTGTATTCCGCCCGTTGGCTCGGCTCTCGGGCTCTATGCCAACTCGAACTTTCCCGACGGCAACATCGTGGAGAAGGGCGCGCAGGGATACAAACTGCGCGGCACCACCACGCGAACCACGAAGACATGCTCTCCAACGTCCGCCGGGTGCACAAGCCTAACGAGCTTCGATACGAGCAACGCCGCTATCACTCAAGCCCTGCTCGGCGCATCGAGCTCCGCCGAGCGGGACGCGATCATCAACTGGGAGCGCGGGCTCGATGTGCTCGACGAGAACAATAACAGTATCACGAGCGGTGAGATGCGTCCGTCTGCGCACGGGGACGTTGTGCATTCGCGCCCGGTCGCGATCAACTTCGGCACGGATGTCGCGCCGCAAGTGGTCGTGTTCTATGGCGGAAACGACGGAATGTTCCGGGCCATCAATGGTAATCGGAGCGCCGACATTGGCTCGGTTCCCGCGGGCGGCGAGCTTTGGTCATTCGTGCCGCCCGAGTTCTACAGTCAGATCAAGCGGATCAAAGACAACAACATTCAGATTAGTTTCCCCAACATCACCGTCGGGAGCCCGCTGCCCAAGCCCTATGGCGTCGACGGACCCATTACCGCCTATCGCGACAGCTCGCGAACGTGGATCTACGCGAGCATGCGGCGCGGCGGACGAGCGATCTACGCGTTCAACGTCGATCCGACCGACCCAACGAACGTAAGTCTGAAATGGAAGAACGGCTGCCCGGACCTCGGCGACGACACCGGTTGCAGCGCTAACTTCAGCGGCATCGGGCAGACATGGTCACCGCCGAAGGCGTTCATCGCTCCGGGCTACGCTAGCCCGCTGCTGATCATGGGCGGCGGCTATGACAGGTGTGAAGACGCGGACCCGAACACGTGCGGCGCGCCGAAGGGAAACCACGTCTTCGTGATGGACGCCGATACCGGCGCCTTGCTCACCACCCTATCTACCGACCGCAGCGTCGTCGCGGACGTCGTAATCGTGCCCGACAGCACGACGGGGCTCGCCAAATTGGCTTACGTCGTCGATCTGGGCGGGAACGTCTATCGCGTCGATATCGGTACGGCCGCACCAAGAGCGTGGACCATCACGAAGATCGCTTCGCTCGGTTGCGACACGGTGTCTACTTGCGTGGCCAACCGAAAGTTCATGTTTGCTCCTGACATCCTGGAGAACGGGAGCGGGTACATCCTGCTCGTCGGGTCCGGTGATCGCGAGAAGCCGCGCTTCTACTCGTCCCCGAGCGTGACCAACAGCGTCGCGAACTACTTCTTCATGCTGGAGGACCAGCCAGGCGACAGCACCTGGTTGTCCTCGGAGACCGGCAACTGCGGCACGGCCGTGCTTTGCTTGGATTCGCTCCTCGGGATCCCGACGGCTTCGACACCTTCGGCAACGGCTCTCGCGTCCAAGAAGGGCTGGTACCTTGGGCTGCAAAGCGCGGAACAGGTGGTGACCTCCGCGATCACGATTTTCGGCAAAGTCACATTCAGCACGCATCAACCCTCGGCGCCGCAGCCTGGCGCGTGCACTTCCGACCTCGGTACTGCGCGTGTGTACAACATCTGGTACAAGAACGCGTCGACCGTGAACAACACGAACAATCGGTATGAGGTTCTGCCGCCGATCGGCCTGCCGCCTTCGCCAGTAGCGGGAATGGTGACTCTCGACGACGGCCACAGCATTCCGTTCTGCATCGGGTGCAGCAAGGACTCGCCGCTCGAAGTCACGGAACCCGAGGTGCCTCCAGGCACCGTGCCGAGCCAGCCCAAAACGCGTGTCTACTGGTACATCCAGCGCTGAGGGCGACGACAATGCGTTCAGGAACAGGTGCGCAGAGAGGATTCAGCCTGATCGAGCTGATGGTCTCCATTTCTGTGCTGGCGATTCTGCTGTCCATCGCCGTGCCATCTTTCAGGGATGCGAGCCTGAGCAGCCAACTTCGCTCGTCCTCGAACGACCTCGTCGCCAGCACGCACTTCGCGCGTAGCGAAGCGCTGAAGCGAAACACTGTGGTCACGCTTTGCGTCTCGTCCGATGGTACGACCTGCGGTGCTGGCGGCTGGGAGCAGGGTTGGATCGTGGTGGCCGGAGCAACGCTTCTCAACTACCACGCTGCGACCCCGTCCGGGCTGAAAATCACGGACTCGGGTGGTGCCACGACCCTTGCCTTCCAGCCCACCGGCATTGGCGCGACGCCGGCGTCGCTCACCGTGTGCAGAGCCACCCCGTCAGCGGGCCCTCAGGAGCGTGTTGTGACCATCGACGCCTCGGGACGCGCACACGTGCGGACCACTATGACTGGCATCTGTTCGTGAAGCGTTGCGGCGCCTCGGCCGGCGGTCAGTGTTCCGTCACGATTTCATCCGCGAGCTAACCGCTAGACACATCGCAAAATCGTTTTGGGGCAGCGTGCGCGATTAAGTGGCGAACGATCGCGCCCTTCGACGGGACGTCAGATCACGCCGCTCGGGCCCATAACGGCTTCTGCGCCGGTCGCCGGCAGCACCGACCGACCACAGTGCACCGATCCCCGGTGTGGCAGCGAATCTACAGCCCGCGCTTCAGACTTTCCCGACAACAGCCGGCCGATTCCGATCCCGACGGCCACACGAATGCCCTGAAATAAGACTACGTTTCCCCGGCGATTATCTGTAGCAACTACATGGTTCGATGCAATCGGGCTAATCGTCAGCGCGATTAGAATGTTTAGCTCTGCGGCTAATGAACGCGGTGCTAAAGGTTGTCGCGAGAAATAGACCGCCTGACACGTTAAGCTCGCGACTACTCCGTTTCGAATGGTGGCGCTTTGCAATCATCGCCTCTTCATGGTGTTGGTCTGGGCGCGCTGATCGCACTAGTTGGGCATGTGCTGTTCAGAAAACCGAACCACTCGATGTCGCCTCCCGGGTAGAGAATCGGATCGCTTTGGCTTTGTCATTCTTCAAAATTTGCAGATTCGCCATGGACCGATTCAGATTCTTGATGAACGATTTGCGGAGGCGATGGTCGCCTCCGCAATCGATCCATCGATCGAGACAGCGCGCCCGATTTGATCTCATCGCGTTTGCGCATTACCCCGATAGTTACCCTGACGCCATCAGTGGCGGCGGACCTTGAACACATACTGCGGCGGCTGCCGCTGTCGTAAAATCCGTTGCGCATTCTCGCCGGATGGAGGCATGCGGATGCGTAGATTCGAATTTCTTGGCGTCCTCGGCGTATTCATGGGGAGTGCTGCGCTGGCCCACCACAGCGCGTCGGTCTATGACATGACCGGCGCCCCAGTCACCCTCGAAGGCACGCTCACGAAGGTCGACTGGGCGAACCCGCATATCTATTTGACCCTCGAGACCGCGGGCCCAAATGGACAGCGCGTTCTCCAGCAAGTGGAGGCGGTCTCGATTTCGCTGGCGCAGGCGACCGGTCTCACCCGCGAAGTGCTGACACTCGGATCACCGGTCGTGATCCACGCGTTCCCGAATCGGCGGGGCAACGGCACCGTGCTCGGCATGGATATCACGACGAGCGACGGCAATCTGTACCCACTTCGCGGCGGCCGCAGCAGTCGTCCACCGATCGCGACGGTGCCCGCGGCCGGACTCGCCGGCAATTGGGCGCCGAAGCCCAGTGAGGTGCTGCTCATGAACACCGTGCGCGGCTGGCCTCTCAGCGACAAAGCACGCGCGGCGGTCGCGGAGGTCGTCAGCGGGCGATCTCAGCTAACTCTTGGATGCACCCCGATACCGCTGCCGATGGTTACGATGCTGGCGATGCTGCGGACCATCGACGTGCGCGACGACCGCGTCGTGATGAAGATCGACTCCGACGGCAACGATGCAACACGCACTATCTACCTCGATCTTGCCGAGCATCCGGCGAACGTCGAGCCGTCACTGTTCGGGCATTCGATCGGCCGATGGGACGGCGACACGCTGATGATCGATACGGTCGCGTTCACGCCGCACCGAATGGGTATCGGCTTTGGCGTCCCCTCTGGCACTGGTAAGCACCTGATCGAGCGGCTGACGTTGACCGCCGATCGGTTGCAGCTGCGCTACGACCTTACGGTCGAGGATCCCGAGTACCTCACGGCCCCGGCGACTTACACGGCGATGTGGGATCACAGGCCGGATCTCTCGCCCGGTTCCGCGTGTGATCCCGAGAATTCGCAGCGGTTTCGCGACGAGTAGGGGCGAAGTTGACGAGCACTCAATGCGCACGGCGATTGCCGTCGAGGGCACCGCGACTGAGCGACTCTACTTGATCTTTCTCAAAAACAATTTGCTGGCCATCGACGTTGGCCTCCATTCCCAGTTATTGGTTACCTGAATCGCTCGTCTTTTCGGGCGACCATGGCCACGAATCGATTTCAGCGGGCGGCGAGCCAATGGAACTGCATTACACGATCGAGCAGCGAAACGGTTCCAACGAATTGTGGTGGCGGTCCCAAGTCAATGTGCAGTTGGTGCCAATTCGGCCGGCGCGCACGTCGTGACGACACGAATCCAGAAGAGTGTGACTTGAGTCTCACCTGAACCTGGGCCGCTCACCTAACGTACAGACCACCGATCGCAGGGAGGCGGCGCATGAAGAACATCGCAAGTGCGGCACTTGGCGTCATCGCGGCAACCGCTATCGGGGGCTGCGGTGGTGGTGGCGGCGGCTCGGGAGCGACCGCGCCGCTCTCGCTGAGCGTCACCGATGCTCCTATCAATAGCACAGCAATCGATCGCGTCTGCGTGGACTTCACGCGCATCACGGTGCACTACGCGGGGCAGGAAGAGGTCGTACTCGATTACAAGCCGCTGCCCGCCCAGGTTCGGCCGGCGACACATTGCATCACGGGCGTCTGGGACGGCACGGGCCCCGTGCCGCCGGTGCGGCTCAACGCGCTCGGCGGCGCTCTCACGGTCGCGCTCGCGGAAAGCCTACAAGTGCCGGTCGGCCGAATCACTTGGATCCGTCTGCACTTCACGGACAAATCGTACGTGCTCGACAACCTCGGCGGTCAGCACGCACTGCGCTGCCCGAGCTGCGAGACGACCGACAACAACTCAGGCCGCGGCTTCAAGCTGAACCGCACGTTCGAGGTCGGGAGTGGCGGCCTGGCGCTAGCAGTCGACGTGGACCTGAAGAGATCCCTGGTTACAGACCCAAGCGGCTACATGCTGCGACCGACCGCGAGAATCGAGGACAGCGCGGAAGTCGGAACGATCGCGGGCGAGGTGAACGCAGACGTTCTGAGCGGGCAGGGCGGCATGGCGTACACGGGCACGACCACGGAGACGGGCTGCGCGGTCTATGTTTATGCGAACCACAACACGACGCCCGATGACTTCTACGACGGCTCGCCCGTGACCGCTGCCGCGCGTGTGCTCTATAGCGAGGCGGTCGGCCGGTACCGTTATGCGGTGGGCGCGCTGCCGGGCGGCACGACCGCGCTGCCGACGCCATACTCTGTGGCGTTGACTTGCGACGTCGACGATCCGACGGTCGATGATACGACCGCCGCGGTGAAGTTCACTGCAGGGAAGAACGCCGACCTGGTCATCGGACAGACGACGACGGTTGATTTCGCGCCTTAGCGTCAAGTCTCGGCGCTCCGAGTTCGGTTAGGCCCATGACCGTCCGCTGCAACTGCTTGTGCGGACGGCTGGCGAAACACTAACTCTTCAGCTCTGCCAGCAAGGCGGCAACATCCATGCGATCCCACCGCTCTGCCATCCGTTCATTCTCGAAGCGGTTGCGCGTGTGAATGGTGAAACGGACTTGCTTCCCCGTTGCAGGAATGCCCATGAGTTCCCCGCGATGAGTCGCGGTACACGCGAGTTCTGTTTCAATGATGCTTGGTTCCGGAAAGCGCATCGCGACGATAAACACGCTCTCATCTGGAAACGCGGCATTGATCTGCTTCCGGAAAGCCTTGAACCCTAGTGGACCAGGCGGTAGGCCTGCTGCCTCAAGTTCGTGGAACCGTGCATCTGCGGTAACGACGTTGTCGATACCTTCACCATTCGGTTGTAGCAAAGCTTCGGCGAAACGAACGAACAACAGGCCTAGTTGCGCCTCGGGCGTGCTCTGTTTGAGGAGAGATGCGACTGACTCCGAGTACTCAATCCTATTGGTAACCACGGAAGACCTCCGACGTTGATTCGTTGCCGACAATTAGGCGCGCAAAAGAAACGACGAGAATCGCTTCATAATCTGCATCGGTCGCGCATAGCTCGCATTACGTGTCAATTGGCACCCCTCCCTTATACGACATTGCTCACGCCGGTTGAGAAGGCGATCTGGTCTGCAGTGCGGACGAGAGAAGTGCCGGCGACTTCCAGAGCGCACGCTCAATCACGCGAGCGACAGAGACTTTGTCGCGCGAGGTGCGCGTGCTCGGCCCGGGAGCCTACCCTTGGCGGCGCGGGTTCACTGCCGATTAGGCGCGCGGGTCCGACCCCAAATGCATGCGCCCAACCAGTGCCGTGAATCGTTCATCGCCGCGCAGCGTGGCGAAGAATGGGTCGTTAGATATGTCGCACACATCCTGCAGGCGCAACTCCGCCGCTTCCTCGAGCAGCGCGAGCGCGCGATCGCGGTCGCGGAGTGCGAGGTAGATGCGCGCGAGCATGACGTCGTCGAGCTGCTCGGCGCTCGCGCGCGCCTCGAGCTCGCCGAGCAGAGCGCGGGCTTCGTCGCGACGCCCTGCGAGCGCGTAGGTAGCGGCGAGGTAGCCGACGGCCTGCGGCGCGTGTTGTTGGAGCAGCATCGCGTTCTGGAACTCGGAGATCGCCGTTTCGAGCTCGCCCGCGCCCACTGCTGCGACACCGAGCAGCTGCCGGACCTGTCCCGGCTCCGCTCCAGCCTCTAGCGCTTGACTCGCGGCTCGGGTCGCTTCCCCATAGCGGCCTGCGTCGATGAGGCGCTCCGCGACCTGCTGCTCCATGCGGCCGTCCTCGGGCAACGCCGCGGCGAGATCGGTCACGAGCGCGATCGCTTCATCGTGGCGGCCGAGCAACGAGAGGACGTAGGCGCAGCCGAATACAGTGCCGCTCTCATGCGGGGCGGCGGCGACGGCTCGCTCGAGCTCCGCCAGGCCCGGCTGCCAATCCCAGTCGTACACCGCACGCAGGTAGCCCAGCACCGCGCGGGATGTCGCAAGCTTCGGATCAAGCTCGAGCGCGCGGAGCGCTGCGGCACGTGCACGTGGGAACGCTCGCGCCGGCGTCGTCCAGCCGAGCTCCGCGCCGGCATTGACCCAGGCGAAAGCCAGCCAATCCCAAGCGTCGGCGAAGCCGCCGTCGGCGTTGACCGCAATCTGGAATTGTTCGATCGC
>Ga0157379_10002081_pt1 | contig 16629 bp, 15 predicted proteins | sample S25metaG_FD_121802 | JGI IMG/M metagenome (GOLD analysis project Ga0157379, IMG submission 121802) | Switchgrass rhizosphere microbial communities from Kellogg Biological Station, Michigan, USA - S2-5 metaG | ecosystem: Host-associated > Plants > Roots > Rhizosphere > Soil | place: USA... | reverse complement strand
CCGGGTTGTGGGCCAGCAGCTGATACTGATGCTGGAGGGCCTCATCGTGCGCGTGCCGGGCGTGCAAATGATCTATTCGGCCGCCAAGAAGCTTGTTGACGTGCTGCGGCACAAGCCGGGAAACATCCAACGCGTGGTTCTGATCGAATTTCCGAGTCCCGGGCTGAAGGCGATCGGCTTCGTCATGCACACATTTCCCGACGCCAAAACCGGCGAGGAACTGGCCGCGGTGTATGTTCCGACGGCCCCGAACCCGACATCGGGTTATCTTCAGATTGTGCCGTACGCAAACCTGATCCAGACGGATATCCAAGGTGATCAGGCGATGAGCATGATCCTCTCAGGTGGCGCGGTTACACCGGAACATATGTCGATCCGGAGTTGAACCGCATTCTTCAGGCCGCGCCGACGTGATATAGAAGCGCAGAGGGTACTGGGGACGTTAATCAATGAAGCATCTATCGCAACAATTTCGCAGACTTGTCTTGGCCTTAGTCGGACTAGGCGCCTTCGGCACAAGCGCAGCGCTCGCGCAGGACGCGCACATGCTGCTCGGCGTGAATTGCGCCGCTCCGCCCCTTTGGCACTGTCCGGATTCCGAGTGTCTTGGTTCGGTCGTGACCCAACAGGGACCAACCGTCGAAATGAAGACGCGGCGACCGTTTTTCCTCGACTGTCCGTCCGACTACAAGCCCGGCGACAAGGTCAATATCGTGCTGAGCCTGCACGGATATGGCTCGTTTGGAAATTGGCAGCGCAACTACTTCCCCGCCATGGATGTGAAAGACAAGTACAAACTCGTCGTCATCACGCCCAATGCCCCGACGCGGTTCTGGACCGAAGCAGACGATGAGTATCTGCACAACGTCGTCGACTTGGTGGTCGGCACCGTCGGCAAGCAGAATGTTTTGCACTTCATACTCGCCGGCCACAGCCAAGGCGGCATGACGTCCAATCGCATCATCTGCACGGACTACTTCAAGGACAAAGTCGATGTGCGGATCAGCTTGTCCGGCGGGCGCATTGGCGATGTCACTCCGGCGGGTCGCGGTTTCGGTGCCGGCGGGCCGATGGTATACAAAAGCGGCGAGCCCTATACGCTACCACCGCCGTTTCGTTTTCCACCGACAAGTGGTCCGCCGGGCGGCGCCTGCGACTACTCGTTCATCTTCTCAACCGGCGAGTATGAGGTTGTGCCCGCCGCCACTTCGCCGCTGGCGGACAAGTTTGGTTGCAGCGCGCGCGTGCAGTTGGCTGACGTGATCGATCCCAAGCCCGGCTATGTTTGGGACGCGACGCGTCAGGACCCCGGCACGGATGGCTGGGGACACTATCCGAAGTCGGGCCGTGCTCTGATCTACCAATTTCCCCATTGCAAGGATGGACGGGTCGTTGCCGATATTGTGAAGCTCCAAAAAGGCCATACGGAGGGCTACGAGCCGAATATCACCGACCGGATCATTGGATTGGCCGTGTCGGCGAAGGGCGGCAAGATAGCCCAGGGCGCATGGGAGCCGCCTCCCCCACCGCCGCCGGCACGTGGTCCGTTCGGCTGAGCCGTAGCTACTGCATGTTGAAGAGCTTGAGCGCCGTCTTGCCCAGTATCATCTGGGCGTTCTCGACGCTGGTGGACTTGAACACGGCATCGATGGAGCTGCGCGTGTAGCCGAATGTGCTTTCCTGATGCGGATAGTCCGACGACCACATCACGGTCTCCGGTCCGATACGATGCAATAGCTCCAGTCCTGCCGGATCGGTCATGAATGTGGCATAGCAGTGATTTCGCCAATACCAGCTGGGCGGATGTTTCAGCTTGGGTACCATCATGGTCGGAAACGAATTGTAGGCCATGTCGGCGTCGTGCAGCATCGAAGCGACCCAACAGATGCCGGCTTCGACGAAAACCACCTTGAGCTTCGGAAACCTGTCGAACACGCCGCCGAACGTCAGCATGCCCCATTGGTGGCGAAAGCCCTGCATCTGGGCGAGGACCGAAGTGCCGGCGGCGCCGGCGCGAGACTGCACGATGGCTTCGCCGATGTGAAAGCAGAGCGGAATCTCGAACTCCGACACCGCCTCCCAGAAAGGGTCCATGCGTGGGTTGTTGTAATTGATGGTCTTGCCGTTGACGTCCTTGCCCGGCTTGTTTGGGAGCATCAGGACGCGACCGCCCAACTCCTTGATCCGGGAGATGGAAGCGCGAGATTTGGTTACATCCCAGAAGTTCGGGATCATCACCGCGAAGAGGCGGCCTTCGCCTTCGTTGCAGCGCGCGGCGATGTCTTCGTTGTAGATCGAGAAGATTTCCTCGCGCGTCTCGTCATGGCCCAAGATGTAGAGACCGAACAAGCGCTGTGGGAAAATCAGCTCCTTTTCGACGCCTTCAATGTCGAGATCTCGCAAGCGTGCTTTGACGTCGGTGAAGCCGGGATTGCATTCCATCGCTTCGCATAGGCTGACCGCGAGCTCGTCCGGAACCATGGGATGACCGTCGAGACTGAACCTATAGCCGCCATCCTTGAACTCGATGCGCGGTACCTTGCTCTTCAGCGCATCGGGCACGCGCGGGTACCAGCAGTCGCGCTCCAGCATATGGCTGTCCGCTGAAACGATGACCGTGCCGGCGGGCCAGTCCTTCGTCTTTGCCTGCGCCTTGCGCCGGGCGGCAGGCGGCATGCCGACCATTTCGGGAATTTCGAGAACGAAATCGTCAGCCATCACACGCTCTCGCTCCATGCGCCGAAACACACCCCTGACACGGCCCTTTCAAGCCTTCGCGCGCGCTGCGACCTTGTCGAGCTTTTTCTCAAGTCTGGCAAATCCATCTGCCAGGCAGGCCATGATCGCCTGAGCATCGGTGCTCGGTCCGCGCTGAACCTGCGCGCCGTCTCCGTTGCTCATGGATTTCTGCGCCACGGAGCCGTTCGCCCGCGCGCGCACGCAATCATAAGCAGCCCGCAGCCGCTTACCGGAATCCCGTTCTTCACAGATGTACCAGCTCAGCATATTAGCGGTAACCGGATCGTAGAATCCTCCTGCGATCTTCTCCTCGATCTCTCCGAACGGATCGGTGTCGACATCGCGGCGCGCGCGACCGATCTTGTCGAGGTCGCTGATCTTCGGATTGGCATATTTGGCGATGCGTTCGGCGCTTTCGGGATCGGGCTTTTGGCGCAGTTCGTAGCCGAGCTCGGCCAACATGCGGCAAAAGAGCTGCCCGTGGCTGGTTTCGCGCGCAGCGACCAGTCGCAACGTGCAGGCGAGTTCTTCGTCCTGCGTGGCGTCGGCCCAGGCCCGCAAGTAGACCCCAGCGTTGGTTTCGGCCAGAGAAATCGCGTTCAGCAGACCGAGATAGGCCGGCTTCTTCGAATCCTTGTGCGTTTGCATTTCAATCCCTCCAAACGGTGCGTCCACCGACGAGTGCGCAATTCGGTACCGCGATGCTAAGCGCCGACGCCGCCGCGCCGCAACGGTGCGTTTTGGGTGCAGAGCAGCATTTCCGAGCTGCACGTTTCGCCGGCGCTGCACGACCTTACGTCAGCCTGAATTTTGTTCGGGCCCTTGCCTGGCAAACATCTCGCGCAGCTCACGCTTGAGCACTTTGCCAGTCGCCGTTCGAGGCAACTCCGCTTCGGTCAGCCGAAAGGCTGTCGGTATCTTGAACTGCGCCAGTGTGCCCGCCAGAACTGCGCGCAATTCGGCCGGCAGCTCCGTCGTCCGCATCGCATCGCGCACTTGGATCACGGCGGCCACCTGCTCGCCATATTCGGGGTGCGGCAGGCCGACGACGGCCACGTCCATGACCATGGGATGTTCCAGGATCGCGGCCTCGACTTCGGCGCAGTAGACATTTTCACCGCCGCGGATGATGACGTCCTTTTTGCGGTCGACGACATAGTGCAATCCGTCGGCATCGCGATAGCCAAGATCGCCACTGCGGAACCAGCCGCCGCCGAAGGCTGCTGCGGTGGCCTCAGGATTGTTCCAATAGCCGGGAATGACGTTTGCACCGCGAATCCAAAGTTCGCCGATCTCGTTGTCGCCGAGTTTGTTGCCCTGTTCGTCGACGATCTTCACCTCGGCCGTGGCGACGGGTCTGCCGATGCTGTCGGGATGCGCAAGATAATCCATGCCGCTGTTCGACACGATGGCGCTGGTGGTCTCGGTCAAGCCGTAGCCGTTCGCCGGCGAGGTCTTCATCTCGAATTGCTTGCCGATCTGGCGGACAAGATCGGGTGGAACCGAGGCGCCCCCCGATGCGATGCCGACCAGCGAACTCACATCGGCCCCGGACTCGCGAGCGGTTTCGAGCAGTTGTCTCACCACCATTGGGACACCCGCCACGCTGGTGAGCCGATGCCTGGCGACGAGCGCAACGGCTTCGCCGGGATGCCATTTGTACATCAGTGCCAGTTTTGCACCGACACCCGTTGCCAGATAAAGGCCACTCATACCCCCAATGTGGAAGAAGGGAAACGTTTGCAGGATTCCGCCCTGCGGCAGATCTTTGAACCTGGGCGACGAGAAGTCGCCGAGCATACCTCTGGCCACCGCGCCGGCGAGGAGCGAATTCATATAGTTCGTGACGTGATTGCGCTGCGTCGCCGCCGCGCCCTTAGGTTTGCCGGTGGTGCCCGACGTGTACAGGATGGTCGAAAGGTCGTCCGGCACAATTTGCGCCGGCGGCAAAGCGTCGTGCGTGCCCGCCGCCACGTCGCCGAAATCGACTCCGCCGCCGCCAGCGGCGTTCCGACGCGCTACGACGACGGTTTTCACTTTCGAACTTGTCATCGACGCACTGACCCGTTCGAGTCGTTCGCCGTCGATGATCAACGCCGTGGCGCCAGAATCCTCGAGTGCAAACGCGATTTCCACCCCGGTCCACCAGGCGTTGATTGCCACCACGACCGCTCCGATTGCCTGGCAGGCCCAGAAGCTGATCATCCATTCGGGATAGTTGCGCATGCCGATCGCGACTCGGTCGCCTTTTTGCACGCCTGCGGCTCTAAGATAGCCCGCAAGCGCGGCGACCCGATTGAAGTGATCCTTGAATGTAAGCGTCTCGTCACCATAGATGAGAAAGACTCGATCATCGAACTGTCGCGTGGTTTCGAGGATCGCGCGCATCGATGTTGGCGCGTTCTTGTAGATCCTGACGGCGTAGCCGAGCGACTGGTCTTGCGCCAACTCAAACTCACCTTGCGACGTCAAGCGGGCCACAACATCGCTGCGTGTCGGCATCGATTGCTCCCTCCGCGGTGCAAGTCGGCACGCATTGAAAAGGTTTGCAGCGATTTCGCCAAGTCCGGAACAAACGTCCGCCTGGCGGCAGGGCGGTTGGACCTGTTGCCTTCAGGGGCGGTACTCAGTAATTGATCCGAAGGTGAGCCGGCTTAGCTCAGTTGGTAGAGCACCTGATTTGTAATCAGGGGGTCACAGGTTCGAGTCCTGTAGCCGGCACCGGCAAAGAAAGCGGGCCGAACGCCTGGATGCGTTCGACCTCGCTAAAGTGCGCCACGGTTCTGGTTCTGGGAGCAACGCTGACCGTTCCGGCGGCGCAACCCCGACAGCTTATTTAATCTTGCCAGAAACCGTCGTGAAGGTGGTCGACAGGCTGGTTCCGACAGCCGTAACCGCCGTGATGATGACCACTGCGATCAACGCCGCAATCAAACCGTATTCAATCGCGGTCGCGCCACTCTCGTTCGTAATGAAGCGTGCAAGGGTTTTCATTCAAAGTTCCTCCTCGGGAGTCCATGATGTGGAAACCTTCGCACCAAGGTTTGAACCTTCGGTTGACGGATTAGGTTCAAATTTACTTAATTCGCCAGTTCGCCGCAGTTTTGCGCGTTCTTGGCGAGAATCTTTGCAACGCAGCTAAATGGCGTCACCCCGCAGCGATGCTGAGCGCGCCGGCTATTTGATCGTTTTCAACGCGACGGACGTGCCAAGATTGAAGACACCGCCGAGGTTCTGGATTGGGCCCAGCGGCTGAACATCGTCGCGCACGATTTCCACATGCGGTTCGCCAGACAACAATTTGTGCGTCACATGGCCGTTCTGAACCAGGACCAACACTTGCGCCGTCCAGCCGGTTTCGGTGGTGGTATGCACGAAACCGAATACGTCGAGGAAAAGACTGCCTGTACGCGAGAAATCGTGATGCGCCACCTTGAAGACATAACCTTCGCATCCCGTGCGCGCCATGATGCAGTTCTGCACCGCCGGATCGAGCTTATCGAAGGCCATCGAGCTGTTCGGCATGAAGCGCTCGACGATGTCGAGATAGGAAAAAACCTGAACGTTCGGCGTTTTTTCCGCGTCGAAACCAAGTCTCGACATGTCGCTCATCGATGCTTGCTTGAGCGTAATGTGATTGAATGCGTCCTGGACTTCTTTGTACGACTGGAATGTGGACGCCCCGATTTCACTTTGATTGGGAAGCAGCATTCCGCCGCAGCCGCCTAAAGCAAATACCACTCCGCACGCGGCAAACCAGCGTGCCATACCCAGCCGTTTCATGTTTGACCCCAATGCCAAGCGGGATACTTTGTCCCGTTCCACAGCTCACGCGAACATTATGTTAATTCTAGCACTCGATCCAGAGATGAAGCCAAGTTGGTAAATCGGGCGCGGAGCCGGAAGAATTGCTTCATTTCCGGCGTTGTGGCTTTGCGGGGCGCCTAGCGCCGCCCTTGCCTAGTTGCTCCGCCGCCACAGTGACTTGACTGCGCGCCGCCTATCGCCACGCTAATGCTAGGAAAAAGGAGAGGGTAGCGATGGTCAGCTTTACGCGGGAGAGAACCGAAAATGGGGTTACCGAGCGGCTCTTCGAGCTAACGGTCGCAGGCGAACGCGTGCCGGCCGTGATCTGGGCGCCCGAGGATGCAAGGGGTGAGCGGCCGTTGGTGCTTATGGGTCATGGCGGCTCGCAGCACAAGAAAATCGGCACGATTGCGGCGCGCGCGCGCCAATACGCCCAGCGCCTAGGTTATGCGACGCTCGCCATCGATGCGCCCGGTCATGGCGATCGCATCACGCGCGAACAGGCGGAAAAGCTGGCGCGAGAAGTCGGTGATCGGGTGCGCGGGATTGGTGGAACGGGCGGCCCGTCAGCGGAGCTGATGAAGACGATGGCGGAGCGGGCGCAACGTGCCGTGCCTGAATGGCGAGCCGCGCTCGACGCCGCATTGACGTTCGACTTTGTCGGCCAGACTAAAGCGATCGGCTATTGGGGCGTATCGATGGGCACGGCGATCGGCGTGCCGTTTGTAGCAAGCGAGCCCCGGATCAAATGCGCGATCTTTGGGCTGGCCGGGTTGCGGCCAGGGGCGACAGCACTGGAGACGGCAGCGAAATCGATCACAATTCCGGTGGAATTTGTCTTTCAATGGGAAGATGCCGTCGCTCCGCGCGAGACAGGCATCGCCCTGTTCGACGCCTTCGCCTCAAAAGAAAAAACCATGCACATCAATCCCGGCGGTCATGTCGAGATTCCCAATTTCGAAGGCAGCGCGTGGCAGGCTTTTTTTTCGCGCCACCTCGGCACGGCAAAGCAAGAAGCGCGCGCCGCTGCTTGAGTGGGACGGCTAGATTTTCGGCGGTAAATTGGCGGCTGCACTAAAAGGCAGCGCCCTGAATATGTCCGCCGCGTGTTGCGCCGCAGCCACGTCATCGCCCGAGAGTTGCGTGCGTAGGGCTTCGATCCGCGCCTTGGATTCGGCATCACCCTGGGCGCCCGCGATGGCGTACCACTTGTAGGCGTCCAGCAGACTTTGCGGCACACCTTCGCCGCGCTCGTAAAGCACAGCCAGGTCGAATTGCGAGTCGACATAGCCAAGACTGGCGGCTCGCGAAAGCCAGCGCACCGCCTCAGAAAGATCTTTGGTGCCGCCCAACCCTTGTGCGTAGGCAATCGCCAGATCATGCATTGCCTTGCGATTTCCCTGTCGCGCCGCGGCCTCGTACCAGTGCATCGCCTGAGCGGCACTTGCAACGATTCCGTCGCCCTTGAGATAAAGTGCACCAAGCTTGTATTGCGCCACCGGATTTCCATGCAGCGCGGCGCGCGTCATCCAGCGAAATCCCGCGGCCGGATTGCGCGGCACCGCGGCCGCGTCGAGATATTTCATCGCGATCGCGAGCTCGGCTTTTGGATCGCCAGCTTCGGCGCGCGCTGTCAATTGGTCGAGCGGTGCATCTGCCGCATGCACGACGTGAGCGCGCGCCGCAACCGGCGCAACAGCACTCAGAGCCGCGCTTCGGCCATCGCGCCTGCCCTGGTCAAAAGCCAGTCCGGCAGACGCAACGAACAGCGCCAGTACGACAAGACCAGCCACGCCATAACGCAGATGTTTGGAGCGTGGCGGTTGCGGCGAGTCGACGACAACTTTCGTGCCGGCATTGGCCGAAGCGCGCGCCGACGCAAGAAAGCCTGAAGCTGATGTGGCAGACGCCTCGGACGGCTCGGCCTTTGTGTCCTCAGGCGCTTCGCTGCCAGGGACTTCCAGGATCGGCGACGGTTGAGCCGGTGTTTCGACAGGGGGCACAGCGCTGTTCTCCACCAGGGCCGCGCGGGCGACGCCTTCGACCGTCTGAAGTCGCACATTGGTTTCCGTGATGGCCGCACGGACTTCTCGCGCCACACCCTTTTGCAGCGTCTCCGACTCCTCAAGCCGCGCGGCGAGCTGTTGCTGGCGAGCTTCCATCGCGGCCACGGCGCGCTCGAATTCCTGCAAGCGTACTTCGAGCCCGGTCGCAGATGAGTGAAGGCTGCCTTCCGCCGGCTTTGCGGCGCCGGCGACGTCAACCGACGTTTCCATCCCATTGTCTGTTCGTGCAATGTCGGAGCATTCCACGACGCGCGCGCGCTCCGTACGTCTCGCGGCACGGCGGTCTGATCCGGTTGCGACCATGATGTCGCCCGGTGCGGATGCTGCGACCAAGGCACTCGACACCTCGCGTGCGAGTTCGACCATGGTCTCGGGCGACTCCGTCCCAATCTCCGGGCGCGGCAATGTCAGGATCACGGCGCCCTCACGGCTCTCCTCAAGCTTTGGCTTGCGATCAGCGACATCGATGCCGCCGATGCGTCTGGCGAGGCTGACGACGCTGTCAGTCGCGACCCGCAACAGGAGGTCTTCCTTGTGCAAGAACTGCGCGTACACGACCGGACGCGGGAGCTGCGCTTCCAGGGCCACCTTTCCCAAGGTCAGGCCCTCGATGCCCTCGGTTTCTACAAGCGTGCGCGCGGCGCGAAACATCAGAGCGAGCGCGGCTTCGCGGTCCTCCATAAGCATGTCCGGGTCGCTGGTCTGCACGGCATCCTCGCAATGCCGCAAAGAATGGCAGGAGCAAGTTACCAAACGTGAAAGCGGGTCATTTGTATTGTAGGCGATTTGCGACCTCGCGCCGCCGGGGCGCTATAGTGGCTAGGTAGTTAACCGGAACAGTGATTTGACGGACATCGATGCGACAGCTGGACATTGCGCGGACAGGTTTTCCGGGGTCCGGGAACAGTTTGTCGAAAATTTCCGGCAGCGCGGTGAGCGCGGCGGCGCCGTTGCAGTGTGGTTCGACGGACAACCTGTCGTTGATCTGTGGGGCGGTTGGAGCGATCTGGCGCGGCAACAGCCTTGGAGAAACGACACAATCGTTAACTTTTTTTCGGTCAGTAAGGCCTTATGCGCCATCGCCGCCTTGCGACTTGTCGACCAAGGCAAGCTCTCGCTTGACGCGACGGTCGCGAGTTACTGGCCGCAGTTTGCGCAAGCGGGCAAGGGGACCATCACGGTGCGGCAACTGCTTTCGCATCAAGCTGGGCTGCCCGCGATACGCGAGCCGCTTCGCGATGGGGCAGCACTGGACTGGCCGCTGATGACTGCGGCGCTCGCCACGCAAGCGCCGTGGTGGCCACCGGGGACGGCGCATGGTTACCACGTCAATACTTTTGGCTTTCTTGTCGGCGAGCTGGTGCGCCGGATTTCGGGGCGGACGATCGGTACGGTGCTGCGTGAAGATGTGGCCCAGCCGCTCGGTGCGGACGTCTATATCGGCCTGCCCGCTTCGGAACATCATCGCGTCGCGGAATTTCAGTGGCCGACAAATCCGGTCAAACCGCAGATCGACGGTGAAGACGCATTGATGCGCTGGAATACCTATTGGAATCCGCCCGGACTTTCGGGGTCACACTGGGTAAATACCGCGCAGTGGCGCCAAGCCGAAGTGCCGTCCACGAACGGGCACGGCAACGCGCGAGCTATTGCGCGCATCTATGCGGCATTGGCGAACCATGGAGAGATTGACGGCGTTCGCATTCTCAGCCGCGATGCTGTGCAAACCGCGAGGACGGAACAAGTCAACGGACCTGATCTCATCAACCAGCGGCCCAGCCGGTTCGGTATCGGATTTCAACTGACACAACCCGAACGCCCACTCGGACCCAATTCGGGTGCCTTCGGTCACTTCGGTGCCGGCGGCTCGCTCGGTTTTTGCGATCCGGAAGGCGGCATCGCCTTTGGTTACGTCACCAATGATATGGGTCCACGCTGGCAAAATCCGCGAAACCGCGCCTTGATCGAGGCTGTGTATGCGTCCTTGTAGGCTGGAACGCCGCTAGGCAGCGGAACCGGATACAGCGGTCGTGAGTGGCTTCCGGCCATTTACGATCTTCATCAAAAGATAGATCGTCACGAGGGTTCCGACGTAGACCACGAGCTGCGCACCGTTCGGTGCATCGCTGTAGCCGACAAGAGTGTGAAGAAGACGCCCGACAATGCCGCTTTCTGGCAGGAGCCAAGACGTATCCCAAACGGTCGACGTCAAAACCTCGAAATATCCTGCTTGCTGAAGAAAGAGAACGGCCTGCGCCGCCATGCCTGCGGCAAGAAGCGTGATCAGCCAAGCCGTCACGGCGAAGAGGCGATGCGCCGGAATGCTCAGAAGTCCATAATACAACAAGGCAGATACACCAGCGCCGGCTGCGAGTCCCAGAGCGCCACCCATGAGCATCATGCCGGATGAGGCGCCACCTTGTGCCGCGATGCCATAGAGAAACAGTACGACCTCGGAGCCTTCGCGCAACACCGCGACGCCTACAACGATGGCGAGCGCGATCAGGCTGCGTCGGCCTGCCGCGACTTCACTGCCCACGTGACGCATCTCAAGCGCCATGCGCTTGCCATGGCCCGCCATCCAGACATTGTGCCAAGTCAGCATGATGACGGCGACGAGTAGAATTGCGGCGTTGAACAACTCCTGCCCAGAGCCTTCGAATAGCGCGGCGAGCTCGCCGGCGAACCCAGCGACAACGCACGCGCCCACTACGCCCGCCGCAATGCCCAGCGAAATCCATAGCCCGCGCCGCGACACGCTGGTGGTGGCTGCCAGCACGATGCCGACGATGAGTCCCGCTTCGATCACCTCACGGAAGACGATCAGGAGACTCGCAAGCATCGCCTACTCTGCGATCACGACGCCCTGCGCCGTTCCGGAGTGGTATTCGCCCACGAAGGGATAGCGGCCTGGTGCCAGGGGCCTCAGGCGGATATTTCCGGTACTGCCGCTGGCGACAACCTTCTCCACTTTCAGGGCCGTCGAGTCGAATTCTTCGGCCGTGTCGTCCTTGTTGGTCAGCGAGATGATCGTGGGTTCGTTGGCCCGCACATGGATGATCGAAGGCGTAAAGACGTGATCCTTCAAACTCAGGCCTTGTGGCGCATCCGAGCCGACAGCGGCGGGCGCCCAAAGACTGGCGGCAAGCACGAAACTCAAGGATTTCAAGGCATTCATCGTGTTACGGTCACGTTTGAGTTCCACAGCTCATATATGTAACCGCAACTCATTCGCAAGTACAGCCCCTGAGCAATCCGTCGCACCTATTTACGGTTGTGTGACGTAGAATTGCTCAACCGAATGCCTTCGAAACATACTCCGCCCGCGCGCGCGTTTCCTGTGCGAGTTCAGTGTTCTGTTCAGCGTTTTTAGCGGTAGCCCACTCGGGCCGTTCCGGCGTCAGTACAGTCTCACCATTCGATCTCGCGCGCCTTCATGCAGCACCCCATTCCGCTTGCGGTCCCCCACCAAGGGGATCACGACATTGGTCCAGTTGAGCCTGAGCTTTGTCTGCTTCGGCGATTTTTGCCGATGGTCGCCCCGAGTGGCGGGCCGATCGTTATTACCGCCGATACCTCGGTAGAAAATCTCCACTGGCTGCGCGCCGCCTATCCCGCTGCGCTTATTTCCGCGATCGCGCCCGAGCCGTTGCGCGCCAAATTCGCGAGTCGATTTGGCGCCCGGCTCGCCGATGATGCCGTTTACGGCTTGGCCCGAGCAGCACCTTCCCTTTCTGCGCGAACAGTTCTGAACCGAGATCAAGCCCTCATCCTGGCGGGCATCGCGTCCATCACGGTCGGCGCGTTGGTTTTTCAACCAACGCTTGCGTCGCGCCTGTTCGTCGGCTTCCTGTCCCTGGGCTTCGCCGGCGGGATAATGTTTCGTGCTTTGCTCGCATGGTTCGGCAGTACCGCGCGGCAAGCGACTGCCTGCCCTGTCAGCTGCGATGCATCCTTGCCCGTTTATACGATCCTGGTGCCGATGTATGGCGAGGCGAACGTGCTGCCGCGGCTCATCCGATCACTCTTGCTTCTCGACTATCCGCACGATCGCCTCGACATAAAATTGATCGTCGAGGCCGACGACTTCGAAACGGCCGAGCTGGCCGATGCCATGGTTGATCGTGGACCGTTCGAGGTCATCCGCGTGCCGCCCGGCAGGCCGCGGACCAAACCGCGCGCCTGCAACTATGGCTTCAAGTTCGCTCGCGGCGAGTTCACCGTAATCTATGACGCGGAAGACCGGCCCGAACGCGACCAACTTCGCAAGGCGGTCGCCCTGTTTCGCACCGGGCCACGCGATATCGCCTGCCTGCAGGCGAGGCTCAACTTCTATAACGCCGACGAGAACTGGCTCACGCGCCTCTTTGCGCTCGACTATGCGCTCTGGTTCGATGTGCTGTTGCCCGGACTTGAAAGACTGGGCGTGCCAATGCCGCTCGGCGGTACCTCCAATCACTTTCGCACATCCGTTCTCAGGAAGATGGGTGCCTGGGATCCGTTCAACGTCACCGAAGACGCCGATCTCGGCGTGCGCATGGCGCAACTGGGCAAGCGCGTGGCGATGCTTGATTCGACGACGTTCGAAGAAGCCCCGACGCACTTGCATGCTTGGCTGAAGCAGCGTTCGCGCTGGCTGAAGGGCTACATGCAAACCTGGCTCGTGCACATGCGTGATCCGCGAGAGTTGCGGCGCCGAAGCGGCTGGCATGGGTTCTTTGGATTCCAGCTCTTCATTGGCGGATCGGTCGTCATGGCGTTAGCGAACCCGTTGCTGTGGCTGGTCTTCCTTTTGTCCTCTCCCTGGCATGCAACGCTGCCAGATTTGGCATCGGACAGAATCGCGCTGGCCGTATCGTTGGCGGGTCTGGTGAGCGGAAACGCCGTTATGATCTGGCTCGCCCTGATCGCACCACGGCGTCGCGGCTGGTCGGGGTTTGCACCCTATGGGCTCACGGTCACGCTCTATTGGGCCTTGATCTCGATCGCTGCCTATCGCGGATTGTGGCAGCTCGCGACACGTCCGTTCCACTGGGACAAGACAGCGCACGGCATCAGCCGGCATGGGCGGGTGCGATCGTGAAGCGGCAATCTGATTTGGTCGCGTTCGCAATGCTTGCGATCGCGCTAATGGTTCCAGCCAAGAGCTACGCCGGCGCCTGGACCGTGCAGCGGCATCATTGGCAAATCTTCAGCAGCGCGACCGTCAGCGACGCCCGACAAAGCTTCGGCAGGGACAGCCAAGCCCACACCACGACCAAGTTCAGCAAGCTGCTGCTGCAAAACACATTGGAATTCGGCCTGACCGACCGTGTCACGCTGTTCGCGACGGCAGGTTATGCCGTTGCGCGCATTCGCGAACCGGTCGCCGGGACAAGCAGCGTGCAAAACACGTCGTTCGAAGGCGGTGCAAAGATCCGTTTGTTCGGACAGTACGGCATCTGGTCGCTTCAGGGTTCCTACAAGTCGGCCGGCGCGTTTGACCTTTCCGTTTCGGCCGACCGCAAAGCGGGACAACAGATCGATCTCAGACTTCTATACGGCACGAGCTTCACGCTTCTTGGGCGAAATGCATTCGTCGACGTGCAGGCCGGACAACGCTGGATCAACCATCCGCGACCCAATGAAACGCCGGTCGATCTGACGGCCGGTGTCTGGATCACGCCGCGCACGCTGCTGTTGGCGCAGAGCCTTAACATTGTTAGTGCCGGCGACGCGATCGCTCCCTACTCCTACTACCGTTCGCACAAAGTCGAGCTGTCGGTCGTCGAAATGTTCGCAAAGGGCTGGTCGGTCAAGCTCGGTGCGTTTGCCTCGCCCACCGGACAGAGTTCCCTCGTCGAGCGTGGCATCAGCGTTGCCCTGTGGACGCGCAGCTAGCCGTTCTGCGAAGGGCGCGGCACCATCGGACCCCAGTCCTTCACCTGCCGCAGCGCCTCGCTGGTGGCCGACTTGTCGAAGGCCGCAAGAATCGCATTGAAGCGTGTCTGGGTGAACTCCCTGAAGTGCGGATGGGTGAAGATATAGAGGTCGTTGTCGCGCACGCCTTCGTACACGCGTTGACCGACAATGTCGGGATCGATGCCGCTCAGTACATTTTGCGCTGCTTCGCTCGGCGTGGCGCCGACACCGGGATCAACGACGCCTGAGCCGCCATATTTGTCCTGGCGCGCCCGGCCGCTTTCGTGGATTCGCGTGCGCACGAAGCCGGGACACAATACCGAGACGCCGATATTTAGCGGCGCCATCTGTGCTGCCCAGCCCTCGCTCATCGCAACAACGGCGAACTTGGTCGCACAATAGGGCTCCATGCCGGGCGGCGAAACCATGCCGGCCATCGAGGCGGTATTGACGAAGTGACCGCCCTCGCCATGGCTTCGCATCAAGGGCGTGAACACTTCGGTACCGTAGACGACACCTTTCAGATTGACGTCGATGATCCAATCCCAATCGCGTTCCTTCAACGTGCCGAGCGGTCCACCGACAGCGACGCCGGCATTGTTGCAAACCACATGGATCTTTCCGAAGGCGGCAACCGCATCGAGCGCGGCACTGCGAACGCTGGCGCGATCACTGACGTCGACATAGACGGGCGCCGCCTTGATCTGCTCGCTCACCAGCAGGTTCGCGGCTGCACTGGCTGCCGATAGATCGATGTCAGCGATAACCACGTTCATGCCGGCGCGGCCGAAGGCGCGTGCCATGCCAAGACCGATACCGCTCGCCCCGCCGGTAACAAAGGCGGTTCGCCCCCTGAACTCTTTCATGGTCATTCCGCCGCTTGCTGGAACTCGAGCGAGTCAAACGTCGCCGCCAGCGCCGCGCCATTGGGTTTGCTCTTGAGACGCGCGAGTATGGCATCACGCGATTGGCTGCGGCCAAATTCCGACTGAGTGACCGCGTGCCACTCAATCATCTGGTGCCACACCGGATCGATAATGTCGGCGCCGGACACGTTTTTCCCGTCCACGGTCTTGACCGTCAAGCTGCGCAACTCCGACACCACGGTCGCCAGATACGCCACATGGATCGCTTCGTCGGTGCGAATGCGCTCCACGAGTTCGGCCGCGTGGTTGGCGGCGGGACGACGATCCTTGAAGTTTGCCGGATCGCGCATGATGCCTTGGCAGAAAGAAAAGAAGCTCTCAGCCTTCACCTCGATCATCAGGACGTTCATCAAGAGCAGAATCCACTCTTCGAACTCCTTTGGAATTTGCGGCATGCGCCGGCCAGTTTCCGGACGTGCGATGCTCGCCGGCACTTCCGGGATCGGATAGGCGTTTTTGCCGAACAGCGCATCGCGCACGGCGAACCACATATCGTCATGGCCGCCAATTCCCTTGTCCTTCGTGCCGCCCTCGTCGTATCCGTGCGCGACAAGCAGCCCCTTGTTGAGATGGCCGAGGCATGTGGCGGAGATATCCTCGACGATGATGTCCTGGAAATTTGGCGCAACAGCCTGCGCCAGCATGGCGCCGCGGGCCTCGATGATGCCGGTGATGGTCAGCGAGTTCCACAAAGTCTCACCAAAGCCGTGCCCCAGCAGAAACTTCTGCTGTTCGACGGTCGGATAGGGTCCGCGTTTGAGGAGTCGCGTCGTCGCATCGATGACCGGTGCGCCGCGTTTCTTGAGTTCGCTCTGCCAGGCCTCGACCGCCGGCCAGCGGTTGAGCGTGCGCGGCGAAATATAACCTCCACGCGCATCAAACCCGCCATGCAGTCGGTAACCGGCCTCAACTTGAAGCTCCGCATACGGATGGTCGGCCATGATCTCGTCGCGTGTGTAGCTGAGCTTCGTCATCAAAAATGCCTCCGGTGCGAGCGCGACCGCCGCTGCAAAACCGCACTGATAGTTTGTCAGTTGTGCTGCCCTGTCAATCCTTCGATGACATTCGGGTCATCTTTCCAAGCACCGCCAGCGTCGCAAATTGCCAAGCGTCCACAAGACATTGCGATGGGACCGTCATCCCCCCAACGGTCAAGGCTTTAGGGCGCGCACCAGGAAGCGGGTCAGGTT
>Ga0157379_10002080_pt1 | contig 16634 bp, 12 predicted proteins | sample S25metaG_FD_121802 | JGI IMG/M metagenome (GOLD analysis project Ga0157379, IMG submission 121802) | Switchgrass rhizosphere microbial communities from Kellogg Biological Station, Michigan, USA - S2-5 metaG | ecosystem: Host-associated > Plants > Roots > Rhizosphere > Soil | place: USA... | reverse complement strand
GGTTATTGCCTCTCCGATGCTTCTCCTTTTAATCGGCATAGCTCAATGTCTACTGTCCAATTTCCCCATGGGTATTTTCAGGAATTCCACATTGTTTCACCAGATGACGATATTCAATGTTCTCCAAAATATTCCGAGACCAATTTCTAGGATACGGGATTTTTAGGTGCAGGGAAAGCTCTAAGATTTGGGACTTACATCGTGTAGCTCACGCAGGCCACCAGGGACCAAAAGCAAATCCGTACGTGGAGAGGGACATCGAACTGAGCGTCCAGTGGTTAGCTCTAAAATCGCTTCCCCTTTCTCAGAAAGCTTATTACCTACTCCTATCTTCAGCTGCATAGAAAGGAACTTCCTACGCATTGGTTCCACAAGGCATAGTCTTCATCGTCGCGATCGAATTTGTACCATTCGGCAATATATTGTTCGTGACCAATTCGCAATACTTGAGCTTACCAGAGGACTTGCGGTCTCGTCTCAGCTCATATGTAACTAACATAATTATTTTGGATCACGTTGGGATTGAATCATAAAACAACTCCGTTAACGGACAAAAAATAGTTGTCATATTTTGTTTGAAAGAAGACACCACATCACATGGAGGAAAATAACCGCCCATTTAATTCGTGCCGCGGAATACAATGTCCAGCAAGCTGCCCTTTTTGGTTATGCATGGTCGGTCCCCCTTTTCGCCTACAAAGGCTAGATCTGGTCACTTACGGGCACAAAGGGAGTCACGCCATACCATGAGGCCCATGGACAGTTTGTTGTCCGCCGTGTCAGGACATACGACGCCCACTTACGGCGGGGGTGGGCGGGACAACCGTGGGTGGGCGAAACAACAATGTCATTCCATTGAACAATTCAAATGCCCACATCCCCATATAAAGGGTGACCTCCATTAGCCTAACACATTCCTCCCCTGCCTTCTGTCAACTAATTCTCCCAGTGTGAAAATGTTCAAAGGAACTTCGACCATATTTAAGTCATCGTACAGCGATGCTGGTGGCGTCGCCTACAAAGGTTTATTATATTTTTAAATTTCCTCACCCTGTGCACCTAATGGGTCTTCTTAGATATATATTCCTACTTGAATTCAACTTTGCATATCGACCTCGATATGGAGGAGGATTGGGGCTTAGAGCTTTTATTCCGCATCGAACAACCGCACTCCGAGAGTCAAATCCAATCCAACCCATCCAGACCAATTGAAGATGACCTTATGGAAATCCCTCATGAAAAAGTGAAATATTTATGTAATTTAATGAGGCCGTTTTTGAAGACAATGTGCGACAGCGATGTGAGGAGGGAAAGCGAACGCTGTCCCTGTTGTCTTTAAACTCTTCTGGGCAATGTGTCGAACTACATGCTTTGTAAAACTCGTATCTATTGAGGATTGGGAGATTATGTTTGTATGGAATGAACATCGCCTTTATTGGCAATTCCAAACCAGTGGTTGCTTGGACGTCGGACATACGCCTCTGTATAGTGAGTTCGGGGTTCTTGGTCAGAAATAAATGAATTTATCCTCTTCATTTGTGAAATTGAGATGTTTATTGTACTCAAGAATCAGGATATTCTCCTGGTGCCAGTCTTGTGCTGGACGCTGGAAGTTTGAGAGCGGGCGCCAGCACTGGTAACACCGTGATGTGTGACCCATTACATAATTTACATTCCTTTGTCATGATGACCCTCAGCCCCAGTATGCCTTAGATCCTTCCGCTGCAATGATACCTCATTACCTCTACCGTGTTTGTAGCTTTTAAGAGCCATTCTATTCGATATGCAGCAACAGTTCCTTCATGAGCACTGCCGAGGCGTCTAGGGGCTCGAGGTTTACCGACGGACGAATCCATGTCCCACCACGCCTTCTCATCAACGCCTGCGATGGCCAAAGCCACCATTGAAAGTACTCTTTAATCCAGAATTCTCTCCAAGCCGCGGTGCTACAGGCTTTGTTTAGGTGTCGGGTGTTGCGGAAAGGAGCTGAGGTATTGCATCGTCAAAGTCAGGGAAATGATATTTGCAGGTGTAACAAGAAGGGAATATGGAAGTTTAGAAAGGTGGCCCGTTTTGTGATCGTGAAGCGAAAGGAGATAGGATGGGCGGAAGGATGGATTGAGAAGTGGATGGAAGGCTTTGGTGCTAGGACAGGCCACTCAAATACTCTGAAGTGTGTCAACCGTTATCTGACCATCTCCCTTAACCCAATATCCTTATCAGCAACTTCGCTACCATGATTTTCGGCTTAGCTACGTCCACTGGCCTGGCCGACACTGAAGAGCACCAGCCCTCCATGCACCTTCCCTCGAAGAATATCAACCTTACTACGGAGCCGCCGTCATATGGGATGGTGATCCTAGCTCAATGGACATTCTGAATGATGAACTGACGAGAGCAGGATGATCAAGAATAGAGATCGAGGGAGCCAAGTTCCACATCTATGACGTCCTCGGAATCTATTCTCCAATTAGAGTCTGTACCCAATACATGCTATAACTGTTAAATGCCAGTGGTAGTGTGCTAAATAGGCCATATAGTACGTAGACTAATGGCTTCGTGTCATCCTTGTGAATAACTTCTTTTCTCATAGAGATGAAGCAACCCTGAAGTTTCGCGCTATCGAGTCGTCTTCTTCGCTATTGTAGTTTTAATGCATTGGTTTCATGAAAATTCAATGGAACCCGATGTTATGCAAGTCCAGGACACGCCCTGGTGTTGTGTAGCCTCCCCAGCAACCGCATCATTCTCATTCTATCAAAAAGATACCGGGCCGATTGTGCCCCATATTGCTATCAACACCTAAGGACAATAATTAAGAGGCTCCTTGTTAATGGAGGCATGAGGACCACCATGGTCAATATGCGTCGCAACCTTAGAGCTCAACTCTGTGGAGACCTTGCAAACGCTGGGGACTAATAAAGATACAATTACGGGTTCACCTGCTATACACGCTGTTGCTGAAGTACAATTAACCTGATTCTAGATATATTGCTGCTCTTTACTCATCTCTCCTTACGTATCAAGGATACCTCCAACCCCCACTCTATTCATCATGTCAGATGACATGCAATCAGGTCTACCATAAAGCCCGTAACGGGTCGAGTTGTCATACTGGCTAAGGACAATCCCAGCGCGAGATTTGAGCGTAAGGTAGTACTGTGCCAAACTGTTCTAAATGAACCAAAATATGGATGGTTTACCTAACAGGCTAATACTGGCGGCAGTTCCCAACGGGATTTGTAGCCCGATAGAATCAGCAGAAACGCAGAAGCCAACGAGAAGCTGAAACGGCAGTGTGAAAGTTGAAATAAGCAATATGCAGTTATGAAGGTGTACTTACGTTGAGCCCCTACGGGTACACATCCTTGCATTAATGCTTGTACGATATCGGCGATGTGACGAAAGGCATCAATGGCAGCAGTCCTGCCAGGATCTCCGACCTCTTCGAGAGGTTCCTCATCACCTCCTGCGTTGGGGTTAGGAGTGTCAGGAGGCGCAAGTTCGACGTCTCGCCCGTCTGGGTGGAGGATGAGTTGTTGGGGAGCAGGAGCGGGAGGGGGGAAGAGCAGGAGGATTATGGTTAGGATTTGGCTCTAGATGGTTAGGATTGGGGTCGGGATCGGGGAATCTGTTGTTGTTGAGGGTTCTTGTTGACTCCGAATCGAGCAGGTGCCTGTGTGTAGCGGGTGCCTTCTTAAAAAGAGGCTTCTTCTTTGCGGGACCCTTTTTCCGGAAATTATAAAGAGGGAAGATGAAAGGAGTGCGAGACAGAATTCGAGAAGGAGAGTCTAGAGATGCGAAAGAGATAAGTGGGATATGTTGAAGTGGGGAACGGAGAAGGAGCTTGTGGAAAAGTAACCAGATATAGAACATGAGGGAGTCACACACTCGTTGACAACTGATCTATCGGTTCACCGCCCACTTTGCTGGGTGTTGTCTGCCCGTTATCTGCCTGGGAAACTCCTCGCTAATGATTCTTTTGCTTCTCCCGATCCCCAATACCGTCCCAATATTGCTGTAAATATTGAAGTAGATAGATATTAAATTTATATTATTCATTTCCAGAGAATCTTGTACATTAGTGCAGTAGAGGAACACGATTTGCCAACATGTTATCTGCCACCATATGTTATCTGCCATGGGCGCCAAAATAAAGAATTCAACGCTCTGGCACACGATTCTGCGACGACTTCTCACACAGTTCCCTTCTTGTAAATGCTGTTTCAATAATATTAAATTTTGCCTGATGGGAGCTCAATTTTAATCATGGAATACAAGCTGTAACACGTTATTTCATCTCTCTAATATCATTGTACGGAGTAAATGTCCGGAAGAGTCTAAGGCAGACCACAGGATGGGATATAATCTGAACGGGTGCTTTACAAAGAAATTAGTTTAATTGAGAGGGCCGAAGCTGCCAAAACCCGGAAGAATACTAGTTGGTCACTCCATTTCTGACCAGCTACTGGTGTCATTTCTTTCAACTGGGGGTGAAGTAGAGCATGCATGCTGATCTGATAATAATTTTCCAGTATGATCTTACGAGGATGCAGATGTTATATCCAGCGTGGTATCTGAATATGTGAGTGTATATTTATTTCACCGGAAACCAGTGTAACTTAGACCATTCTAATTCTTAACCTCAGATGTCAATTTTTGGACTATACAGGAGATTTTAACATAATCTTCGTTGACTCCTCAACCTGCATGTTTATGCATCTCAACTGTCTTGCAGCTCTCAGAGTGACACATGACTTCTCTAATTATTAAAGACAGTAGGGTAAGGTGAAAAACTTCACAGAGTTTGTAACAACACACAAGTAACAGTACAACAACTAGGAGTATTTTTACGTAGTATAATGACAGTTAATAATATAGGGGACCGGGGGCGAAGCCCCTGGGAGCTCTGGTTTTTTTTAACAGCAGACACCGATTTACTGCTATATGCAATTCAACTAAAATAATTTAATATCAAATATACGAACACATTTCTGTAATTTGTTTGATCATAAATCCGAGACATCATATAGCCCTCTAATGACAGTATAGCCCAAATTTTTCAGTCGAATATGCTGCAGCTGCCCAGTCTCAAGACTCTCAAACATGGAAGGACCCTCCAATGCAGACCACTTGATAGATGCAACGGCTCGCTGTGGGACAAATTTTTATATTTATGAATTGATTTTTAATGTATTTTATAGTGGCTTCGGAGTCTTATCCCCATTCCCTTTTCTCTCTTTTCTTTTTCTCTCTCTTCCCTCTTTTTCGAGCTCCGACACCCAGTAAAGTTGGGGTAAACCGATCTATCTGTCCCTTTCGTTTCCCTTGCTCGTTACAGACCAAGTCACACTCCAGTTGGGCACCTGCTAACCCGGGAGCGTGACTAAAGGATGCCACATCCTTAGAGCAACGGCAGATTAGTCTCCGCTCCCTGGATCAAAGACCGTGGACCACCTCTTCGTGCTTCGTGGATTCCTCGATTGCTGCTAGAGGCAATACGCGTCCTCAGAGAGAATACCATTGGTAGGGAGACCTTCATAGACAGAGAATAGCAATAATATATTATTGTTAGGGAAAACATGAAAGGCTACCATCAAAATGCTCCTGAAAGTGGAACTCTCCAACAAGACCCCGATGGAGAAGGTTTTTCAGTAGCCAAACCATTGTGAACAATGGGTCTCGCTGAATGTGATCTTCTCAAGTGAAGACAAAGACATGATGAGTTTGGCTGTATCTTACAGTAACACTCAAAAAGAATGCAAGTGCACTTTTTGAAGATAGCTCAACAACCTCTTTGTGGATGATAAAACAATGTATGAGAGATATTTAACACAAGTAGTAACAAGAATTTTGGGCATAGCACACCTTTGAGGAATTTATCATGAAAGGAGCAGGATAACTATTTATGCTCCCTACTAGCAACTAAGTCACTCCAGGAATTTTTTCAGCAATTAGGGGTGAACCTATCATAAAGCTAATTTTTCACTCTAAAAATGTGGCTTAGAAACCACAGTCCTATTTTCACTCTAAAACCTGCTATATTCCACACAAAAGTGGTGTTTTTGAATAAAAAGGGGCCATTTTGGCCAAAAATATTTGTTTTGGGGTGTTTTGAGTGGAATATTGAAAATTTGAGAGTGAAAATAAGGTTGGGGTTTCTAGGCCAGATTTATAGAGCAAAAAATTAGCTTTAAGATGGGTTCACCCCCAATTGCTGAAAAAAACCCTGGAGTGACTTAGTCGCTAGTAGGGACCATAAATAAATTTCCTGCTCCTTTCATGATAAATTTTTCAAAGTTGTGTTGTGCCCAAAATTCTTCTTATTACTTGTGCTAAACATCTCTCATGCATTGTTTCATTATCTGCGAAGCGGTTGTCGAGCTATCTTCAAAAAAGTGCACCTGCATTCTTTTTGAGCGCCACTGCAACTCTCAGGACATGGGCTAGACGTCTTCCATTGTCAGTTCACCCAGAACCAAAGGAAACATGGACTTTGCTTCATTAGTCATTACCCATTAGCTTGCTGAATTTATCGAAAGCAGAGGGTTCGCCCTATTCTCTCAATTAGTTCAATTTGAAGGACTTCTGGAATATCCGAAGCTTACGAAGCCGGATGGTTTGAAGTATCCCAACGTCTTTGCTGGGATACGCCCAGTTGGACGCTGACGGCTCTGGATAAAGCCAATGCGGGCAAATCGCCGAGACGAGAATAGTCGCTCTGGAACGTGATTCCCAAGGTGACTACTCGGGATATAGGGTCTTGAAACGCCGGAACGGAGACTCAAACACAGCGTATAAGCTATGTGAGAGCCCAAGTGTTGGATTTACGAGCGCTCAGCAAGTCATATGCTATGAACTCCGTTCGCGCTGTGTAATAGAGTCTTTTGTTTTCCTCTTTCGGTTGCACAGCATCTATTTGATTTATAAGTAGTTTACATTTTGTATGTACCGTATCCGTTTGCCTCACGAGCTCACCGAGGTCAAAGGTAAATTTACTCATTATTTTGCGGTTGCGACATTTATTCCAACACCAAGTACTCGAGGTCGGCTACAGCGACTTCATACTGGATTTGCACCAAAATGGGTGTGCTATACGCATAATTGTAAATGGCCTGAAGATTGTTGCATTCACATACCGATAGAATGTATTGTTTCTTCATTGTATCCTGGTTTTCGTGTATTAATTTCTTAATTTAGAACGAACTCGATAATTACCCTGGCATCCGATCTATCTTCCGACGTGAAGTTCATGGTAGTCTGGCTACGCTGCAGAGGAATTTGTAGTAACAATTCTGTCACCTAAATCGGGCCAACGCATCAGGTTAATGAGACATTAGTCACTGAGATAAGTCCTCAGATCGAGTGTACAGCCTTGAGCTAAGTGATTTTTGACATCAAGTACCAGACTCAACGGAGACAAAACGCCACCGAATGTACTTTCCAATATCACGGCAAAGTTTGCCACTTTCCAGACCGTATCCATATCATCAATTCCTCACATTCCAAAGAGGTTTCACTGCCAGGAGACAGAAGCGTGTGGCTTTCAGTGGATTGGGCTCTCCACAATGGGCCACGGGGTGTTCCATTGATTCGTACCAAGGCCCTACCAAACCGCTGCCTGGACAACTGACCTGGACACTGCCTGGATACTCAATCAACGACTAAGGTGCCGATATTTCTTATCGCACGCTATTACCAGATTATGGGCCAACATGTCAACAATGAGATGGTCACGGGGATGAGCCTACACCTCCACCCGGAGACGCCGCCCTGGGACAGGAAGCACTGATGCCTGGCTCCCCGAGCGAGGTTCGAGTAGGTCGGCACGGGTCTTCTAAAAGTCCCAAAGCAGATATCCAGACGCCCCTCCCATAATCTGCTGTCCAGGACCAAAAGACTTCAGTAGGCATCACAAATGGTATACTTGAGCAATGACATGTTGAGAAGAGTGACAAAACAAATAAGAATGTCGAAGTTAGTTTTGAACTACTATAGCCGCAGGTGCAAAGAGCGGCATATCAGTACAAGGGGGTGGATTTTCCACAGAGAGAGGAGGGGGAAGGAGGCTGGCCATGCATGAGCTCCTTCACCTGGACCAGTACACGGTGGTGTATTTTATTTATCAATTATACTTATGAAAGGATTCATTGTGGGTAAATATCTATGGATATATATGTATGGGAATTATATACTTAATTGTTGAGGGTTCCAGTAGAGGGTTCCAGTAGAGGTTACCTGAAGACCAGGGTACTTTCAAAATAAAGATATTTATGGGTATTTTACAATTGAGGAAATTAGATATGCTCTATGTCATGGGGAATACACTTATTATTATGGTCTCATAGTCCCAGGAAACACCTAGAAAGATTGTTAACCATTTCATAGTAAGCGGTTGTTGCAAACAATTCTTCGACAAGTCGATGGGATTTGGTGTAGCCTTCGTCTTTGTGGGGTGGATCAGGTCGCGATAAGTTCGATTACTAAGTTGTACACACCGACTACAAACTCTGTGGCTATCCGAAATTTGCTCAAGTGGATTCCTAATTTATCAGACGCTGAAAAGCGCCACCGTCGATCATACCATATAGGGCAGTGCTCGAAGTGCCCACCATATGGCTAACTAATATTAAGGACTCATTGATCGCCGATAAAGTTACGTATTTTATTTCTGAACCGGACACCCGCCTCCGACGCTCAGATCAAAATCGGACTCGATTTCAAAATCCAGAAGACACATACTTACCGTAGAATTTGATCACAGTGGCCATCATCTAGGGCTTGAAAGAATCAAACAGGGTGAGAAAGGATCGGTTCGATCAAGATGGATTGGTTGATTGCGGCAAGATTTAGCGAGCGGATCGAATTTCTAATCATGTCGGGCAGAACCTCGGGTTTGTCCAAATATGAGTTGAGGACCTTTGCTAGAATCGCTTCGCAGGGAGCGAGAGGTGGCGCTGCGCCCCTTTAGGATATCCTCAGCAGTGCCAAAGCGGGTTGAGGCGGAGAAACGGATCAAAGGAGGATCAAAGTGGAGGTCAGGGTTGTTGAAGGCTGTTCGTGGCCCAGACTAGGTGCAAGTGGCCAATAGACCGCGGAGATCGTCGCTAAGAGTATGTCCTTGCTATTGTTCACAACCAAGAGCAGTTAGGATACTGTATAATATATATGTGTGTGTGTGTGTGGCAAAGAAGACAAATAGAGATGAAAGAATACAAAGGAAATTCAGAAAGGAAGAAATCAGACTAGGATACATTCTGCAAGGCAAACCGAGAGCATAAATAGGTGATACAATTAGTGAGACTATAGGATATAGATGGAATAGGACGACGCAGAAAGCAACAAAGGGAAGCAAGCAAATTAATGATACAGTACTGGTAGGTGATAGGGATGTCCGTTTAAGTGCACCCTAATGAAGACATTCTGTGCTGTGGAATAGCCGAATAAAATATGGAGGATATAGGAAGAGATCTAAGTCCATGTATATGGGAGGGATCATATTAGGCGTGATCGTGAATTCTTGTAGAGATGGGATTGCGATTCGTAAGTCGTTAACGTTAACTGTCATAATTCTTGATATGTGCGCATCTCATTAAGGTTCTAGCGGCGAGAGGAGGAGCCGTAATAAGCCGCACTGGAGCTGGGAGGAACTCCCGAGGAGGAGTAATAACCAGTTGCATCGTCTTCATCCCCGCCACTGCCCCCTTCACCACCGTGGGTCTTGCGAACGTGGCGGCGCATGTTGGATTGGATGTTGAAGGCCTTTCCACATTGTTCACAAACGAAGGCTAGAGTAACAGAAAATGAAAAATGGTATTTTATGAAGTGGAAAGAAAGAACTCACGTTTATCGGGACTATGTGAATACATGTGGCTCTTGAGGCTAGAGGGACGAGGGAACCGTTTGTGGCAAATGGAGCAGGGGTGCTTCTTGGAGCTCTCATCTTCATCCTCCGAGTCTGGGACTTGAGAATGTCTCCTCCCAGCATCAGCTCTCTGGGAACGAAGAGTCCCTTGGGGACGAGTGGAAGAGGACGCAAGAACTAGTCCTGACTCGCTGGGTCTAAAGACGTCGAAGGAGTAGTCGCGGCTGCTTTGAGAGTGGGAGTGGGTTGCAGAAGGATATGCGGCAGCCGATGATGACCGCAAATGGGACGAGGATGAGGGGTGTGAGGAATAATGAGTGGCGTGTCCAGTGGAATAAGCACCAGAGTGAGAGTTGATGGGAGGAAGGACATTTGCGTTCGTAGAGGACGGATAGGTGACCTATACGGGATGAGTTTCAGCTTTAAAAATTCAGGATGAATACTTACGCCTCGGCGTGAAGACCCAACGGAGGGTAATGCGTGTCTTACATTATCGAAGCTATAGGTAGAGTTCGACGGGGCGCGGTCATCGAATTGGTCTAGAAACATTCATGAGTATGGGGATACTGATCAAGCAACTGTATTATTTACTTACCACTGAGAACATCCCTGATAGGAGGAAGAGCGTGGCGGGAAGAATAGTGAGAATGTCCAGACATCGTTATGAGTTCGTATGAGGGAGATGAGAAGAAAGGATTGTTGAAAGGATAGGAGGAAGTGGAAACGATGTGATGGATTATATATGACGAGAGGGGTTCTTAGATGATTTCCGAGGAGGCGTCAGGTCTGACGGGATTAGTGGACTTGAGTGGGGAAGATCTGCTGGCCACGCGAGACCCATTTAATAGGTTAGTATCAGACGCCGAGGATTTACCTATGGTCGCAGTAAGTGGACCACGATCAGGCGGATACGGTGCTCTGACGCGGTAGCGACGACTGTAGGACTTGCAGTGTTCGGAAGACGATAAGGTTGCGGGTATTCACCGTTTTTTGCTATGTCCAAGATCAATACAATGAGTGCAAGGGTCCTGGTGAGCTCGGAGACGTAAATGTAAGAAAAATAGGACCTCACTAGGTCGCTCCTATGGGCTGGTTACCTCTCACGGAGATCATCATGATGATGTGGCCGAGGGGCGGGTGTGGCGTTGAAAGTGGAATTATTCGGGTTTCGAGGGGGTGAAACAAAGGGACTCAATCGCCGCCCATAGGATGAGAAATTGCTCATAATAGAGGATTGAGCTAAGTCCGAATCTGTATGATTTCCACGGACATTGGTACAACTTAGGATCCAGTTCACTGCTTTCTGTCCCGCGTATGGCAATGCACAGGTTTTTGATGGTTGTATCTATTATAGGTGGCGGATCAGCAAAGGTGGGTAACTAGCAAAACTCCCTTGACAAGAGCACATGTGAACTTTCGGAAAGTGTAGCATCTCTCAGCAATGCCAATCGGTTCGGTAACTTCGATGGATAGAACAGATGGTGGGGGAACCAGAAGAACTTGAGTCGTGCGAATTTAGTGGTTGCCTGCTTGGCTCGGGTGATGGTGGACTTGCCGACTCTAAGCGACGCTCGGCTGCTACGCCCTGGAAATGGCACCGAGTCGCTCGATTAGGCACATACACGATGGTTTCTCTTACAGTTGTTCATCTTCCTTTGCAATAGCAACTGGCTCGTGATGACTTGACTCCGGGGCTTTCCTACCCCCATTATTCTGATTCAATACGACTAAATTCAATAAGCGTATATCCAAGGTGCCCGAAATGATTCTAAATAACAATGCCCACATGCCCGTTAGTATCAGTGCCCAGTGGCTTATTCCGCCGAAACTTCGTGAATATTATCGAGTCTTCCTGTATGGCACTGCCGTAGTGTCGGTTAATTGACCGACTTGCTCAGGAAGGCGAAGATTGATAGTCGAAGTGAAGATTTGATGGGGGCCGTCCATGACAGATTCGGTCGACCCTGATCTCTGCTCAAAATAGATGCATTTGACAATGGTTTGCTGACTGAAGGACTGAATCACGTCCTTCCGCATGTGTACGGAATGCTCGCTCGTGAGGAAGTCTTAGTCTGGCATGGTCTAGGATGTGACAAGCAACATAAATTGACGCAACACAGTGCCACTGACCTTGTGGACAACATCCCGCCGGTCTCACTGTCAGACTGCATCTAATATTTGTTGTCTTCCAATAACGTCCAGCATGCTCCCTCGAGCGAACCATGCTCGTACACTGCTATTGGTGGTAATACAGTAACGTAGAGCATACGGCAGACCACCAGTCTTGGAGATCGCACAGGTCCGGTTCTGCGGATTTGCTCCGAAGTCTCTTCCGTTGGACCCGCTTCGGTTCCGTTTATTCAAACACGGACTCGGAGCTGTTTAGAGGCTTTTAGGGTTTCTCGGGACCATTTAATTCATCCCTTTGAACATTATTGGGCACATTAATCGGCGAGGGGATCTAATGTCGTCATAGGGAAGGCGCATTCCTCTTCAGGTATGTTTATAGGAGCGTAGGTAAGCAGATAGCACAGCTCAACGGACGCTTGCGTAACCTCGAGCATCACCCAGGATCATCAGTCAGGCTGGAACTCAAAGGATCAGCGGCTAGATCTGTATCTCGACGTTCAATAATACAATGGATACAAATGGGAGATTTTCTGACAGTTTGACGGAGGTGTCGAACAGTTTCCTTCCAGCTTCTGAATTTACTGTTCAACTCTGCACGCCATGTCACGGTTGTCACAGAGATCAGGCATCACCGAGAACGGCAAGAACGTCGATCACTACGAAGACTGATGTTGATTAGAAGTACGGGCGGCTGTTGACTGGCCGAGTGATCGCTGCAAGCATGCCCACACAACGGGCTGTTCCCGCACGACCAGATAGTTATAGCTCGCTGGGCCGGAGTGCTTTACCAGCGATCGCGTAGGCACAGGATCTCTCGTTGCTCGCGCATCAGTAACTGTTGTCAATTGCCTCAATATATAAAGATCGCAGCCGTTTCCCGTAATGAGCATACCCATGCTCCTCTTCCCCGTCCCTTAGAAATACCTTCCTTCACATCAACCGCCGTCCCTTTCGTGTTCTCTGTACATACTACCCTCTACTGTTACCGCCCTCATGTCTTCTCCAAACCGATTCGACGATTCGACACAGGGAAACACATACGGTTATATCAGGCAACCTTTCTTGCCTCCCATCCGAACCGTTCTAGGCCCAGAGCTAGAAAGGCGTGCTCGTTCTCCTCAATCCACTCCGGGAGGAACTTCTTGGAACGAGTCCGACTCTGAATATCCGCAGAGGAATCGAGGGGGGCCTTCGGGGTCATACAGTTCCGGAGCCACATTCACCGGAGTGAGTACTTCAAACGTTTCTTCCATGATATACGTAAACTAACGGGTGGCCATCATCTATAGCGACTAAATAGAGGTCGAGCTGCAACAGTTTCCAATCCTTACCAAACCCGTACCAATCGTGAAGAAGAATCGAACACACTTTATCTTACACCTACTTTATTTCCCCACGCTCACTCCCTTCCACCGACACCCTCAATTCCTAGTCCCGGACATTCCGACTCTCACAGTGATGAAAGTTCAGTGAACAATAATGCTCAGGTTCTCCAAAGCACCGGTGACATTCCGGCACAGCCTGTCTCCGCACCATCGTTTTCCTTCGGGGTCCTTCGCCCGAATGCAGCAACAGGAGAGCTCATCTCCACTGCCCCAATAGTTCGTCGTCCAAGAAATCCAAAAAGGCAGAACCCATCGGGAGGTAAAAGGATCGGTGGTGCCCTCCCTAACCTTTTGGGAGATAATCCCGTCAACGAACGGAGACATATTTGTGAGATATGCCACAAGCCATTCAACCGACCAAGCAGTTTGCGTACCCATCAAAGTGTGCATACGGGGTTGCGCCCCCATGCATGTCTGTATCCTGAGTGTGAAAAGACATTCACGGTAGCCTCCAATATGCGGCGACACTTCCGCAAGCACCATGCAGGCTCTTTCACTGGGGGCAGGCGCGGACATTCAGGTGGCATTGGAACCTCATCTGCTTACACTGGTGGTGCTGGAGACCATGATAGTAACGGATCTAGTGTCTCTGACGAAGGAGACGCGGACATGGAGCTCGAGGGAGACGCATCCGCAGTTACGGCGGCTCCTGTTCCTGTTCCTAGCGGTCTCCCGGTGCCTGCCGCTCACTTCTTCCAATGGATGCCATCTCACACTGAGGATATGATCCTGGATGAACCTGATGAAGACGAAGATTTCTGAAGACGACCCTCATTTCCGGTGCTTTGCTTTTCCACATCTCTCTGGCCATCATTCTGCATCTGACGACATAGACCCGTAATTCATTCATTTTAATTAGTCGGTCAAAACCCTATCATTCAATTAATTTGCATTGATTCACTATTTCGTTCGTTTTTTTTTGTTCTCTGGTTTCCCATTTCGCTTTCTTCAACCGATGTAGCCTTTCACTCCAAGCCCCCACCACGGACTCGACACTCCAGAGCCACCTTTCCTTCTCCGACTGTTTGCCACATATCTATTAGGGACTTTCTTTATTTGCAGCCCCACATCCGTGGGCGGTGTTCCCTATTTATCGCTCCCCTCTCTTCTTCTCAACCCCTGTAGCCTTAAAGCGTTTTCTTTCTTCACTCTGTTATGCCGTACGTGTATGTTATACCACCTGTAGTGCTTATTGTGCTACATAAATCATAGTCTGTTTCAAAAATGGCTCAAATATGATGGATTCTCTTTGATCTGATATCCAATAGTGCACCGGGAGATGGCAGTCAGCCACTTTCAATTGCGGTCATGACGCTCTTCTCCTTGCAAGTTCGCTGGGTGTCCACTGTTCAATCCTCTAATCACGGATTTCTCCACAATTGATCGTCACAGTTTTGCTTGATTCACGTCCATCGTCATTGCCACGCGAGCGACACGTAAGCATCATCTATCTATAAACAAAGGCAAGAATAAAATATCATATGTCAATCCACTGTCAATCAGGTCTTTAATAATTATGGAGACAAACACCGAATTCAGCGAACATTCAATCGTGATGTTGATCTACATCCTGATGTAGAGGTTACCATCCCTGCCCGGATTGTCGATTAGGCAAAACGGGGGTGAAGGGCCATCTAAACTAGGACATTCTACACAGCAATTTGCTCACCAGAATCATCGCCAACCCAACTTGGGCCAGAAGATATCGGAAGGATACATTGCTTAATTGGTGGATCAGATGAGACCGTTGGGATCAAGAGGCTGTGATGAACAAAGGGGTCGCTCTCGGACGGTGCAGGGTTCTCTCCTTCAAGTGCTGGATCCAAGCATTCCACCGCGGAACGGAAAGCATTAATTTTGGATGCGCTGCTTCAGGTGATAGAGTAGGTTAGAATAGACGGGCATAAGAACGCTGTGTGTCTGCGCAATGCAACAGTGGGCAAATTTGTCACCACGCGCGGTCAGAGGCTGGGAGCTAAAATCCCGGATACTACCACCGCGACGGCTCCTGTTTCAAACCGTTTGTAAAGATGTTGCATGGGCAATTCTTCGGGGCGGTGACCAACATGGACCGACAGAGGGCGACGAGACGGTAGGTGAGTTTGAGGCTCTGACTAACTACCAGTATTCTGAGAGGTTTCACAACTAATATACGAAATGAAACTAGAGTCGTCACCTCAGTTCTGCTATTTTACTAATTATATCTCTTTCAGTTCATCATATTCCCAAAATACGAGTCCTTACCGTATCTAGAAAGGGAAATAAGCCCGTCGGGCTGGAGATAAATAAAATTTGGTAAATATGATTATTTGTGGAAAGTTTAAAACCTTGAGAGATGGCTTAAACACAAAAATATATTCCGACACGGGGAATCGAACCCCGGGCTATCGCGCACTAAACATTTGAGAGGCGATAATGTTAGCCACTACACCATATCGGACACACATTATTCTGTCCATCAAAGCTATAGCTTGTACATAAACACAATACCAGTACACCACAGCGCTCAGCACTGTTGACTGCAATGAAGTCTGCCTAGGGATAAAATGTCGCGAATGTCCTCTTAGATCAAAACAACTGAATACAGCGGAGAAACGCTGATCACATTTCCATCGTTAAACGGTCTAGGGGTCGGCAACCGTATACGGTCACCGTAACCGTACCGTCGGGACTTCTCCTCGAGTGGGCCGTATACGGCACACTTACGGTTACGACTCTCCTTGAAGAAAAACAACCCTTTTGGTATATTTTGTGGCACAACTAATGACAATTTAGCGAATTTTTAATTATCTGTCAAGAGTGGGGAGATGTCCCTCAAGCTCCACAACGGTTCCCCTATGGGCGCTCCTCTCGTTGAACGCCCATCGATATGCTGACTAAGTGAATCCCGGAAGTCAATACTATTACAGGACACCTGCTCATAATGCATAGTGCTCGGGAAGAGTGAATTCTGATGCATTATCAGAGTTATGCATTATGAGAGGGTATTTTAGGTGGTGCCTGCCATTTTGTTCTGCCAAAATCTGATGCATTATGAGCAGGTGTACTATAAGTGTTCCATTGAATTAAGGCCTCAAGTGAGTGAGTAATCCCAATTTATTATTTATATTTACTAGAAAACAACAGATATTCTCTAATCCTGCCGTAACGCGTATATCCGTATACATGTCGTTTACGGCCTGTAACCGTACCCGTTAAGAGTTTGAAATGACCTTTATATGGTAGGGGTACGGTACGTAGGTTGGTATTTACGG
>Ga0157379_10002079_pt1 | contig 16636 bp, 17 predicted proteins | sample S25metaG_FD_121802 | JGI IMG/M metagenome (GOLD analysis project Ga0157379, IMG submission 121802) | Switchgrass rhizosphere microbial communities from Kellogg Biological Station, Michigan, USA - S2-5 metaG | ecosystem: Host-associated > Plants > Roots > Rhizosphere > Soil | place: USA... | reverse complement strand
TCTTTGGTTTGTCGATGATGGAAGCTATTCTTGACCGTATCCCCCGGACATGGTGTTCAGTCTCTGTGTTGGGTGGTGCGGAGCGCAGCCCCGAAGCGCTATAATATTTCGAAACGAGGCTGAAGCTGCTCCCATAAGCCTCCGCTTGCACGTGAATTTTAGGAGGACCACAGAGGATCAAGCCGGTCAATATCAACATGAAAACACAACGCAATCGACGGAAACGGCCAAAGGGAGATATATTTACAACATGATTCGAGATTATGTAGCAAGGATTGGGCGGCTTTCTCTATGCTTTGCATCGCCTGCTCCATAGCTCATCCAACTTACTTTTCCTCCTTTGAACGATGGTCCTTAATACACAGCATTCAAGGATTTGCACCTCAGCCCAAGGAAGGAGTCGCCTCCTTCTGCTATCCGCCTCCTCCAGATTTTGGAAATTCAAATCTGGGAATCTTCTCAACCCTGTAGTCCCACAACGGAGACCGTGAATAGTGCTCTTTAAAATGCTACAGAGAAATGGAGGGACTGTTTATAGACTCTTTTATTCGGATTGGAACCCCTTATACCGAATCAGAAAATTTCAGAGCTACGTGCCCAAATCCGATACTTTGAAGTTCCTGAAGAGACATCAAATACACTTATCCACACCTACCAAGAGGCTAGCCGTCACTTATGCTTAGATCTTCGTTTCATCGGAACGGATCCACGGTCTCTTGAGGGGAAAATGCATCTCAACTCGAATTAGATGGGATCGACAGTAGATCGACGCGGACCAAAGTCAAGATCAGTGTTTTCTCTACCATGGATGACTTCTGTCAGGATGTGGTCGTAGAGGGACAACTGCCCAATCTGAGGCCATTACCAGGAGAGCATACTGATAAGCAACCAGGGTATCCTGTGGTGTACTACAGGACGAAGGCGACTAGTGGGGCAGATGCGTTTGGCATTAATAGAAATGGAAAAGATAGGTATTGCGCCTTCAAGTTGTGTAAATCTTCGGTGCTATTTGTATATTATAGACTTCACGGTTGGAAAACCAACTTAGGAGATGACAAAGCTAGGCTTATTTCAGTCCGAAGTCGAAGCTACTGCGAAGCTGCATCTAGTTTCGCCTGTCAGTCACCATCAACTGGGCAGTGCTTCATCGGGGTAAACTGCCACAGTCCACAACTCGAACGTGAGGACTGAATAAAGAAGATTTGAAATGATCGGCTTTACTGGAAACACACAAATTTTTATGATTTGTGCGAAACCGGAGGCGCTTCGCGATCGGAACCCTGTTTTAAGAACTAAGTAGGTTAGATACATACGCTAGATTCACATGTGGGATCGAGCAGGGATTATGAGTGGTGTCCAGGACATTGGCTCGATAAGTCACTTGTAGGATCAACAAATAAACGATAACTTGTCCAGAATTACCGAGTAAAACCATCCATTATGGTATACTACCACCAGACCTTGGTATTTACTTTACGGTATCTAATAATAAGTGTCCACAGCTGCTCATTAGACAGAACAACTCTATCTCTATAACGTTAACCTCATAAAAAGATTAGACAACAGGACTGCAAAGATATTGTCAACGAAAAAATAAGGAGCCGATGTAGATGAAACATACGAGATCTCCTTTTTAGGGGTGAATTTGATGGAGGAGTGGTTCTTGACGCCCTCAATGCGGTGATAAGCATTGAGATTCTTGTGCAGTGTGATTTGGAAACAGCCCGAACCACCATGGCTGAGGTGAAAAATAGAAATAGGCATATGCAGTAACACGCAAGACGATTCGAGACATACCGGGCAATGAGAGTCGACCAAGCCAAGAAGAAAAGCCAGATCCTATAGAGCTTCTCACCATATTTGGGAATAACCTTGTCCTTGTTGGCGAGCCAGTTCTTGTACCACCGGTAGATAGTAGCCGAGTAGTGGACACCGATGACATCAACGTTCTTGACTTCAAATCCAGCAGCTTCAAGCTGAGAATAATACATTAAAATAGCTTGAATAACGAAATAGGACCCAACACACTTGAGTAATAACCCAGCCGAGAGAGCAGCTGGCGTCGGCACCAGGGAAGATATACTTGTTCATGAAAAGACCCCTACGGAAAGCATATAAGTGTGGGATGAAACATAAGTAGATAAAGTTTCTTTACCAGACAAGATCTTCGTATTGCCACGAAGGACGAAGACCAGCAACTTGGAACACGAAGGTACCATCATCGTCCAAAAGGTCATAAACTTGCCTCAAGAAAGAACCATAACGCTTGATCCCAACGTGCTGAAGAGCTAGGTTATTAGAAGAGACTTTTAAAAAGAACAGGTTCAAATACCTCAGCCATTTCAAGAGAAACGATCTTGGTATAATGTCCCTTGGCGACGGGGATATCCCTGTAGTCACAACAGAGGATACGGGCACGGTTGGGATCACAGCCGTTCTTTGCGATACGTTCATTTCCAAATTGGCATTGCTTCTTTGCCAGTGTAATGCCAGTAACATCTGCTCCATAGTTCTTGGCAGCAAAAGCGGCAAGGGTACCCCATCCGCAGCCAATATCAAGGAGTCGGTCTTCTGGCTTGAGGTCCAATTTCTCACATACAACGGTAAGCTTGTTATCTTGCAATTCCTCGAGAGTTTCTTCTCGCTCAAGATCAAGAACAATGCCAGAAGTATATACCATGCGAGGACCAAGGAACCATTCGTAAAAGTCATCACCTCCTGTGAAAAGTCGTCAGATGAAGCACATGCACTAAAAGCACACAGGAAAGACATACGGTCGTAATGATCCCGGACTTGTTCTTCGTCTTGGGCTTGGGTATGGAAGACAACGTCGGGAATAAGACGGGTTAAGACATCCTTGAAGAGTGCGGCGTTCATATTGAACCTGGCCCAGTCATGGCGAAGTTCCAAGACATCCAAAACGTCACCTAGTGCATTGATGTTATTTATGATCGCAGACCCATTAGAAAGAGCATGCCTTTGAATTCAGCCTTTCCATCAAAGTATGCTTCCTGTAATACTTGCATGGGAATTTTGCTATCTCCTCCATACTGTCTCTTCAGCTCGGGGTCCTTGAGCTCGATGTATTCTTCGAGAGGCTTGCCGGGCAAAGCGACCTTTTCCCTCTGCCTTGGTCCGTAGTTACTCATAATGGTCCAATAAGCAATAGCGGTGGGGATACCACAGATGGCAAACATGAACCAGTAAGTGTAGAAACCTCCACGGTTCACCAGAGGGAGCATTCGTTTCACGATCCATGGGACGACGACGAGAAGGATCGCGAAATGAAGATTAGAAAAAGAACCGTTTCCTTCAGCCAAACCAGCTTCAGGCGCATTCTTGATAGCGGGAGTCGATGTTGTGCGGACCCCCATCGGTGTATCGGACGAGACTTGAGTTTTCCAAACATGGATGTTGTGCCCAGTGTGATTCTAGGGGCGGCTGTGGGTGCACATTTGAGCGCTCAGCATTTGTTACCAAAAGCAATAGCAATATAATTCCTCTAGCATTGTTTGCTTGCCCTTGAATCTGGGGGTTAACCATCTTTGGATGATAATTTTTGGGTGAATGACCGCCTCCTTCACGGTTGGGTGCAACGGATGGGTTCCAACATTGGGCATTCTGTAGGAAATATGCCCATGTGTTCTGGCCATTACAAAACTACCGTTATCTGAAAAGGCGATTGAAAAGTGATCGAAACGCCGAAGAAGCTAGGAACCAGCGGTAATTCGATTTGTAAATCATACTGTGCTAAACGTTAATTCTGACAAGCCGTGTGTCGGCCATACGCAACGCGACGACTATCGTTTGAAAAGGAGATAGTTATAGGATGTTCTCGTGAATCATGGTCCTTCCCCAGCTGTCCTAGGCAAAAATGGTTGGCGGTCTCCTGCAAAGTTCTCAACTGCGGCCAAGTGTTCATATCCCAAATATGAACAGCGTCTAGCTCAAAAGTAGATGTACTCCATTAGGAGGGATATGGTCTGCAGCGCGACGACACCTAAGACTCCTCATACTCTTTAAAATACCCCAAATAGAAAGTTTGTCGTCTCCTACTGAGACGACGAAATATCGTCCATCTTCGGGAATACTGTGGACTTTTGATTAACTGTTCAGTCACGTGTCACGCAAGAGGTCTGAACTTTAACTAATTTGGTGCATGTGCATGTCACGCGTCCCTCGGGGACTGAACATTTGAGAGAGGGATTTTATAAAAAGGCCTGAAAGCGCCTAAAATACGTCCAAAAAACCTCTAAAAATTTCGAGATCTGAACATCGCAATAACACAATGCATTTTCCAGAAGGCTCCATCAGGAAAACCAAACAGTTGCTCTGAGGTCTCCAGAGCACTCAGATCGCTCAGACAGCACTCAGATCGCTCAGACACCCCAGAGATAACCCCCTGTCTGAGACTACCCACATTCTCTCAGATTACCCCGTCAGTCTCAGATTACCCCGTCAGTCTCAGATTACCTCGTCAGTCTAGGGGTGGTCAGCCCGGCTTGAAAATCTATTTTAGGATGACATCGCATCAAATAGACGACTTTTTCCAGATTGTTGCTCAGATCTCTCTGAGAAATTCATTTCTTCGCAAAACAATATATAAAAATCAATAAACTGGGTTTCCATTATAAACAAGCAATGTAAAGCGGATACAGAGGAACTGAACAGAATAAATGTACTATAATTAATGGAGCCCTTCAGTTATACCGTCGCCCGCCGCCACCGTCTCGGCAACCATTGCCAGCGATTGCTCTACTCCAATATCTTCCAACTGCGGGATGACATTAAAACTGGTCTCATCTTCGGTTTCTGGGATACTACCGGCTTCCTCACTGCAGCATTTCATAAGATTACATCTGCTAAAGAATACACAACACATACCATCCTTTCTGCCATGTTTTCTTCCGAGGGCTGGACAGGCTTCAGGTTTTCGGCCTCATGTTTTTGAAGTGCAGAGAGATACTCAACATAGAACAGATAATATGCTAAGCAAGCAAATGTCTTTGCAGATGCACTTGCGCAGCTAGGCGAAGCTTTCCGGTTCTTCTTGGACTTTGCAGAACGTATGGGTTCTAAGATCATTGCGTCAAAGTTGTAAAGGATCCAAAAATGCGTGAATATAATCATCTGATGACATATCAAAACGCGGGACTTACAGCAACGTAAGTAAACGCGATTGCTTCAAGTGGTACAGCGGGTCGGAATGCAGCAGGTTCAACATTAAAACCTACGGAGACAACTCCGCTGACGATGAAAATGATGTGGACGGCGGATTTAACCAACGCTTTGTGTTGGAAAGGCCTCGCGCGAATCGCATCTCCCCATAGGAATTCATTAGAGTAAACGAGAAACTGGATTATTAGCACTTTTAACATATGAGTTTCAGGAGCTTCGTACATGTTGGGTCACGGTGCTGCTGCACTGTCACGCCCCAATTCATGCCTCAGGAAATGCGACTAAGTCATTATGATAGTTCATCTCTTCCGAACGTGGGGGGAAGATATGTTCAATTCTCAATTACTCGTTAACAGTTACACTGACTTTATACCCACATTAAAGCGGCTCCGAAGTGTTGCTCTGGGGCTCAAGACGGTGTATATACAAGTACTGGCATGTATAGAGAACAATTATGGATCTGATGGATAGCCCGGCAAGCCGACGCGAAAACCAGAGGGAGAGGATAACTAGTGCTTGTGCCAGAAATAAGTATCTGAGCAGTCTGAGCAATCTGACGGCTCTGAGACCTATTACAGTGCTCTGTACTGACCTATGAAGCTCTATAGAGGCTAGACGCCGAGTGCAAGTTTCCTGATGTCCCGCGCATTTACTGTTAAAAGCTGGTTTGCCCTTTTGCCCCCTCCCTAGACTAGATATCAAGAAGATAATCAATAATCGATCCTAATAAACAGAAAACAAATTTATTATAGAGGTCATCTAAGTGTTTAGGAAAGGAGTCCAATTCCCAACTATTTCGACGGCCTTGGATAATCCCCATTACCACTTCGAGGTCATGACTAGTTCGGAACGCTCTTCTTTATTTTGGATAGTCGTCTACTTTCTGCATTAGGAAGGGCTGGCTATCATAAACGCAATCGACTCACCTCGGATGTATCTATGCAACCCGCTGACAGCTGCTGTAGAATTCTTCAAGGGAGCAAAACCATATGAGGTTCGTTCTACGGTTCGAGATAAGGCTTTGATCCCTTCGAAAACAGCACTCCGTATTCTTGGTCGAGAAGACTGGTTAGAAACTGATAACGGCGTATGGATTAGAGGACTGGGGACGAGAAGCTTGATCCTAACTTCTGTTCGATGTGGAGCTGAAGGCAGTCGTGTATCTGAAGCTAAATTATCTGGAAGGACTTTATCCAACGAGGAGATCAATATGCTCTCTGTCAACCTAGAAGGACTAGCAGTATAGTGACCCTTGCCTCTCTGTCGACTTTTCGATGGAAAGCCTAATCCGGCAGATGAGAACTTGCGTTTCAGATCATTCATTAGGAGAGTAGTAACAAGACTCCAAAGATGTGTGCTAAGAAGAATATATGCTCACCGCCTATTTGAATTCTCACGACAGTGCACAACCTCTCGCCAATGAAGTCCAGAATCATGGTTCCAATTCTATCCAAATGACCCTAGCCTTCCTTGTGTCATTTGGCCGACATCTGAATGAATTTGAGGCTTCTATGAGTAGGGGCGCCATGACGATAAGACACTCCCTGGCGATAAAGCTTCGAAGAATATGCAGACATCTGCTCGCTGTAGTGTTCAATCCGTCAACATTACAACTGTGCTGTACAGAGTAAGGATGTCCCTCCGTTTTCGTACTTAGCCTTCTGATTCGGCTAGCAGAAAGCAACTGCTTGAAAGAAATCGGGACAAGAACGCGAAATAGACGAGATGCTGAGGTCTGCTGTGTCTGCTTTCCAATGCTTAGACATCGATATATTAAATTAAACCAACTGATATAGATGATTTCGCAAAACGGACAATACCAATGCAGTTTATCCCAGATTGAAATATCAGTTTTGTAGGGTTCTCCGATTGTTTCTCTAAGGGGCGGCTGTCAAACTCTGGCCAGATACAACATGAAAACGCTTTGTGCTACAGCTATGAAGAATAAGAAATTGATGCGCCATCGACGATGCATGGGAGAAATCGTGCCAACGTTAGTGGGTGATGAAGACGGATCGGGAAGAATGACCGAGCGGAGAGAGCGAATCTAGGTATGGGGATCAAAGAAATAAACAAAACCTTCAAATTAAGAAATTAAGAAACTTACAAGGAAGAAGGCGTTGGCGCAAAATGTATACAGGAACACCGACCAATAGAACATGCTGCCCATATTAAGGAGGCCAGCAAGAATAGTAACAATAATGCTAAAGGTCGAAAATATGTCAGCCCAATGATATAAAGAGAGAGAACGATACATCTGCATACCCCACAAATTTATAACCTCCGTACGATACAAGATCGAGGACCTGACCTTGACCGCCGATCGAAAGAATATAACAGCCGATTTTAATTAACGCGAATTCAACAAGGACTACTCCAAGCGCCGTTGATGTCGCGAGTCCGAGGATTTCAGGGTTAAAATTTTCACGCAGACCACTGTGAAGACCAGCGAGAAATACATATGTTACCAGCGCCATCGCTATGATTGAAAAAATGTGTCAGTGGAACCAATTGTATGTATCGAAATACGTACTGGGGATGTATAAATCAGGGCTATTTATATCTTCTCGAGGAGGCTGCCATCCCTCTGTCTGGCCACTTATTTCAGAGCGGCGAATACGGCGCGTCCAGGGGCGGTGCCTCCATGGAAAGAGGACGAGGCTAAGTTTGCGTAGCACATATGAATTCGACACATTAAAATGGTGCTTAAGAACCAACAGAGGTACGAGGCCACCAAGCTATAATTTTTTAAGAGGACCAAAGTTCGCAAACTGGACGTGAATACTGGCGGGGAATAGTTCGGGGACGAACATGTACATACGTTCTTTTGCACATAGTCTTGTCCGGCTGCAACAGCACTCTGCCCCAACTGCATACCCAGCTGTGCCGTTGCTCCATCTACTCCCCATTGTGCCGCGTAATTTTGAATGGGAATGGGTCCAGAAGCTCCGGCGTTTGGTGGTGGGTTGGCAGCAAACGACTGGTAATGGTTAGTTGCTGTTGCATACGGTGCTTGACCATACGTTTGGGTATGAGCTGCAGGATGGACATGTAATGGCTGCGTATTTTGGTTCGGGTTGACTGGCGGTGAGGAGGTGAATCTCATGTAGCCCTGAGGTGAAGCAGGCGTGCCGGGTGTTGAGGGCGGTTCGGGGATATAGGGAGGATGTGTTGGTACTGGGTGTTGAAGAGGAGGCGGAGAAGATGTAGAATGATAAGCCATCGTTCATTCAAAAAAAAAAAGATAGCGAGGAGGGGAGGACGTCGTCGAGCAGTGAACAAATGGAATCGTGGCGGATGAGGTAACCACAAGGCCGCAAGCGCCCATCGTGACCTGTTCTGACCTTTGCACCGAAATCTCGTCAGCCGCAACAAAGATATCAGAGCCTTTAATGGATACCACGTCGAATGCTCTGATGTATTCTCCTCCAACTTACACGCCCGCTCCACAGGAAGCATCTATTTTCAGGGAGCGTCTGAAGGTTGAAACTATCAGCACACAACGTCAATGGAGAGAGAGATATGAGAAACCATAAAAAATCTCTTAGCAATGAAAGAAAGCGACGAAAATTTTCAGCAGCAAAGTTGGCGAAGAGAAGCATTACGTAGAGAGGGTGAACAATTCGCCTACTGTCGCACCGTCTCGAATGCCCTGTTGCAGGCAGCGATCTCTCCAATTCGGAAGCTTCCTGAGGAAATCCTCCGTGAAATATTTGAACCTTGCATCTCCGAAATACATGTTGGTAATGGGAAATGTTCATGGCACGGGAATAATATGTCCCCGGGTCATTGCAGAGGCAATATTTCACAAGTTTGTCGGCCGTGGAAATATATCCTGGACGCTATCCACGGGTATGGACCTCCATCTCCATACATCCTGCTGCTGCAGTTCGCCAAGGCATAGAGGGTCATGTCAACACAACTTTTGCTAGGACAGGCGCGTGTCCCGTTACCCTCCACATCGATGTGGCTCTGGTCCCGGATATCGTAAACAACAATGCACAAGATGTACTGGTCGTTTTGCAAAAGATTTATGCTGCCATAATCAAGCATGCAACAAATATTGGATGTTTATCCCCTTTCTTTGAGAGAGGCCACCCATCGCTCACCAAAGCTTTCCGAACAAGGGAAGGCTAAAGATCTCCGACGTCGCAATAAGACCTTCCCGATTAGTAGATAACCTCTCTTTAATCGCATGTGCCATATGTGCATCGTTCTTAGCAGAAGCTCGAGCCCACGGGTCTCTTTTGAAAAGATTAACCCGACTGTGGCAGAGTTGTTCGCCCCACCTCGAAGCAGCGGGTTCGCTGGTCACGTTCGTATTCTTCCGGTCTCGGTAGGAGAACGGTCTAAACCGAAGACTTTGGAATTACACGCGATTATGTCAACGCCATAACTCCCTCGACATCCTTCACTCTACCAGCCTTAAACACCCCGTCAATCATGTTCAGAAGCGACCCCCGAGGAGTACCTTTATTCCAACGGAAAGATTTTACTCTTTGCTCGCGGCTCCACAATTGCAGGATATTGGCGTTAATAACAGGCAACTGGATCCTTTTCACGCAGCTCCGGACTGGCAGGCAGAAGCTTGGAACATGATTATTCTATTACTTCAGAAGCGTGGTCCACGTTTCCGTAGTATCTCTCTACCCAAGGTGGATTCCATCACCTGACGCACCGAAGTTCTGCAGTTTGGTCCCCGAACTCGAAGCGATAAAACTAGTGGAATCATGTTATACACCTTCGGGCCACTCAACGCCGGGGGACCACAGCTGTGCCCTAATCTTTGGTTCATCAACACGAATTCCGAGTGTTTGGAAGAGGAACCTATAGGAAAGTGGTCCCTATCTCGAATCGGGACAGATAACGCACGAAGAACGTGAATCAATGTCTTTGCGACTCGAGATTACGGGGCTCCAAGACATGTTGCGGATAGAAAGCTTGATAATCTTCGACGACCATTCAGCGAGCGTGCAGGCATAATAACCAGGGAATTAGGGAAATACTAGCGTGGTAATCAATCTTGAGCTTCACCTTTTCACGCAGTTATCATGATTTATTGTCAAAGAAACCTCTTGTTCATGTTATATCACGATGTACGTAAGGCTGTTCGGGTCGTCTTCATTCTGTGTATGGACACTTGAACAAACTCTGGGTTATTGATATCCACACAGCGACAAGAGATTTCAAGCATCAGGATTTGTAGTTAGGGGCGATGATGTCCAAAGTATTGAGCTGATTCTATCTCATTAGGTTCTAATTGAACCCCAATAAATGGAAAAATAAGGGGGTGAAGGTATACATAATATATTCGTCGCAGTGTAACACGGAGACTAAACTGAATATAATGGCAGTCTCGTTTCCAGATGGTGTGGAGACTTCCTGTAGATGCAAAAGCATCCGAGTAGTAAATATAGCGTGAAAAAATACGTCGCATTCCGGACCGTTAAATTAACAGAATAATCCATGGGGATTAGAAACAAGATACCTTGGCTGAGGTTGAGAGGTCTAATGGAGATTGGAGTGTCAACTCTCTGGAGCCACGCAGAACGAACAAGAGGGAACTCATTCTAACCCGAAAAATGTACCTTTACAAGTAATTGCTGAATAAATGGCAAGTTCGCTACCTTACAGAATATTAGGCATAGAATTTTATTTAATATGTAAATATTGTGCGTAAACGCTTCGAAAAGGAAGCGCTATGCAATAAGAATCGAGAATGTATCTGAAGACGTACCATCCCAGTTTAAAGTGTAAATTTGTTACGGTGTTTGTTAACATCTGCGGATAATCATAGGTGGTGATCTTCAAGAAACCAGAGGAGAAATCGGTGACGGTAAATTTGCCTTCCTTTTTCTTACTGCTCTCCCGGCCTCTATCTCAGCCAGGGTGACGATACGGCACATAAAATTTCAACCAACGGACTTATATAGTGATGTAAGTACCAGCTTCTGAAGGAAACGTCGTGGGGAGGAATGCGTAGCGGTTTGCGAGTTAGATTATCTAGGCTTCAGCCGTCTAAACACGGGGAATATGAAAGAGTGTATCTTGACTAAAAGAAATAAGATACAGTAATTTAACAGACCTCTCAAATAAGAGAACACGGTCAATCCATCTCCTCAATCGGGTGAAGGCGAAAGTATGTTACCTGTGAGGACACAGAAGCACCAAGAAAACACTCGCACGGCACTTTCTAACCCAAAGGATCTAATTTCGCAAAACCAGTATTACTTATCAGCCTTTTAGCACTAGGCAATTCTGGACGATACCTTCACTAGTATAATTCCCGAGGATGGTAAATGGTGGAAAGGAAGTTGTGTGTTAAACCTTTGGCATAGTAAATACTGTGCACACCAGTCAACACACCTGGAGAATTTCTTGTAAGAGAGATACAAGTTTGGCCCAGACACATTAGACAGCATGATATTAACTACGCAGAGTATGAAGAAGAGAGGATGGGTATGGCTACTTTTCACCCACCCACAATAATGGTGGTCAGATCAATACACACAAGGTACCGAGCAGTAATGTAAATGAGAATTAAGATTCCTCAGTGTAAAGACCACATCAGACACTTCTCTGGATCGAGGGATAGACAATAGGACAAAAGCTGCTGTGGTCTGTTATGCTGACGTCAATAAAATAATTAGGCTACCAATCAGAATACTGTGCTTATTACTAGAGAACGAAGTCCCTTCAGTCAGGACCTACAGTAACCTGAGAATATTAAAAAAGAGAGATACTCCATAGTTTAAAAACTATTCTTTTTCTCGTCAAGAATTGAAGGGAATTAAAAAAGGGAGCAATAGTCTAAATGTGGTACAGACTCACAATTAAAAAACGGCGAAATTTCAAGGAAGGCTGAGGATCTGGTTATATTTATACCGGCAAAGAGACAGACTTACTACACCGACTCTGGCGAGTCTCAGGGCATCCATCATGTCCTCAGAAGGAGCGATTGAAGACACACTTGCTCATTCTTGAAGGATACTTCTGTTTCATTTCTCTTATGCTCCATTACTCTCTTTTCGGTATCTGTTAGCTGAGGACGGAGACCATGGAACTTAGATTACTCCGTAATCAACCTTCATCCAGTCTGAGATAGCCACTGATCGCATCATTAAAGATAGTAAATGCCCTGCACCATAACCTTCGATGTGTTGGATTCCCTTCCGCGAAGGATTGGCTTTGACATGAGTGCGCCGCCCGCTGGAGATATATCCAATGTTGGGTAAATCTAGGAACTGCTCCGTCTTGAAATGGGAGTTATTGTAGAAATTGCCTTTAAATTTCCTCATTTGAGTGATCATATCTGCTTGGACCACTTCGGAACTATTCTTACTCCAAGTTGTAATATGAGTGTCAAACGATCTCTCAAAAGTATCCTCCGATATCGTCACTTGAACTCGTGTTTCTTCGGAGACTTCTCATATACATGTGTTCCATAGTCTCGCTTCCGGCTGGGCTTGTGACAGTGCGGAACACAATGTCGCTTGGCAAACAACACTTCGACCCATCTCACTCGGCTTGCAGAAACTTCTTGTACGTTTAGGAGTATACAAATCATTAATATTGCACACAACTCCCTTTGTAACCTGGAGCACCATATTGAACAAGTGTGAAATCGAACTACCTTAATACCTCTGTCGTCCTTCCTACTGCTTCCAGCCAGCCGAGGAAGTGATCTGTATGGCTTCTATAATTGGTGAAGTCCTCCCTAGACTGATATAATTTCAGTCAATGCAATGCTTCGAGCTGTCCCAGTTTTCTGAGTAATTGCAGAAGCCTCCCGTAAGTTAAGTAGCATATGGTTTGTGAGTATTGCATGCAACACCCTTTGCATTCTAGAAGTACAACGTTAAAACCAAGGAAACTTATTTTGTGGATCCTTACAGTAGAAGCGACTCTGAAGGCTGAAAAAGGTTTTTCAATTGTCAGGGTTACAACGGTGAGAACCTACTGTGGGGGAGGGAGTGATAATAATCAGGAGGGTAATTCCTACAATGTGGCTAAAAAATCTGCTTATCAACCTCGAGGCATGTGTCCTACCTAAGTTGTAAAAATAGTAAATGATTCCTAGATGGTCTCTTGTAAGTGAAATAGTGGATCAGACTCAAGGAGTACGAGAGCTTACCATCACGGAATATCGTATGTGTCAAAGTGAACTTGTTCTTGAGACTTTTACGGACTAAGGCATAGTTAATGAAAAGGTACCATGGCTATTATACTTGATAATCACCTTGTCCCCTGGCCTTGAGGACTGTTAAAATAAGAATTGCTGTGGAAGAGGTCATTAAAGGCTTCATTAAATTTTCTTGTCAGAGCACCTGTCTCGTAAATACTAAGTGTCACATAGATGCCTTGCAAACTCGGTCGCTGTAAAGTTCCAGAACCCCAGCAATTGTCTAAGAGAGGTGCAGGAGATGCTGTGTCTTAACACATGTATTTACATCAGTATGTTTCAAGCAGTTCGAAGTCGTTCCGACTTACATTTTGCATGCTTGAGGAGCTGAGTTAGTAGTGCAACCGCGGTTGTGGCCAGACATAGAATCATAATGATTAACAAGAGACCAATTCGTGCACTTCTGTTCCAAAGCACCCAAGTGCGTAATGAAAGAACAGCTAAAACATATTATAATTAATGAAACATAAGAGAACACTTGTAACAGTTACCTACCTTCACATATGTAGATACCAGAACCGTTCAAGGCTTTCAGACCCGTTTCCTTTTATGAGCTAATGGGAGGAGTTGGTGTACAGATTTGCTCACCAGCTTGGATATGTAACACCAAACTGCACCCTTCCGGTGTTACGGTTGTAGGAGCAAAATTATCTAACAGGCGGTTGAGAAGTAAGAAAAGTACTTCGCGAATAATGCAACCCACAGATGCCATATAGAACACAATCGAGTGAAACTGAATACCGAACTATAAAGTAAAGGATTTTGCCAAGTCCCCACCGACTGGACCATATGTTCCGTTTTTCAGAAGCAAGAAAAATGGAGTAATCGTATAACTGTAATATAACATGACGATGTTGTTGACCTAGATTGGGTGGAGCTCACCAGAAGCGCTGTGGCAGCCACTGCAAAACAATATATAGCGAAAACCCTGCAATAAATGCCACAACTTACAGTCAACAGACTAAACATGGCAGGGTAAAATATGAAACGGGGAAACGTTGAAAAATGCAGAACATACAGCATATAATCGTCGACGTTGCAGAGCGCCCTCTACCACCCCTAAAGTGGAGACATGGTTGGAGAATACGACCTCCATCACGGTGTATTGGGAAAGATAGGTAAGCTGGCGTGGTCTGAGGCGAATGGTATAAAGGGTTGGTTCAAAATGCACAGCGCTGTGACCTTCGTTTTGACTCCTTTTCGATGGAAGATTATTGAAAATTTTGATTAAGAACGTGTTCGGTAACAAGTGATCACAATGATGCCGGGCCAAAAATCCAAATGTCGCAGTTGGCCAACTGTGATTCAAAATGTTGTGTCTGTTGGGTGACCAAACGTATCGCTTTACCAGACACTCGTTTAACCAAATGTTTTCTGCCAAATCCAAATCCACCTCTGGAGGTGTATTTGGGAACATTTTATAGGACTCGCCCCAACCTATTCCTCCTATTATATTCATTCCCATGTATTTCATTTGGTAGTATTTAGATAAAAAGTTGTGTTATATAGCAGCGTGCTGGGTCAATAAACATCTAGTGAAAATGCAACTGGAGCAGTGTCAGCGGGCAGGCATTCGAGGGGACAAGTCACCGTTACCCGAACAAATGTTGCCTCATTCGGTGCGTCGATCCACGCCAAAACAACCCCTGCCAAGTGATCATTTTGGGTGGCATCTGCCACCAAACGTACTCCAAACTAGATGTTCCTGTTGTAATGATTTGGAACTTCACCCCCAGAATCCCTTGAGCGGTGTTCTGACGATAGGATGATCGATAGTAGCGCAGGGAGCTGTTGTCTATATCAAATAACCTAACCCTCGAATTTGGTACATTGGTAATGGCTTCCGGAGATTCAATCTGGAGCTCACCAGGCGGGTGAATAAGTAATCCCCCTTCTGTCCCCCGTTATCCTTGGGTCATTATATTGGATGATTTTACGTCTTACACAACCTCCTTGCCACGAAGTAACTTCATAAAGATCTATTCATCTGCTAGTGTCTAGTAATATTCAATTTCTGAGTAGTCGCCAGATTTCTCAGGCGGAGTTTCGAGCCTTCTTGCTAGTAGCAGAAGCAAGTACATATATCAGAAGTATTTCTGGAACCATTTTAACTAATCAATCAAATTGGAACCATCCAGATAGAACAGAACATAAACATCCAGAGTGATTTTTGAAAACAATGAAAGAAGACCTGGTGCGTATCAAGACTCTGTTGGATTAGTGGCGAGATCTTGCTATCCATGTCTGTTTCGACGCTTACCCCCTGGAGGGTGGCGTCTAGGGTATGAGAGAGAATATAGGAAGAATAGAATAAAATGGTCTTGTTGAAAGAAAGAATAGTGACCAATTGACTTCCATCGGAAATCCATAGTGGTTCACAACCCTTCCTAAGCAATATAGGTATGATGAGAAGTGACCTCACACAAGTTTGACCAGAAATTCAGATCCAAGATGAGGAACGGGGAGGTAATTAGATAAATACTAACGGATTTATTAATTACGTAAATAAACAATTCGAAGTATTTTCCGAGGGGGATATTGAAAACGTTGGGATTTGTCTGGCTAAGATCATGACTCTGAGCGGCCATCGAACGAAATGAGGGACGAAGGATCGGGGTACGTGTGCTCAGGGCGGGGTTGGTGGTGCGGAGTGGCTGTCAAGGGCAATCAATTGTGTTATTGAGTGGAAGCTGTGCTTGGACGGAGACACGAAAGGAATCTCTGCGACTGGTTATCTGATTTAGTTAGATTGTGAGAGGACTGCAAGGGCTACGCGAATTATATACATTTTGTGGAGATTAAAATGCGACTTGATGTTATATCTGTTTAAATTCACCCACATATTCCTGGTATTAAATCCTTCATTTCAATTACCCTAGGTTGGTATTATATCCCTTCCCTTCCATTTACCCAGTATTAAATTCCCTTCACTCAAACAACGCCCCCAAGGCAGCAAACCACATCAAACTGCTCGCCCCACTCACACCACTATCTACCTCCTTCCCTCCTTCCCCCTCCTCCTTCCCCTCCTCCTTCCTCTCCCTCTCGATCAACACCCTCGCCCTATCAACCACATCATCCGCCTCCAAATAACACCCTTTCAACCACCTTCTCGTCCCGTTAACACGTTCAGCAATCTCGCCTTCGGGGTCGTTAGGTTTATCTTGGAATTCGGTGCGGGCATGGAGGACGCGGCGATTGTCGAATATGACAGCTTCGCCTTCGGAGAGGGTGTGGCGAAATTCACCTGGGTGGAGTTAGTTTAATTCATTGGTT
>Ga0157379_10002075_pt1 | contig 16642 bp, 18 predicted proteins | sample S25metaG_FD_121802 | JGI IMG/M metagenome (GOLD analysis project Ga0157379, IMG submission 121802) | Switchgrass rhizosphere microbial communities from Kellogg Biological Station, Michigan, USA - S2-5 metaG | ecosystem: Host-associated > Plants > Roots > Rhizosphere > Soil | place: USA... | reverse complement strand
CTTGAAGGGAATGGGCGCGATGAGCGGCGTGATCCCGGACCCACTCGACGGTGCGGCGTCTCCCGGCTCGAGGGTGGTGGCGTCGACACCGGGCGTGGGCGCCACCTGGGGATCGACGGCCACCGGTGCTTCGTCGGCCGTGGCCGTTGCCACGGAGAACGACAGACAGAGGAGAACCGCAAAGACGGGCCAGGCGAGCGCGGGACGAAGCATCGGCGGAGACTAGCGTCCTCGCCCCGCTACGGCAAGACGCCTACCTCGAGACCGGCCCCAGCCCCGCCCGAAGAACCGCGCTCTCCGGCTCGGGACGCGTCGTCGTGGCGGAGAGTGAATCGTGCATGGCCGCCACCGCGACGGAATCGGCCCGCAGGGGCTCGACCTGCGACGGCGCGACGCCCGCGAAGGCTCCGTCCGGATGCTGCGCGGCGGGGGACATCGTGGCTGCGGCGCGCGCCGGGGTCGATGAGGAACGCGGGAGCGCGGGGTGAGCCGGAGCGGGAGGAGGAGCGTCGCTCGCGTTCACCGCCACGCTCACCGCGGGGCGAAGGTTCGGGACCCAGCGCCGGACGTCCCGCATCCAGCGCGCCGTGAAGGCGAACGCGCCGAGGTGCGTGTCGTCCGGCTTCAGCCAGTCGTGCCAGCCCGCGGGGCACGTGGCGGCGATCTCCGGAATCTCGTCCGAGATGAATGCCTGCCGGTCGCCGGCGTCGAGAAGGAGTCGCGGCCCCACCCACACGCGGCGCCACTCATCCGACTCGGGCGCGAGCCCGTACCACGCGAGCGCGCCCAGGCACTGGATGCGTCCCATGCCGGACGCGGGAATGGTGCCCACGGCCCAGTGGCCCCGACGATCGAGGAGGCTGGCCCACTCTTCGACGGCGGAGAAGTCGGCGCTCGTGAGATGGACGCTGTCCTCCGACGCCCTCGTCACGGCGGCCGCGAACGCACGCATGGCGTGGGCCTCATGCACCGCGCCCGCGGAATCCAGGCGGGCCGCCTCGTACGGAATGAATCCGTCGTTGTCGCGCACGGCGAGCTTCAAGAAATTGGTGTAGAGCCTCTGGCGCGCGCTCGTGGCGGCGAAACGGGCCGGGTCCTTCTCGTCGAAGACCAGCGCGGGCTCCAGGGCCACACGGCGCCAAGCCTCGCGCGTGATCGAACGGCCGAAATTCGGACGGCTCAGGATCTCTTCCTGAATGGCCGGGCTCGAGAGCGACCTGCCCCATGTCGCGAGCCGATGTCCCACCGAGTAGCCGGACACGATGCCGATCGCCGACCCGAGCACGGCGAGCGGGCTCACGAGATTCATGGTCGAGCGATAGAGCTCGTCGTACTGCTCGGGAAGGGGAGACCGGATCGAGGTCGCCGGCATTTCCAGCCACACGCCCCGGTCCACGCGGCCCCGGACGGTGAGCGGGGGATAGCTCGTGCCCGTGACCGAGCGCCAGTATTCGCGGTCGGAGGACACGGGGATGAATCGCTGCGCATCGACGTCGTACTGGCGGAATGCCCTGCCCCGCGCCGAGAGCTCCACCACGAAGTGGGAGATCGAGTCGGAGGGTGCGTTCCGGTAGGAAAGGACGCGGAGGTTCTCGAAGAGATCCTCGTTCAGATCCGACGGCGGGCTCGCCTGCGTTCCAATGACGTAGCCAAGCACGCAGAGCACGAGCCAGATGGTGAGGATATGGGTCTTGATGAACAGGCGGCCGGCCTGCTTGGCCCACGAGACGAGCTGCTCCCGGCGTTTGCGCAACGACATGGACGCCCCCTGGTTCTCTCGTCGATGTTGGAGTGGATGGGTGCGGCCAATCCCGGCCGCACGGCACCCTGGGTTTATCGGCTCGATGCTGCGGCGCTTGAGGAAAAGCTCGCAATTATTTGCAGTACAGCTAGTTAAGGGTTGGCTAAAAGTTTGGTCGAGCGGCCTATCGGAGCGCGCCATTTTTGTTACATGCCGCACCCGTCCTGCCCCTGCTAGCGTTGAAGGTGGTCATCCGTGCGGGCGCTTCGCCCGCACTCAAAGGAAGGAATGGGATCCATGGCAAAGACTTTGGACGCGGACCAGATCATTCAGCAGGCGACGCCGCAGCAGATTCGAAACGGGCAGGAGCTTCAGCCGTTCGACCAGATGGTGAAGATGCCGATCGCGCTCGGTGAGAACGCGTGCCGGGACAGCGTGGAGAGCTTGAACCAGCTCCTGGCCGACACCATCACCATGCGCGATCTCTACAAGAAGCACCACTGGCAGGTGAGCGGTCCGACCTTCTACATGCTGCACCTTCTCTTCGACAAGCACGCCGAAGAGCAGGGAACGCTCGTCGACATGATCGCCGAGCGCATCCAGTCCCTGGGCGGCGTGAGTGTCGCGATGGCGCCGGACGTGGCCGAAGCGACCCTGATCCCGCGTCCTCCGAAGGGGCGCGAGCCGGCGCCGGTTCAGCTGTCGAGACTCCTCCACGCGCACGAGGTCGTTCTCAAGGAAGCTCGGACGATGGCGCACGAGGCCGACGATCGCGGGGACGACGGGACCAACGACCTTCTCGTGAGCAACATCATCCGCACGAACGAGCAGCAGGTCTGGTTCGTGAGCCAGCATCTGGTGAATTCCAAGTGATCGCGCCGGGGCAGGGACGCTCCGGCTCCATACCCGAGGAGAGGACATGAAGACGACCGACACCCAGATGGCCGACGCCATCCTCGAGCAGCTGGAGCGGGAAGCGCCGCGCACGCGGCGCGTCCTCGAGCAAATTCCCGAAGGACGCGACGACTGGAAGCCGCATGACAAGTCGATGCCGCTCGGGCGGCTCGCGAACCTCGTGGCGACGATGCCGATGTGGGCCGCGCTGATCGTGAATCAGGACGAGCTGGACGTCCGCCCCAAGGACGGCCCGTCGGCCGAGTGGTCCAAGCAGGGCAGGACCCGCGCGGAGCTCGTGGAGGCGCATGACAAGGCGATGGAGCAGGCGCGCGCGGCGCTCCGGAACGCGACCGACGACCGCCTGATGAAAACGTGGAAGTTGCTCGCGGCTGGAGCGGTCATGAGCGAGGAGCCGCGCCATTCGGTGCTCGAGGACACGGTCGCGCATCTCGCGCACCATCGGGGGCAGCTCACGGTCTACCTCAGGATGAACGACGCGATGGTGCCCTCGGTCTACGGACCGACGGCGGACGACCCGCGATTCGCGTAGCCGTGGTCACCGCGTTCGATCCGGTGTGAGCGCACCCGAGGTGGACGAGCGGGACGTGGAGCGGATCCTGCGCCGCGACTATCCGGAAAATGTCGACGAGGTCCGGGAAGCCATCCTCCGTCTCTCGGTCATCGAGAAGACGCGGGTGGTTCTCGCGTGTCTCAAGCTGGGCTCGGGGAGCATCGAGAAGCTGAGGTACCAGTTCCACGAGGCCCCGGGCTACTACCGAGATCTTCTGGGCCACGCGGAGACGCCGGGTTACATGAAACGGTGGAGCCGGTGGGAACGGCTTTCAGCGGAGGAGCGGCAATCGATCGAGGAGGAGGATCGCCGCCAGTACGAGGAATGGCTGCGACGGTAAGCCTTCAGCGGGACCGGCGGCGGTAAGCGTCCCGGAGGTTCTGCGTCAGGACCACGGGGTCGCCGCGACGCGGCAGCCGAGCGAGGGCGGAGACCGTGGTTCGGAGCTGCTCGAAGTACGTGCAGCAGGCGGGGCACTCGTCGAGGTGCTCCTGGAAGCCCGCGCGCGAATCGGACGGGACACGGCTCTCGATGGCGTCCCCCATGAGGTCGATGGCTTCGTAACAGTTCATCGGATCCCCCGCGCCGCCACGCGCCCCACGCTCTCGGACGGGGCGGCCCCCTCCGAGGTTGCTCCATCGCGCATATACCGATCGAGCGCCTGCCGAAGCTTCGCCCGCCCCCGATGGAGAATGACCCGGACATTCGTCTCGCTGAGAACGAGAATGTTACAGACATCCCCCGCGGACAGTCCTTCCACGTCCCGCAGGAGAACCACCTGGCGCTGCATCTCGGGGAGACCGTCCACCGCCGCCTGAAGGACCTGGAGCGCCTCCTGGCTCTGATAGATGGCCTCCGGGTCGACCACGGACCAGGGGACCGGCGTCTCCTCCCAGAGCCCGCGCCGTCCTTGGCCCGGCTCCCATTCCACCTCCGAGGCGCGCGCCGCGGCCCGCGCGTGCAGGCGAGCGTCCCGCGCCGCGATCGTCCGTGCGCGTCGGACCAGAATGCTGAAGATCCACGTCTTGAGCGACGCGCGTCCCTCGAACCCATGGAGGCCGCGGATCACGGCGAGCCACGTCTCCTGCACGATGTCCTCGGCCAGGGCCGGGGAGGACGTGAACGTCCGGGCGAAATCGAGCAGCCCGGGCCCGAGGTCGGTGACGAGACCGGCGAATGCCGCTTCGTCGCCGTCCTTGAGCTTGGCCAGGAACGGGGCCTCGATGTCGGACACTGGGCGCTCCTCCATGGAGCCTAGACGGTAGCAAAGGAGGGCCGGCGCCGGAACGTCGTTGTGTAACGGGCCTGCACTCCCGAGGACTAACCAATGTGGCTCGCCGACCGGTGCGGCGGATCACGATCGGGAAGGAATTGGGAGAGCGGCGGGTGGTCTGGAACGGGACTCGCGGTGGGCATCCCTCGCGGGACCGGGCCGGTACTCGGTTCAACTCGGTGCAGGTGAGACGACAACCACCCGGAATCGAACGACTTGCTTCGACGAGAATCCCCGCCGCGTCTCCTCCTCCCGGACGGCTATCGGTCCGTTCGGGGCGCTCCGTCGAGCGCGTTCTCGGCGGCGGCCGTCAACTCCTGAGCGCGGCCAGCACCTCTTCCAGCATCTTCTTCGCGTCGCCGAAGAGCATCCGGTTGTTGTCCTTGTAGAAGAGCGGATTGTCCACGCCCGCGTAGCCCGACGCCATGCTCCGCTTCATCACGATCGACGTGCTGGCCTTCCACACCTCGAGCACGGGCATGCCCGCGATGGGACTGGACGGATCGTCCTCCGCCGAGGGATTCACGATGTCGTTCGCGCCGATCACCATGACCACGTCCGTGCCGGGGAAGTCTTCGTTGATCTCGTCCATCTCGAGAACGATGTCGTAGGGCACCTTCGCCTCGGCCAGGAGCACGTTCATGTGCCCCGGCATGCGGCCCGCGACCGGGTGGATCGCGAAGCGTACGTTGACGCCGCGCTCACGGAGAAGCTTCGTGATTTCGTAGACGGTGTGCTGGGCCTGGGCGACCGCCATGCCGTAACCGGGCACGATGATGACGCTCTTGGCCTCGCGCAGGAGCTCCGCGGTTTCGGCGGCGGTGATGGGGTGAACCTCTCCGGCCGGCTGTGCGCCCCCCGCGGCCGGCGCGGCGCTTCCCTCCGTGCCGAATCCTCCCGCGATCACCGACAGGAAGCTCCGGTTCATGGCGCGGCACATGATGTAGGACAGGATCGCGCCGCTCGATCCGACGAGCGCCCCCGTGACGATGAGGAGGTCGTTCGAGAGCATGAAACCGGTGGCGGCCGCGGCCCAACCGGAATAGCTGTTCAGCATCGAGACCACGACCGGCATGTCCGCGCCGCCGATCGCCATCACCATGTGAACGCCGAAGAGGAGCGAGATCGCGGTGAGCACGTAGAGCGCGGTGAGCCCGTGCGCCACGTCCTCCGCATGGAGGAACACGCCGCCGTACCAGAGGACCACGGCCAAGGCGGCCAGATTGAGAAGATGCCGTCCAGGAAGGATCACCGGCTTGCCGCTGATCTTGCCCGCAAGCTTCCCGAACGCGATCACCGATCCGGAGAACGTCACCGCGCCGATCAGGACGCCGAGATAGATCTCGATCTCGTGGATCGTCTTCTCGGCTCCGATGAACTGCCCGGCGCCCGCGGGATCGATGTAGTTGGCGTAGCCCACGAGCACCGCGGCGAGGCCGACGAGGCTGTGCATCGACGCGACCAGCTCGGGCATCTGTGTCATGCGGACCGAGCGCGCGAGGTAGAGGCCGATCGCCGCGCCCACGGCCATCGCGCCGGCGATCCACCCGTAGCCGGCCGGCGTCATCTGCGGTCCGAAGATGGTGGCCAGCACGGCGAGGACCATCCCGATCATGCCGAACAGGTTGCCGCGTCGCGAGGACTCCGGATTGGACAGGCCGCCGAGGCTCAGGATGAAGAGGATGGTCGCGGCGATGTAGGCGACGGTGACGAGACTCGCGGTCAGGATCGCCCCCTATTTCCGGAACATGCCGAGCATCCGGCGCGTGACCGCGAATCCACCGAACATGTTGATCGTCACGAGCGCGAGGCTCGCGACCGCCAGTCCGAGGATCCATCCGGTGGGCCGCAGGCTGGCCGTTCCGGCCATGACGGGCGGAGCCACTTGCACGAGGGCGCCGATCGCGATGATGCTCGAGATCGCGTTGGTCACGCTCATGAGGGGCGTGTGGAGCGCGGGCGTGACGTTCCACACCACCTGATAGCCCACGAAGCACGCGAGCACGAACACGGTGAAGTGGGGCAGGAAGGCAGCTGGCGCCGTGGCGCCGATGAGCGCGAAGAGACCGATGCCCGCGAGGAGGAGGATCGCGGTCCTCGCGGGCGACGCCGGAGCGCCTCCACCATGGCCGTGCCCCTTCGCGGCCTTGGTCTCCGTGACGACCGGCTTGGCCGCGGGCTGAGGCGGCGCCGCCGAGAGCTTCGGCGGGGGAGGGGGCCACGTGATCGCGCCATCCTTGATGACCGTCGTGCCGCGAATGACCTCGTCGTTCATGTCGACGTCGAGCACGCCGTCCTTCTTCTTGCAGAGCTCCTCGGTGAGGCGGAGGAGATTGGCAGCATAGAGCGTGCTCGACTGCTTCGCGAGCCGGCTCGCAAGATCGGTGTATCCGATGATCGTCACTCCGTGACGGACGACGGCTTCACCGGGCGCGGTCAGCTCGCAGTTGCCGCCCTGCTCGGCGGCGAGATCCACGATGACGCTCCCCGGCTTCATCGATTGCACCATCTCGGCCGTGATCAGCTTCGGTGCGGGCTTCCCAGGGATGAGGGCGGTGGTGATGATGATGTCGGCGTCCTTCGCTTCCTTCGCGAAGACCGCGCGCTGCGCTTTCTGGAAGCCTTCGCTCATCACCTTGGCGTAGCCACCCACGCCGGCGCCCTCTTCGACATAGTCCACAGGCACGAACTGGCCGCCCATGGAGACGACCTGGTCGGAGACTTCGGGGCGGGTGTCGTTCGCGCGCACGATGGCCCCGAGTCCGGTGGCGGTCCCGATGGCGGAGAGCCCGGCCACGCCGGCGCCGATGACGAAGACCTTGGCGGGGGGCACCTTGCCGGCCGCGGTGATCTGTCCGGTGAAGAAGCGCCCGAAGGCGTTCGCGGCCTCGATCACCGCGCGATAGCCCGCGATATTGGCCATCGACGAGAGCGCGTCCAGCTTCTGTGCGCGCGAGATCCGGGGCACGCTGTCCATCGCGAGCACCGTGGCCTTCTTCGCCGCCAGTGCTTTCATCAGATCCGGGTTCTGCGCGGGCCAGATGAAGGAGACGAGGGTCGCCTCCTCGCGCATCAGGGCGATCTCGGCCTCGGACGGTGCGCGCACCTTGAAGACGATGTCCGCCCGAGGCCAGACGCCCTGGACGACCTCGGCCCCGGCGGCGCGATAGCTCTCGTCGTCGAAGTTGGCCGCGGCGCCGGCTCCGCTCTCGACGATGACGCCAAAGCCGAGTTGGATCAGCTTCGCGACCACCTCGGGAACGGTCGCGACGCGCTTCTCGCCTTCAGCCGTCTCGGCCGGAACTCCGATGATCAAAGGAGACGCTCCTCCAAGATTCGTCCAGACACGCAAAAGGTTCGGCACCGCCGAACCAAGCAGGCATGATGCCGGATTCGGGCCGTCCCGACAAGGAGAAGCGTGGGGAGCGTGCGATCGGGCGGCGGGTCTGGTAGGTTTGGGTCATGGCGAAACTGCGCGTTCAAAGCTTCGGGGTCTCGCTCGACGGCTTCGGAGCGGGTACCGATCAAAGCCTCGAGCATCCCCTCGGCGTGCGCGGGCCGGAGCTGATGGAGTGGTTCTTCCCGACGCGCCGGTTCCAAACGATGTATGGGAACGGAGGCGGAGAGACCGGCACGGACAATGGCATGGCGGAGCAAGGATTCGCGAACATTGGCGCGTGGATCCTTGGCCGGAACATGTTCGGACCGGTTCGCGGTCCGTGGCCCGATGACAGCTGGAAGGGATGGTGGGGCGACGAGCCTCCGTATCACACGCAGGTCTTCGTCCTCACGCATCACGCGCGCGCGCCCCTTCCGATGGCCGGCGGCACGGAGTTCCACTTCGTCACGGGCGGGATCCGAGAGGCTTACGATCGGGCCATGCAGGCGGCAGGCGGCCTTGATGTTCGGGTCGGCGGCGGCGTTTCCACGGTTCGGCAGTATCTGGAGGCCGGTCTGCTCGACGAGCTCCATCTCGCGACCCGGCCGGTCCTCATGGGCCGCGGCGAGAATCTCTTCCAGGGCCTCGATCTCGACGCGCTCGGCTACGAGTGCGGTCCATTCGTCCCGGGTGAACGCGCGGTCCACATGTTCCTGCGCCGGCGCGCGTGATTCGCCAATTCATCGAGCCCGTGCCGGGCTATGCGGCGGGAATCGGGCGGCTGGTATCGATGCTCGGGTACGTACGTGAAACGCTCCTCCACGCCGCGGACGGGCTCACGCGGGACGATCTCGATCACCTCCACGACTCCGAGAGCAATTCCATCGGCGCGCTCCTCGCTCATGCCGCGGCGGTGGAGCGCTTCTATCAGATGCTGACCTTCGACGAACGCAAGCCAACCGAGGCGGACGAGGCTCCCTTGCTTGCCGCGCTCGACCTGGGTGATCTCGGACGACGCGAGCTTCGCGGGCGCGACCTCGCCGGATATCTCGACGACCTTTCCGCGGCGCGCAAGGACACGCTCGCGGCTCTCGCTCACCGTGATGACGAATGGCTCGCGCGCCCGCTCGAGGCCATGCCCGACATGAACGCGCACTGGGCGTGGTTTCACGTGGCCGAGGACGAGATCAGCCATCGAGGCCAGATCCACTGGCTCAAGAAGCGCCTCCCGGGGCGCGAAAGGAGATCGTGATGACTCTGCCGGACACGGATTCCCGCCACGACACCATCCGCCTTGGCCCGCTCGCCGTTCGTTTCCTCGTGACCGACGGTGAATCGGCCGGGAGCGTGGCGGCGTTCGAGCTCGAGGTGCCGGCCGGGCAGCGCCTCATGGGGCCGGCCCACAGCCACGACCACTACGAAGAGACGATCTACGGCATCCAGGGGGAGATCACCTGGACCGTGGACGGCCAGGCCATCGCGGTCGGGCCGGGGGAAGCGCTTTGCATCCGGCGCGGCCAGGTGCATCGCTTCGACAATCCCGGAGACGACGACGCTCTGTGCCTCTGCATCGTCTCTCCCGCGGCGCTCGGTCCGGAGTACTTCCTCGAGATCGCCGAGGTGATGAGGGCCGCCGCGGGCGGACCACCGGACAAGGCGAAGCTCGCCGAGGTCATGCACCGCCACGGCCTCACCCCGGCGGGCTGATCCTCGAACGTTCCCGTCTCACGGAGAAGGGCGCCCGCTTCCGGGCGCTCCACTCGGGTCCCGACGCGTTCGTCATCGCGAACGCGTGGGACGCGGGCTCCGCGCGGCTGCTCCTCGACCTGAAGCTGTTCCCGGCTGTCGCCACGTCCAGCGCGGCGGCCGCGATGGCCCAGGGGCTTCGCGACGGCCAGCTCGGGCGAGAACGCTCGCTCTCGAATGCGCGGATCATCGTGAGCGCGTCGGACCCTCTTCCGGTCTCTGCGGATCTCGAAAACGGATTTGGTGAGTCCCCCGAGGCGGTTGCGGAGACGATCCGTCTCGCTGCAGCCACCGGTTTGGTGGGGGCCTCCATCGAGGACGCGATGGAGGGGCATGGATCCGTCTACGACCCCACGCTGGCGGCCGAGCGGATCGCCGCCGCGGCGGAGGTGGCGCGGTCGGTTGGTTTTCCCTTCACCCTGACGGCTCGCGCCGAGAACTTCATCCGCGAGCGTCCCGATCTGGACGACACGATCGCCCGGCTCCAGGCGTACGAGCGCGCGGGCGCGGACGTGCTGTTCGCGCCCGGATTGCCCACGCTCGATGCCGTGCGCGAGGTGTGCGCGGCCCTGACGAAGCCGGTGAATTTCATGGCCGGTGTTCCCGGACGCTCGTTCTCCGTGGCGGAGCTCACCGCCGCCGGAGTGCGGCGGATCAGCCTCGCCGCCTCGCTCTATCGAGCCGCGATGGGCGGGATGGTGGGAGCGGCGAAGGAAATCGCGTCCCAGGGCACGTTCACGTACACGGAACGAAACTGGACGGGGTAGTAGGGCCTCATCTATCGTCTCCCGTCTTGGGTCTTTGACGGCCGTGCACCCCACAACCGGGAGTCCATGACCATGAGCCATGTGCTTCGAATGACGATCTTGGCCTTGTTCCTCGTTTCCCTCGCCGCCACTCCCGCCCTCGCAGGCGTGGGATTCCACGGCGGGCTCTCGCTCAGCCCCGATGATTTCGTCGCGGGCATCCACTGGAAGGCCAAGCCGGTCGCCGAACAGCTGGTCTTTGTCCCGAGCGTCGAAGTCGGGTTCGGCGACGCCACGATGATCGCGGGCAACGCGGACCTTCATTACATCTTCAAGACCAAGTCAAAGCTTCAGCCTTACGCCGGCGGCGGGCTCACGCTCAACTGGTTCGATTTCGACGGCGAAGACGAGACGGACTTCGGCGGAAGCTTCCTCGGTGGAATCTCGCTCTCACCGAAGATCTATTTCGAGACGAAGGTTGGACTCGGAGATGTGCCGGACTGGAAGTTCCTGGTTGGCTGGCGTTGATCACACGTAACCAAGGGGGACCGTTGAACCATCTGAAGAAGGCAGCCGCCGCAGGCATCTTCGCCATCGCACTCGTCGCCACCTTCAGCATTCCCTCGCAGGCCAGCCCGGCCGCCGACGTCGCTGCGGTTCACGCGGCCGATGACGCCTGGATCAAGGCGTACAACGCGGGCGAAGTCGCGAACGTGGTCGCGCTCTACGATGAGAAGTCCGTGATCTACGCGCCGGGAGCGCCCGCTGTGGAAGACCGCGCGGCCATCCAGGCGTTCTTCGAGAAGGACATCGCCGCTTTCGCGAAGACCGGCCTCGTGATGTCGCTCGCCGCCAATCCCGACGGTGGCGTGTCGGGCAACACGGGGTGGTCGTCCGGGACGTGGTTCGCGAAGGACAAGGACGGCAAGGTAGCGGACAGCGGCTGGTATTTCTCCGTGTCCAAGAAGGTCGGCGGAAAGTGGCTCTACGTTCGCGACGCGTGGAATTCGAACGGTCCGGCGACCCCGGCGGCCACGACGCAGAACTGACGAGCTAGGCGGTGCGGGCTCTCGCTCGGCGACGGTTGGTCTCCGGCCAGTCGATCGAGCGGGAGCCGTCGCGATCCGGCGCCTGCCACGCCAGCGGGTAGTAAGGCTGTCCCATGACGCCGAGATACAGGCGATGGGTCCGCTCGAAGAACCCGACCGTGTGGTAGCTCTTCGGAAATCCGAGCTGGACCGAATCCATGTGGTGCATGAATTCGTGGCACAGCGTGGATAGGATCGTCCGCGTGGACGTCCACTTCCGGATCATCGGCGTTCGCGTCCAGAGCCGGATCCGCGACAGCGCGAAGGTGTAATCCCCCAGGGTCTCGGATGACAGCCGGCCCTCGTGGGTGCGGTGCGGACGCACCCCGAGCAGGTTCAGGCTGGGGGTCGGGACGTCGTAGAATCGCGCGAAGGAATCGAGCAGCTCCTGGCAGGCCCGGCACAAGGGCTCGCGCTGCTCCGCCTCGCGCGCGGTGTCGAGCTGCTCCACCCAGGACGCGAGTGCATCGGAGGACGGGACCTGGATCTCGGCGAGCTGGCTGCTTTCGTCATACTCGTGACGGAGCGTGAGACGCGAAGGTCGTCGATCGGTCACCATGGATGCAATCTAAGGCGGACGTGAATACGAAGAAAGAGGGAACATGAAGCATCGCGTGGTCGTGCTTGGAGCGGGGTTCGGCGGGCTGGAGCTGACGACGATTCTGTCGGACTCGCTCGGCGACTCGGTCGACGTTCTGCTGATCGACAAGGCCGAATGCTTCGTCTTCGGGTTCTCGAAGCTCGACGCCATGTTCTGGAGGCAGCCGCCGAAGGCGGTCCAGCACCCGTACAGGGCCATCGCGAAGCCGGGCGTCCGCTTCCTCCAGACCGTCGTTCGCGAGATCGACCCGGCGGGGAAGCGCGTGGTCACGGACGCCGGCGCGTTCGACGCCGACATCCTCGTCGTGGCGCTCGGCGCCGACTACGACCTTGCGGCCACACCCGGACTCGTGGAGGAAGGCACCGAGTTCTACAGCGTGGCCGGTGCGCTCGCCCTGCGCGACGTGCTCCCGCGGTTCGAGGGGGGGCCCATCATCGTCGGAGTCACCGGGAAGTCGTTCAAGTGTCCGCCCGCCCCGAGCGAGGCGGCTCTTCTCGTGCACGACTTCCTGGAGGAGCGGGGCCGGCGCCAAGCGGCCGACATCGCGCTGGTGATGCCGTTCGGCATTCCCATCCCGCCTTCGCCCGAGACGTCCACGGCGATTCTCGCGGCCTTCGAGAAACGGGGCATCCGGTACGTAAAGGACAATCTCGTGACGGCGCTCGATCCCGGCCGCAAGGTGGCCGTGCTGAGCGACGGAACGGAGCTGCCGTACGCGCTCTTCCTCGGCGTTCCCGTCCATCGCGTGCCGCAGGTGGTGGTGGATTCCGGTCTGTCGTCGCACCCCTACGACTGGGTCCCGGTGAACAAGCAGACACTCGAGACCCGATATCCCGGCGTTTACGCCGTGGGGGATGTGAACGGCGTGGGCACACCCAAGGCCGGCGTCTTTGCGGAGGGCGCCGCGCGTGTCGTCGCCCTGTCGATCGTCGCGCAGCTTCGCGGGGGGGCGGGGCCCGAAGCCTACAAGGGACAGGGCGCCTGCTACGTGGAGTTCGGTCATGGCGAGGTGGGCCGCGTGGACGTCGACTTCTTGAGCGGCCCCAAGCCGTCGGGCGCCTTCCAGGAGCCGTCCGAGATGCTGGTTCGCGAGAAGTCCGTGTTCGGAACGAGCCGCCTCACGCGATGGTTCGGCAGCGTCTACCAGCACCAAGACTAGCCAGAGCCCCCGCTTCTCGATAGCCTATCCGTCATGCCCCTGACATCCGGCCATCGGCTGGGTTCCTACGAGATCCTCGGTCCCCTCGGCGCCGGCGGCATGGGCGAGGTCTATCGCGCCCGTGACACGAAGCTGGGGCGCGAGGTCGCGCTCAAGGTCCTTCCCGAGACGGTAGCCCACGATCCCCAGCGCTTGGCGGGATTCGAGCGTGAAGCCCGCATGGCCGCGGGCCTCAACCATCCCAACATCGTGGTCCTGCATTCGATCGAGGAAGCGAACGGCACGCGTTTCATCACGATGGAGCTGGTGGAAGGGGAGGTCCTTGCCCGTCAGATCGCACCCGGCGGCCTTGCCGTGGGGCGCCTCCTCGAGATCGGGATCGCGCTGGCCGACGCGCTGGTGGCGGCGCACGGGAAGGGGATCGTCCATCGCGATCTCAAGCCAGCCAACATCATCGTGACACGGGACGGACGCGTGAAGGTGCTCGACTTCGGCCTGGCCAAGATTGCGCCCGGGCCGATGGACGCGGGATCGCGAACCGCGTCACTCGACGCTCCTCTCACCGTGTCCGGACAGGTGGTGGGGACCGCTCCGTACATGGCGCCGGAGCAGCTGCGCGGCGAGCCGGTCGACGTCCGCTCGGACCTCTTCGCTCTGGGGATCATCCTGTACGAGCTCGCCGCCGGCCAACGGCCGTTCGCCGGAAGCACCATGGCCGACGTGGGGACCGCGATCCTTCGTGACGAGCCGAAACCGCTTCAGGGTATCCGAAGTGATCTCCCGCGAGAGCTCGCACCCATCGTCGCGCGCTGCCTCGAGAAAGATCCACGCCCGCGGTATCAGACCGCAACCGAGCTTCGCCGCGATCTCGGGCTCATCCAGGAGAAGCTCCAAGCATCACGGCCCGACGCCGGGGCCGGGTCTCCGTCCATCGCCGTCCTTCCATTCGTCAACATGAGTCGCGACGAAGACAACGAGTACTTCTCGGACGGACTGTCCGAGGAGCTGCTCAATGTCCTGGCTAAGATCCCGGAGCTCAAGGTGACAGGCCGGACCTCGTCGTTTGCGTTCAAGGGGAGGCAGGAAGACCTGCGCGAGATCGGGCAGAAGCTCGGCGTCGCGACCCTTCTCGAAGGATCCGTCCGCAAGGCGGGCAACCGGGTGCGGATCACGGCGCAGCTCGTGAAGACCTCAGACGGCTTCCACTTGTGGTCGGAGACCTACGATCGCGTGCTCGACGACATCTTCGCGGTGCAGGACGACATCGCCCGCGCGGTGTCGGAGGCACTCCATGTCCGGCTCCTGGGGCAGCGCAAGTCGACCCAGTCCACTGGCGAGAGCTTCGAGCTGGTCCTCCGAGGCAAGCACCTCCTCCTGCAGAACACCCACGCGGCGATCATGAGAGCGATCGCGCTCTTCGAGGAAGCGATCCGGAAGAATCCACGAGACGCATCGGCATGGGCGGGGCTCTCGCAGGCGCACGGCTATCTGGTCGGGTTCTACGGAGCCGCGAGTGAGAATCGGCGAATCTGCAGGGAGGCGGCGGATCGCGCGCTGGAACTGGACGACAGCCTCATGGACGCGCACGCCGTGAAGGGAGTGATCGTCGGGTATCTGGATTTTCGCTGGGACGAAGGGATCGCGCACACGCGCAGGGCGCTGGCACTCGCCCCGGGAGCCAGCGAACCCATGCTCACCCTGTCCCAGTACCTTGGGTTCAAGGGATGGCTGGACGAGGCCCTCGACCTCGCCCGACGGGCTCAGGCCCTGGATCCGATGAATGCACAGGTTCACGTCAATCGAGCCAGGGTCGAGGGCTGGTCCTCCAATCTGGAGGCCGCTCACGACGCCTGTCTCCGAGCTTTGGAGCTGAGCCCAGGGATGACTGCCCTGCATTCATTGGTGGGAATGACGCTCGCACGGCTGGGACGGACGGAGGAAGGGCTGGCCGAGATCGCGAAGGAAGGATCGCTCGGCTATCGGTTGCATGCCGGCGCCATCGCGCATCACCTCAGGGGTGAGCCCGAGGAGGTGGATGCGCTCCATGCGAAGCTGATCGAGCTCGGTGACGACTGGGCATCCCAGATCGCGGCCATTCACGCCCTGCGCGGCCGGGTGGACGAAGCATTCCGCTGGCTCGAACGTGCCTACGATCTACGCGACCCCGGTATCGGCACCATCACCGTGCTCTGGCACCTCCAGAGCCTGCACTCCGACCCGCGATGGGCCCCGTTCGTCGCCAAGGTGGGTTTGAGGTAGAGGGCGACGGCATCACGGTACGTTTGGAATCTTGACGATGCTCCCCCTCGCCTGCGGATCGCTGGGGTCCTTGACGACGGTGACGTAGAGCTCTTTACCGTCCGGCCCGAACGCCACGTTTGTCGTTCCATCACCCGCCGCTATGGAGAACACGTGCAGGAGCTTCCCATCGGGAGCGATCTTCAAGATCTTCCCGCCGAACCATTGGGCCACGTACATGTCGCCTTTTCCATCGATCTTCATGCTGTCCGGCCCCAGCCACCAGGAGCTGTTCTTGTTCGGCACCAGAACGTTCAGCAGAGCGAAGTTCTCCCGGTGACTGAGCGAGCCGTCGCTCTCGATCCGGAACTTGAGGATGCAGTTCCCGACGGTTTCGCTTACGTAGAGCGTCTTCTGGTCGGGTGAGACGCCGATTCCGTTGGCGTAGTTGAGATCGTCCGCGACCTGGGCCCAATCCTTGCCGCCCGGGGCGAGGTGGAGGATCTTGCCGGCGACCGCGGTCGGCGCGCCCTGATACGGTCCGAACACCGTCGCGTAGGCTCCGCCGTCCGCCGTGGCGACGATGTCGTTGATGCCGCCCGCGAACGGCCGGCCCTTGTCATCGGCGTCCCAGCGCTTGAGCTCCTTGCCGGACAGGTCCAGCTCGAGGATCGCGCCATGATCGTCGGTGCACGCGAGAAGGAAGGTGCTCTGCTTCGAGAGGGCCAGGCCGTTGTGGCTGCAACCCGGCCTGCTGTTCAGCACGGTGCTGGTCTTGCCGTCCCACTTCGAGAGCGTGCCGGTCGTCCAGGCCACGTAGTAGAGGTTGCCGTTCACGAACAGCGGCCCTTCGGGCCCGAGCACGTCGGACACGACGGTGACCTCTTCGGCTCCCGCGACTCCGATGCAGAGGATGACGCCGACGACCCCACTCATGAGCCCAGCGATCTTCATCGCGCCTCCTCGTTTGCCGAGTGATCGTGCATGGCCAGATGCGGCCCACTCTGGCACCTGGCTCGGTTCACCGCAAGGAGCGGTGTAGGTTAGACTCCCGCCATGAACGTCCTCGACTGGCTCCTCGACTCCGATCCGGCCATTCGTTGGCAGGTCCTGCGCGACCTGGCCGACGCGTCGCCGGCGACCGTCGCGGCGGAGCGCGCCCGCGTGGCCACCGAAGGCTGGGGCGCGCGGCTCCTCGCTCTG
>Ga0157379_10002070_pt1 | contig 16658 bp, 15 predicted proteins | sample S25metaG_FD_121802 | JGI IMG/M metagenome (GOLD analysis project Ga0157379, IMG submission 121802) | Switchgrass rhizosphere microbial communities from Kellogg Biological Station, Michigan, USA - S2-5 metaG | ecosystem: Host-associated > Plants > Roots > Rhizosphere > Soil | place: USA... | reverse complement strand
TAGTGCTTGAGCTCGGCAATCGACTCGTAGACGTCGGCGAGCGCCTCGTGCCGGCCTTCCTTGGGAACGCCCTTCAGGATGTCGGGCTTCCACCGGCGGGCCAGCTCCTTCACCGTCGACACGTCGAGGTTGCGATAGTGGAAGTAGTCCTCCAGCGCAGGCATCGTCCGCGCCAGGAAGCGGCGGTCCTGGCAGATCGAGTTACCGCACATCGGGGACGCCTTCGCCGGCACGTGCTCGTGCAGGAAAGCGAGCGCCGATGCCTCGATCTCGGCTTCGGTCAGGACGGAGGCCCTGACCTTGTCGATGAGGCCCGAGCGGCCGTGCGTGCCCTGGTTCCACGCGTCCATCGCAGCGAGCGTCGCATCGTCCTGATGGACGACCCACACGGGCGCTTCGGCAACCGTCTCGAGATTCGCATCGGTCACCACCAACGCCACTTCGATGATCCGGTCGGTCTCGGGCTTCAGCCCGGTCATCTCGAGGTCGATCCAGATCAGGCGGTTCGCGTCCTGCGGCATGGGTCATTCGCGTAAAATGGGAGCCCGATTCTCGCATAGCCGCTCCTGCCCGTGACCGCCATCGCCTTTTCCACCGTCTTCGTGCTCGCCGTGGCCGCCACGCTGGCCGCGCGGCTGTGGCTCGCGCAGCGCCAGATCGGCCACGTTGCCGCCCATCGCGCCCGGGTGCCGGCGGCCTTCGCAGCGCGCATCGGTGCCGCAGCACACGTCAAGGCCGCCGATTACACGATCGCGAAGCAGCGCCTCGGCATCGCCGAAACGGTGGTCGATACCGCGCTGCTTCTGCTCCTGACGCTCGGCGGCGGACTGGCGGTGCTGTTGGGATGGACCGAGCGCATCGACGTTGCGCCACTGTGGCGCGACGTGCTGCTGCTTTTTGGCGTCGCGCTCGTCGGCGGCCTCGTCAGCCTGCCCTTCTCCTGGTGGCACACGTTCCGGCTCGAGGAGAAGTTCGGCTTCAATCGCACGACCCTGAAGCTCTGGCTCGCCGATCTCGTCAAGGGGGTGGCCGTCGGCGTCGTGCTCGGGCTCCCGCTTGCGCTCCTTGCGCTCTGGCTGATGAAAAACGCCGGCGCATTCTGGTGGCTATGGGTATGGTTCGCCTGGATGGCGTTCCAGCTCCTGCTGCTCGTGCTCTTTCCCACCGTGATCGCGCCGCTCTTCAACAAATTCTCGCCGATGCCCGACGGCCCTGCGCGCGCGCGGATCGAGCGGCTGCTGGCGCGATGCGGCTTCGCGGCGCGCGGGCTCTTCGTCATCGACGGCTCGAAACGTTCCGGTCACGGCAACGCTTACTTCACGGGCTTCGGCCGCGCGCGCCGCGTCGTCTTCTACGACACGCTGCTGGAACGCCTCGCGCCCGACGAGGTCGAGGCCGTGCTCGCGCATGAGCTCGGACACTACAAGCGGCGCCACGTGCTAAAGCGCGTCGTCTGGTCGGCCGTGCTGTCGCTCGCGTTCCTCGCACTGCTGGCGTGGCTCGCCGGCGCGCCCTGGTTCTACGCCGGCCTCGGCATACCGGAGGCTGCGGTGCCGTCTGCCATGGCGCGGCCGGGCGTCGCGCTCGCGCTGTTCATGCTCGTGCTGCCGGTGTTCACTTTTGCGCTCGGGCCCTTGTCGGCGCTCTATTCGCGCAAGCACGAGTTCGAGGCGGATGCGTTCGCCGCCGAGTTCGCGTCGGCGGACGCGCTGGCGCAGGCGCTCGTCAAGATGTACGAAGACAACGCAGCGACGCTGACGCCCGACCCGCTGCATTCCGCGTTCTACGATTCGCATCCGCCTGCCGCGATTCGCATTGCGCGACTCGCGCTCCTAGCCGCCGCGCCGCGCCCGCAGGGCGCGGCCGCCTGACGCGATGCGGCTGACGAAGTCCATGCCGGTCGCGCTGTTGCTTGGGCTGGCGACGAATGTCCTCGCCGCGGCACCGGCGCCGCAGCAGGCGCCCGAGGAGGTCGCGAAGATGCGTGCGCTCGTCAGCAAGGACTGCGACGGCTGCCACACGCGCCGCTTCGGCGATGCCGCTGCGGCCTATACGCGGAGCGATCGCCGCGTCCATACGCCCGCGCAACTGCGCGCCCAGATCGCGTACTGCAACAGCGAGCTCGGCGCCGGCCTCTTCCCCGACGAAGAGGAACACGTCGCGATCTACCTCGAACTCCTCTACTACAGGTTTGGCCAATGACACCCGACCGCCCTCGACTGCCCACCGCACTGCTTGCACTCGCCGCGATGACGTGCCGCCCGGCCGCGCCGCGGCTCAATGCCGACGAACTCTCCGCCCATCTCGCGCATTTTGCGGACTGGACGCTCGCGGGCGACCGCATCGAGAAATCGTTCGCGTTCGCCGACTATCACCAGACGATGGCCTTCGTGAACGCGCTCGCCTGGATCGCGCACCGCGAGGACCATCACCCCGATCTCGGCGTCCACTACAACCGCTGCGACGTCACGTTCTCCACCCACGACGCCGGCGGCGTCACGCTGAACGACCTCATCTGCGCCGCGAAGGCCGAACGGCTGTTCGTTTGAACGCAGCCCGAGCGCAGGGGCTCGTCATCGCCGCCAAGCGGCGGCATTTCGAAGTGACGCTCGACGACGGCGAGGATGTGAACTGCGTGCTGAAGGGCCGCTCGCTGCAGGTCGCGTGCGGCGATCGCGTCGACGTCGTGAGCGTTCCGGGGGGTGCGGCGATCGAGGCGGTCGTGCCCCGCAGCACGCTCGTCTACCGTTCCGATGCGTTCAACGAAAAGCTGATCGCCGCCAACGCGACGCAAATCGCCGGCGTCGTCGCGCCCGATCTGGGTCTCGACGAGGAACTGGTCAATCGCTGGATGATCGCCGCCGAAGCGGAGGGCTGCCGCTTCATCCTCGTCGCCAACAAGCAGGATCTGCCGGATTTCGCGGTGTTGCAGGCGCGCCTTGCGCCGATCGCCGCGCTCGGGTATCCGGTCATCGAGTGCGCGGCACAGCGCAACGTTGTGCCGCTGCTGCCCTGGCTCGCCCACCAGCGCACGGTGCTCGTCGGCCAGTCCGGCATGGGCAAGTCGACGATCATCAATGCGCTCGCGCCGCTCGCAGGTGTGAAGGTGGGCGACGTGTCGACCGCGCTCCGCACGGGCCGCCATACGACCTCTGCGACCACGCTCTACCGGATGCCGGCGCTCGGCGACGATGGCTGGATCGTCGATTCGCCAGGCATGAAGGCGTTCGGCCTCGCGCACTTCGGCGCCGCGGCGCTCGAGCACGCGTTCGTCGAGTTGCGGCCGCTGATCGGCCATTGCCGTTTTCGTGACTGCCGCCACGACCGCGAGCCGGGATGCGCCGTGCAGGCCGCTGTCGCGGACGGGCGCGTGCGGCCGTTTCGCGTCGCGCTGATGCACGCCCTGTTACGCGACGCTAGGTGACGACCCCAAAGCTCACTGCGTTCGCTGCCCCGTGGGGGAGCAAGCCTCGCTTGGGACGGCCCGGCGCGAGCATGACGTCCCCCCACGCCCACTGACGTTCGCTGCGAGCTAACTCGGCCGTCGCGCGATCATGTCGATTTCGATGCGCGCGCCGCGGGCGAGCCCGGTGACGCCGATGCACGTGCGCGCCGGGCGGTGTCCCGGTGCGAACCAGGAGGCGTACGCGGCGTTCATGCGCGCATAGTCGTCGTCGAAGTGCCTCAGGTAGACGCGCACTGCCGCGACATCGGTCAGCGCGAGGCCGCAGCCCGCCAGGACGGCGAGGAGGTTGCGCATCGTCTGATGCGTCTGGTCCTCGATCGACTCGGGATACGGCGATTCGTTCGACGTGCCGGAGAAAGGCATCTGGCCCGTCAGGAAGACCCAGCCGTCGGCCTCGACGGCGTGCGAGAACGGCGCAACGGGATCCGGCGCGCCGGCGACCATGTGGAATAGCAGTGCGGACATCGGGAACGCTCCGGGAAAGCGCCGCGTCAGGGCGCCCAGTTGGCCAGCGTGATCAGCAGGATCAACACCAGCCAGAGCACCAGCGCGCGCCAGACGAGTCCCACGGCGGAGGGCAGCACGTCGGGCGTGGGTGCCTCGCCCACGCCGAGCTCGGGGCGCGGCAGCATGTCGCCGCCGAGCAGCGCGAGCGGACCGCCGAGATGCACGCCGAGCGCTCCGGCACCGCTTGCGAGGAGGATGCCGGTCGTTTCGCCGCCCTCGGCTTCCGGCCACGTCTTCGCCTGCATTCGCCAGCAGTACGCGGCATCCTCGAAGTCGCCGACGATGGCGAAGCTGAGCGCAGTGAGGCGTACGGGAACCCAGTCGAGCCAAGCGAGGCCGGCGCGCGCCGCGCGGCCGAACTCGGCGCGCGAGCGAAGCAGCGGCGTCGTCTCGTCGCCGGGATGCGCGCCGCGCCATTCCTGCTCGAGCAGGACCAGCGCGCGATAAAGCACCGCGCCCGCCGGCCCTGGCAGAACGAGGAACCAGAACAGCACGGCGAACACCTGCCGGTACGCGTCGACGAGGCCGCGCTCGATGGCGAGGCGCGCGGTTTCCTCGCTGCCGAGCTCGGCCGTGTAGCCGCCGCGCCATCCTGCGAGCGCGCGTCGCGCAGTGCCGACGTCGCCGTCCTTGAACGCCTGGATGATGAGCGACACGGCGTGGCTGAAACGCCGGAAGCCCATCAGCAGATAGAGGACGAGCGCATTGAAGACGAGCCCGAGCAGCGGATGCACGCGATCGGCCAGCCACCAGACGAGCGCGGCAACGAGCACCGGCGGCAGCAACGCCAGCGCCGTGGCCACCGCGCCCTGTCCGGCCGTTCCGCCGTTGAGCTTGCGCTCGAGGTAGCGCGCATAGCCGACGAACGCGCGCTCGACCGTCGCGCGCCACTGGAACGCACGCCACTGTTCCAGCCCCAGCGCCGCCAGGATGGCCAGCAAATTCATGCCACGGTCACGTGCGGAGCTCCTCGCGATCGCGGTATTGCTCCAGCGCCTCCGGATTCATCAGCGCCTCGCGATTGCGCACGTCGCGGCCATGCACGATGTCGCGCACCGCGAGCTCGACGATCTTGTTGCTCTTCGTGCGCGGAATCTCCGTCACCTGCACGACCTTCGCGGGCACGTGCCGCGGGGTGGTGTTCGTGCGAATCCGCGTTTTGATCCGATCGACGAGCGCCGCGTCCAGTGCGAGGCCGTCGCGCAGCTTGACGAACAGCACGACGCGCACATCGCCGGTCTCGCCCGGCGGCCAGTCCTGGCCGATGACGAGCGACTCCACCACTTCGGGAAGCTCCTCGACCTGCCGGTAGATCTCGGCGGTCCCGATGCGGACGCCGCCGGGATTGAGCGTGGCATCGGAGCGGCCGTAGATGATCATGCCGCCGTGCGCCGTCAGCTCGACCCAGTCGCCGTGGCACCAGACGCCCGGAAAGCGCTCGAAATAGGCGCTTCGGTACCTCGCGCCGTCAGGATCGTTCCAGAAGCCGATCGGCATCGAGGGAAACGGCGCCTTGCAGACGAGCTCACCCTTCTCGCCCACGACCGGCCTGCCCGCCTCGTCGAATACGTCGACGTCCATGCCGAGACCCGGGGATTGCAGCTCGCCGCGCCAGACCGGCAGCGTCGGCGCGCCGAGCACGAAGCACGAGACGATGTCGGTGCCGCCCGAGATCGAGGACAGGCACACATCCTCTTTCACGCACTGATAGACGTAGTCGAAGCTCTCCGGCGCAAGCGGGCTGCCGGTCGAGAAAATCGCCCGCACGCTGCCGAGGTCGAAATCCTTCCGCGGAACGAGGGCGATCTTCTTCTGCGCGTCGATGTACTTCGCCGACGTCCCGAAGTGCGTGATCTTCGCGGTATCCGCGAGCTTCCACAACACGCGGCCGCGATCGATGAACGGCGAGCCGTCGTACAGCACGAGCGTCGCGCCCGACGCCATGCCGGACATCAGCCAGTTCCACATCATCCAGCCGCAGGTCGTGAAGTAGAAGAGTCGATCGCCGGGCTTCACGTCGCCGTGGAGCTGGTGTTCCTTCTGGTGCTGCAGCAGCGTGCCGCCCGCGCCGTGCACGATGCACTTCGGAACGCCCGTCGTGCCCGACGAATAGAGGATGTAGAGTGGATGGTCGAACGGCAGCTCCGCGTAGTCGATCGGTCCCGGCGCATGCGGCGCGAGGAACGCTTCCCACGACAGGCCGCCGCGGATGCCGGCCAGGTCGTCGGACGCGCCGGGCGTCTGCTGCAGATACGGGACCACGACGACGCGCTCCACCGACGGCAGGCGCTCGACGATCGCCGCGACCTTGTCGAGGATCGGGATCGCCTTGCCGTTGTACCAGTAGCCATCGACGGTGAAGAGGATGCGCGGCTCGATCTGGCCGAAGCGATCGACGACCCCCTGCACGCCGAAATCGGGCGAGCAGGACGACCAGACCGCCCCGCGCGCGGCGACACCGAGCAGCGCGATCGCGGTTTCGGGCATGTTGGGCAAGTACGCAGCCACGCGATCGCCGACCCCGACGCCGTGTGCGGCGAGGGCCGCCGCGATCCGTGCAGCGCCGGAATGCACGTCGGCGTGCGACAGCGTGCGCTGCACCTTGTCCTCGCCCCAGAACACGAGGGCGTCGGACGCGTCACCGGCCCCCTTGCGCTCGAGGAGGTTGCGCGCAAAGTTGAGGCGCGCGTCAGGGAACCAGCGCGCGCCGGGCATCCGGTCGCCCTCGACGAGCACGCGCGCGCCGCGTTCGCCGAGGACGCCGGCGTGCGTCCAGAATGCGGCCCAGAACGCCTCGGGGTTCGCGACCGACCAGCGCCACAACGCGCCAAAGTCCGGCAGCGCGATACCGTGCTCCTGCGCAAGCGCCCGCGCGAACGCGGTCACGATCGCACTCTCGACGCGCTCCGGTGGCGGTATCCATAGCGGCTCCATCGTCGTCTCCTTGTCCCTGCCTTGCCTTCAGCCGGCCGCCGCTCGCAGCGACGCGACGATGAAGTCCGGCAGCGGCGCGGGCCGGCCGGTCGTGATGTCGATCCAGACGATTTTCGCGGCGCCGTCGGCGTGCACGCGCCCGTCCTTCGTCAATTCATAGAAGCTGCCGACGCTCGTGCGGCCCGGCTCTCCCAGCCACATCTTCACGTCGACGACGCCCGGGTAGACGAGGGGCACGCGGAAATTGCAGCTCGCATTCACGATCACCGGTCCCTCTCCCGCGCGAAAAGCGCCAGACCCCGCGAGCGCGTCGAGCCACTCGATCCGCGCCTGCTCCATGAAGCGGAAATAGGCGACGTTGTTCACGTGTCCCAGCATATCCATATCGGCCCAGCGCATGACCTGATGCGACGTATGGACGGGAACGCGAGGGGCATGCACGGCGCAAGAGACGGAGCTAGGGGCTAGAATTATAGGCGATGGCCCCTCGAGCGATGACCGCGTCCTGCGACGGCGCGGCATGCGGCGGGCCGGAACATCGGTCAGCCGACGGGGGATGCATGGCGCGGGAAGCAATGGAGTACGACGTGGTCATCGTCGGCGGCGGGCCGGCGGGCCTGTGCGCAGCGATCCGCCTGAAGCAGATCGCGGGCGCGTCGGGGCGCGACATCGCGGTATGCATCCTCGAAAAGGGCTCGGAAATCGGCGCGCACATCCTGTCCGGCGCCGTGATCGACCCCATTGCGCTCACGGAGCTCATCCCGGACTGGCAGGCCCGCGGCGCGCCACTGGAAACGACGGTCACGGAAGACCGGTTCCTCGTATTGCGCGCCCATGGCGCGTCGCGCATTCCGGCCTGGATGCTGCCGCGGCTGATGGACAACCACGGCAACTACATCGTCAGCCTCGGCAACGTCTGCCGGTGGCTGGCGAAAGAGGCGGAAGCGCTCGGCGTCGAGATCTACCCGGGCTTCGCCGCCACCGAAGTGCTGTACGACGAGAACGGTGCGGTGCGGGGCGTCGCCACCGGCGACATGGGGGTTGCGCGCGACGGCACGCACAAGCCCGAGTACCAGCCGGGCATGGAATTGCACGCCAAGTACACGCTGTTCGCGGAAGGGTGCCGCGGCTCGCTCTCCGAAGCACTGATGCGCCACTTCAACCTGCGCGAGGACGCCGACGTCCAGAAGTACGGCATCGGGCTCAAGGAGCTATGGCAGGTCGATGCCGCACAGCATCGCAAGGGCCTGGTCATGCACACGCAGGGCTGGCCGCTCGACGCCCACACCGGCGGCGGCTCGTTCATCTATCACTTCGACGACAATCTGGTCGCCGTCGGCTTCGTCGTCCACCTGAGCTACGACAACCCGCACCTTTCGCCGTACGACGAGTTCCAGCGCTTCAAGACGCATCCGTCCATCCGCCCGACATTCGAGGGCGGCAAGCGCCTGTCGTACGGCGCGCGCGCGATCAACGAAGGGGGACTGCAATCGGTGCCGCAGCTCACGTTTCCGGGCGGCGCACTGATCGGCTGCGCTGCGGGTTTCGTCAACCTGCCGCGCATCAAGGGCACGCACAACGCGATGAAGACCGGCATGCTCGCGGCGGAAGCCGCCGCCGCGGCGCTCGCCGGCGAGCGGGCGCACGACCGGCTGTCCGCGTACGACGCCGCCTACCGATCGTCCTGGGTTTATGACGACCTGTACAAGGTGCGCAACGTGAAGCCCGGCTTCAAATGGGGCACCTTGCTCGGCACGCTGCACGGCGGCATCCACATGTGGCTGAACGACCTCGGCCTCGGCAAGCTCGTGCCGTGGACGCTGCACCACGACAAGCCCGACCACGCGACGCTGCGCGCCGCCGACGATGCCCCGCGTATCGAGTACCCCAAACACGACGGCGTCGTCAGCTTCGACAAGCTGTCGTCGGTGTTCCTTTCCAATACCAACCACGAGGAGGACCAGCCGGTCCACCTGCGGCTTCGCGACCCGGCCGTGCCCGTCGAAATAAACCTGCGCCTCTACGACGGACCCGAGGCGCGCTATTGCCCGGCGGGCGTCTATGAATTCGTCGATGCCGCCCCCGCGCCACGGCGCGAGGCGCCGCCCGACGGCGCCAACGGTCAGGACGAGGCATCGCTCGCCGCGCTGCTGCCCGCGCGGCGGCTGCAGATCAACGCGCAGAACTGCGTCCACTGCAAGACCTGCGACATCAAGGATCCGCGGCAGAACATCCATTGGGTGCCCCCTGAAGGCGGCGGCGGGCCCAACTATCCGAACATGTAGGCGATCCTGGAGATATGCTGCGTCGCGTTCATTGCGACGAACCGACCGGCCACAGCCACGCCGCGCCCCGCACGCCGCTCGAGTCGCCATGCATGTGGCGCACGAGCCGCGTGTCGACGCGATCGGCGAACACCCACGCGCCCCACAGCCGCGGCACGCGGGCATAGATCCGATCGATGTTCGACAGGCCGCCGCCGAGGACGATCACGTCGGGATCGAGGATGTTGATGACGTGCGCCAGCGCGCGGGCGAGCCGCTCCTCGTAGCGCAGCAGCGTCGCCTCGCAGGCAGCATCGCCCTGCTCCGCACGCGCGGCGATCTCGTGGGCCGTCAGACGTTCGCCACCGGCGCTCACGTGGTCGTGTTCAAGCCCCGGGCCCGACACGAACGTCTCGATGCAGCCGGCGCGTCCGCAGAAGCACGTCCTTCCGGGGCGCTCGTCGTCGCGCGGCCACGGCAGCGGATTGTGGCCCCATTCGCCGGCGATCGCGTTGGGGCCTTCGAGGACGCGCCCGCCGACGACAATGCCGGCACCCACGCCCGTCCCCAGTATCGCGCCGAAGACCACGTCGGCGCCTGCGCCGGCACCATCCGAGGCCTCGGACAGCGCAAAGCAATTCGCATCGTTGGTGATGCGCACGTCGCGGCCGAGCACGCGCTCGAGATCGCGCCGAATGGGCTGGCCATTGAGACACACGGAGTTCGCGCCGCGCAGCAGCCCGGTCGCGCGCGAGATCGAGCCGGGCGTTCCGACGCCGACGCTGGCGCGCGCGCCGAGCGTCTGCTCCGCGTCCGCCACGAGCGCGGCGATCGCCGCGAGGGTCGCCGCATAATCGCCCTGGGGGGTCGGGCGACGGCGCCGGTGAGCTTCGCGGCCGGTCGCGTCGAGCGCGAGCACCTCGATCTTCGTCCCACCGAGATCGACGCCGATGCGATAGCGGGGAACGTGGCCGCTCATTGCCGCCAGGGGCGGTCGGGCGCGCGGCGCGGGAACGATGTTGCAGTGCGCATGGACACCACCAAAGTTGACGCTGTGGGGGGATGCTGGAATATTACAGGGTCGACCCGACCCGCCGTGCGCGGGCTCCAGGAGGATCCGGATGAATCGCCCCCACACTGCGCGACGCGGCTTCGCGCGCCTGACTGCGGCCGCACTGCTGGTGCTCGCGCCTGCAGCCGGGGCCTTCGCGCAGCAACTCAACGTCATTTGCCCGGTGCAGGCCGAATGGTGCGCGCTCGCTGCCACCGAGTTCGAAAAGGAGACCGGCATCAAGGTGGCGATGACGCTGAAAGGCTCCGGGGAATCGTTTGCGCAGATCGCCGCTGAAAAGGCCAACCCGAAGCTCGACGTGTGGTTCGGCGGCACCGGCGATCCCCACCTGCAGGCCGCCGAGCAGGGCCTGCTCGAGGAATACAAGTCGCCGATGCTCGCGCAGCTCCAGCCATGGGCGCAGCGCCAGGCCGAGCAGGCGAAATACCGCACCGTGGGCATGTACCTCGGCGTGCTCGGCCTCGGCTACAACACCGAGCTGCTGGCGAAGAAGAAACTCGCCGCGCCGGCGTGCTGGAAGGATCTCGTCAAGCCGGAGTTCGCCGGCGAAGTGCAGATGGCGAACCCCAATGCGTCCGGCACGGCGTACACGGCCATCGCCACACTCGTGCAAGTGATGGGCGAGGAGGAGGCGTACAAGTATCTCAAGGCCCTGCACAGGAACATCAACAACTATCCGCGCTCGGGCGTGGGCCCGATCAAAGCGGCCGCGCGGGGCGAGACGCTCGCCAGCGTCAGCTTCATCCACGACGTGGTGACCGAGGCGCAGGCGGGCTTCCCGGTGAAGGCGGTGGCGCCCTGCGAAGGCACCGGCTACGAGATCGGCTCGCTGTCGATCGTGAAGGGCGCGCGCAATCTCGAGAACGCGAAAAAGTTCTACGACTGGGCGCTCACGCCGAAGGCGCAGGCGCTGGGCGCGCAGGCGAAGCAGTTCCAGCTTCCGTCCAACGTCGGCTCGCCGGTGTCGCCGCTGTCGCCGAAGGTCGCCGACATCAAGCTCATCAACTACGACTTCGCCAAGTACGGCTCGTCCGCGGAGCGCAAGCGCCTGCTCGAGCGGTGGGACAAGGAAGTCGGCAGCATCGCCAAATGACCGCCGGCGGCAGAACGTTCGGGATGATACGGGGATAACCGGAATGATTCGTCGCACCCTGCTCGCGTTTGCACTGTGCGCGTTTCCGCTCGCCGCCGCGGCGCAGCTCAATCTCTATTGCAGCTCGCCGAACACGGCGTGGTGCCAGGGGATGGCCGTCGGCTTCGAGAAAGCGACCGGAACGAAAGTCGCCGTCATCCAGAAAGCGACCGGTGAAATGCTCGCGCAGATCAAGGCCGAGCGCGCGAATCCGAAAGGCGACGTCTGGTGGGCCGGGCCGGCCGACAGTTACCTGCAGGCGGCGGACGAAGGCCTGCTGGAAGACTATCGCTCGCCCAACGTCGCGGCGCTGTACGACTGGGCGCAGCGCATCTCCGACGTGTCGAAGAACCGCGTCGCGGGCGTCTATGGCGGCATCATTGCGCTCGGGTACAACACGGAGATCGTCGCGAAAAAGAAGCTCCCGGTACCGCGATGCTGGAAGGATCTCGTCAACCCCGCCTACAAGGGCGAGGTCATGCTGGGCAATCCGAACTCGTCGGGCACTGCGTACCTGATGCTGGCCACGCTCGTGCAGGTCTTCGGCGAGGACGAGGCGTTCGGGCTGATGGCGGAGATCCACCGCAACGTCAATCAATACGCCCGCTCGGGAATCGGCCCGATGACGGCCGTGACGCGCGGCGAGACGGCGATCGGCAGCACGGTGCTCCACGGCGTCATCAACGAGATCATGCGCGGATTCCCCGTCGAGCCGGTGCTGCCGTGCGAAGGGGTCGGCTATGAGGTCGGCTCCGTCGCAATCATCAAGGGCACTCACAACCTCGACGCCGCGCGGAAGTTCGTTGACTGGTCGCTGACGCCCGAGGCGCAGAAGATCGGCCTCGAGGTCAAGGAGTTCGCGATTCCCACCAATCGGAGCGTTCCGTTGCCGCCGCAGGTGCCGAAGCTCTCCGACATCAAGGTCATCGCCTACGACTTTGCGAAGTACGGTGCGAGCGACACACGCAAGCGGCTGCTCGAGCGCTGGAACAAGGACATCGATGCGCTGCCGCGCTGAGATCCCGCCCTGGCGCCGGCCCCTCCCCGTGCGACGCGCGCCTTGACGCCACTGCGCCGAGCGCTCCTCCTGTGGCTCCTCACCGGGGTCGCAGGCTCCCTCCTCGTGCCCTGGTACGCGCTGCAGGACACGGTGCTGGGCGTCGCCTGGCTCGCCGATTTCGCGGGCAAGGACAACGCGCCCGGCGTGCTGCAGGCGCTGCGCTACGGCCGGGCATGGCTCTGGCCGATCTTCGCGCTCGTCGCGGCGGGTTTCCTCCTGCTTCCCGCCGCGATCGCGCGGCGCACGCGCGCGAACGGCCTGATCGCGCTGGGCGCCGTCGGTTTTGCCTGGCTCGTGGCGCAGGGATTCCTCATCGGCCCGCGCGGGGCCGTATTCGAGTCGCTCGCTGCAATGTCCGGGGCCGGCGGCGGCCAATTCAGCATCGGTCTCGGCGCGACGATGGTCGGTACCGCGTTCGCCATGGTGTTCGCACTGGGCATCGCCGAGCGCGGCTTCTTCAAGGGCGATGCCTTCGTCGCTGGAAGCGTCGTGCTGGTTGCGCTTCTGGTCGCGGTCTTCACATTCTTCCCGGTATTCAAGATCCTCGTCCAGGCGGTGCAGGACAACGACGGCGCGATGTCGCTGCGCGCCTTCTTCGCGCGTCTCTTCACCGAAAAGATCTGGGGCGTGGGCTGCATCGTCGGCAACACGCGCTGCGGCGTGGCATGGAACACGCTGATTCTCGCGATCGCGTGCGCGATCATGTCGACGGCCCTCGGGCTTGCGTTCGCTCTCATCGTCACGCGGACGCGGTTTCCGTACAAGAAGGCGCTGCGCATCCTGTCGGTCCTGCCGATCATCACGCCGCCGTTCGTGATCGGTCTCGGCCTCATCCTGATCTTCGGACGTTCGGGACTGATCAACCAGTTTCTCGAATGGGCGTTCCATGTTTCGCCGACACGCTGGATCTATGGCCTGCAGGGCGTGCTGGTCGCGCAGATTTTTGCCTTCACGCCGATCGCGTTCCTTGTGCTGATCGGTGTCGTCGAAGGCGTGTCGCCGACGATGGAGGAAGCCGCACAGACGCTGCGCGCCGATCGCTGGCGCACGTTCATGGACGTATCGCTTCCGCTGATGCGCCCAGGGCTCGCGAACGCGTTCCTCATCACGTTCATCGAGTCGATCGCCGACTTCGGCAACCCGATCATCCTGGGCGGCAATTTCGGCGTGCTGTCGACCGAGATCTTCTTTTCGGTCGTCGGCGCGCAACTCGACCAGGGCCGCGCGGCGACGCTCGGCATCGTGCTGCTGCTGTTCGCGCTTGCCGCCTTCTTCCTCCAGCGTCGCGCCCTCGGACGCAAGGTCTACACGGCACTCTCGGGCAAGGGCGACTCCGGTCTGCCCACGCAGCTTCCCGACGCCGCACGCCGCCTCTGCTATGCCATCGCGCTGCCGTGGGCGTTCCTCACGATCGTGATCTATGCGATGGCGTTCGTCGGGGGCTTCGTCGAGACGTGGGGACGCGACTACACGCCCACGTTCAAGCACTATGTCAAGGCCTTCGGCGTCGAATGGGGCCCGCACGGCATCATCTGGGTCGGCGCGGCGTGGAACTCGTTCTGGACCACGGTCAAGCTGTCCGCCATTGCCGCCCCGCTCACTGCGGCGCTCGGAATTCTGACCGCGTACCTGCTGACGCGGCAAAAGTTCGTCGGACAATCCGCGTTCGAGTTCGGCACAATGCTGTCGTTCGCAATTCCCGGCACCGTCATCGGCGTCTCCTACATCCTCGCGTTCAACGTGCCGCCGATCGAAATCACCGGCACCGCGCTGATCCTCGTCGTCTGCAACATCTTCCGCAACATGCCCGTCGGCGTGCGCGCCGGCATGGCGTCGATGACGCAGATCGACAAGAGCCTCGACGAGGCGTCCACCACGCTCGGCGCGCGCGGCTTCACCGTCCTTCGCACCATCCTACTGCCGCTCCTGAAGCCGGCGGTCGTGGCCGCCCTCGTCTACAGCTTCGTGCGCGCGATGACCACCGTCTCTGCCGTGATCTTCCTCGTGTCGGCCGAGTACGAGTGGGCCACCACCTACATCATCAACCGCGTGGTCAACGGCGACTACGGGGTGGCGATCGCCTACAGCGCCGTGCTCATCGTCATGATGCTGATCGCCATCTGGGTGATCCAGAAACTCGTAGGTGAGCGTCGCCTCGGCCGCCGCGCAACCACGGCAGCGCCGCCCGCCGGCGTCGTCGAACTCGGCGGCACAGCCGCCTGACCCAGGACCCGTCAACGCCATGAAAGCCGCCACCATCGAATTCCGCCGCGTCACCAAGCGCTACGGCGAGGTTGCGGCGGTGAACGACATTTCGTTCACGATTGCGGCGGGCACGCTGGTGACGCTCCTCGGGCCGTCGGGCTGCGGCAAGACCACGACGCTGCGCATGATCGCGGGCCTCGAGCTCCCGACCACCGGCTCGATCCTGATCGGCGGCACCGACGTGACGACGATCCCCGCGTCCGAACGGGACGTGTCGATGGTGTTCCAGAGCTACGCGCTGTTCCCGCACATGAGCGTCCTGGAGAACGTGCGGTATGGGCTCGTCGTGTCGAAGGTGCCCAAGCCGCAGGCCGACGAGCGCGCGCGCGTCGCCCTCGACACCGTGGGTCTCAAGGGTTTCGACGAGCGGCTGCCTTCCGAACTGTCGGGTGGACAGCAGCAGCGCGTGGCCGTCGCGCGCGCACTGGTGCTCGAACCGGCGGTGCTGCTGTTCGACGAGCCGCTGTCGAACCTCGATGCCCGCTTGCGGCGGCAGATGCGCGAGGAGATCCGCGATCTGCAAAAGCGCCTGTCGCTCACCGTCGTCTACGTCACGCACGACCAGGCCGAGGCGATGGCCGTGTCCGACCGCATCATCGTTATGAACAAGGCGGTGATCGCACAGGAGGGCGCTCCGCGCGAGCTCTACGAGCAGCCGAAGGACACGTTCGTTGCCGGTTTCATGGGCGATGCGAATCGCGTGCGCGGAACGCTGGCGCGACGCGACGCGACGCTTGCCGACGTGCGTCTGGGCAATGTGACGCTCACGCTGCCGCACCGGGGCCTTGCGGATGGCCCAGTAGACGTGTCGATCCGCCCTGAAGCCATCGAGCTGCGGTCGGAGGGCGATGCGACGCTGCGCGGCACGATCCGCAAGGCCGCGTATCTCGGCGGGATGATGGAGTATTCGCTCGACACCGACATCGGCGAACTGTTCGTCGTATCGACGGCCGTCGAGCGGCCTTACGCCGCCGGCTCGACCGTCGGCGTGGCGCTCGCCGGCCACGGGGTGGTCGTCATCCCGCCGGCATCGGCATGAGCGAGCCCGACGCGGCAGATCGGGCGGCGTTCGCCGGCGCGCTGGCACGCGAAGCGGGCGCCCTCGCGTGGCGCTACTTCACCGGCGAGCTCGCCTTCACGGCGGAGTCGAAAGGGGAGCGCCAGGACTGGGTGAGCATCGCCGATCACGCGGTCGAGCGCCACATCCGTGCTGCGCTGGCGGACCGGTTTCCGGCGGACGCAATGCTCGGCGAAGAGGACGGCGGGACGGTGGCAGAGCGCCTCTGGGTGGTCGACCCCATCGACGGCACACTCAACTTTGTCCACGGCATGCGCTATTGGTGCGTGTCGATCGCCTACGTCGAACGCGGCAAGCGACGTGTCGCCGCGATCTACGATCCTTCGCTCGACGAGCTTTTCACCGCGGCCGCCGGCCACGGGGCGCAGTGCAACGATCAGCCGATCCGAGTTTCGGATTGCGCGACGCTGGACCGCGCGCTGATCTCGCAAGGGTACGTGCACCGCCACGACCTCGATCGCCATCTCGCACTGCGGCGCGCACTGATCGACGCAGGTGCCGCAGTGAAGGATCCCGGCGCGGGCGCGCTGATGCTGGCGCACGTGGCCGCCGGTCGTTTCGACGCGTTCTACGAGCCGCACATGCATCCGTGGGACGCGCTTGCGGGACTGCTGCTGATCGAGGAGGCCGGCGGTCGCGTCGGCGCGTATCCGGGACCTCGAGGTCTTGTCGCGGGCGCCGAGGTGATCGGCGCAGCGCCGGGTCTCTACGATCGGCTTGCCGCGCTGACGCACGGCTGACCGGCTTGCGTCGGCATTTGCCGGCTACGGAAGCGCGCAGAACACCGGGCCCTCGACGATCCAGCCCTGCCCCAGCATGTCGCCGATCTCGCTGTGGCTCGTCAGGTAGCGATGGTTCGCCTGTCCGCCCATGCCGTTGT